>Ga0210242_100989_pt1 | contig 23941 bp, 12 predicted proteins | sample ChrtobMeP5a_16mM_FD_155445 | JGI IMG/M metagenome (GOLD analysis project Ga0210242, IMG submission 155445) | Chrysochromulina tobin associated microbial communities from unialgal haptophyte culture, Seattle, Washington, United States - P5a_16mM | ecosystem: Host-associated > Algae > Haptophytes >... | reverse complement strand
GCTTCTTGACACGGACGGAGACCGACAGATCGACCCACTCGCAGCCCAATGGGTGAGTGATACCCTTGCCGCGCTCGCAGTCTGCGCTCGCTGTCCGAACTCCAGGAGCTGACTCGATGAGTTCAACTGTGCGTACACCGGGGTCACCGGCATCCTCCTCGGGCTCCTCGGCGGTGTACTGCGCGCCGTCAGGCGCGTTCAACTCCTCCTCCATTTCCTCGGGCACAGTCTTTGAAGCCGTCATCGCTTGCGGACATCGATATAGCCGACATAAGTGCCCGGCTGCTGCAGCCCGGAAAAAAAAAATATCCAAAATTGTTTTTTTTCGGGATACCTAACATGTATGAATACAGTAGTTATAACCACCTTTTTTTTCGGGTAGCTATAAACAACGCAAGTCTTCCTCCTCTTCGTTCACACCGCTATCCATGTACTCGGAATCATCCACTCGCACTCGGACTAGATTGACGCCTTTGCACCACACCGAGAGGGTTTCTAGCAACACGAGAGATGTCGGCAGCCATATGAAGGGGTGCTCCACTGGCGTCTCCTCGGCGCGCTCATTAAAGGAGACGCGCGGGCTGCCTACAGCCGGAGAATAGTGGCCCCTTCGTCCTCGCTACGGCCCCTATCCTCAGCCCGTGCGGCCCGGCTCCTCTCTGTATTGCTCAGGCAATCGATCTCAGATCCAATCAATCACTCTCTCATCAGCCCTGTCCCTCCGCACCGTCCACCACGTCCTCTCGTCCACCACGCAACGGTCTCGCCGTGCTCCGAAAATAAAAATGGGTCTGGAGGTTAGAGACGAAACAAGAACTAGAAAGGAAATGACATGCCCTTTAATGCCCTGGTTGATGATAGAGAGAACTTTGTAACTTACCAAGCTACCCACACATTGGCAGGACCCCCCTTGATGACATGCTCTACATGTACATGTTTTTTTAGGAGAAAAAAATGACATGTTCTGTTACCGTATTCGGTCTGACCACAAGTCCGTGCTGGGAGCACGGTGCCTTCCACTCAACTTGACAGAATTAGTCAATTGGAATTAGTGAGCCACCACGAGCGTGTGCCCCGCCATTGTCACCATGCGCCCGTCCCATTCCCATGAAGATGTCGCATGTGCCTCATACTATAACTCCCACGCCGACTGATCCGACACCCCCTTCAATTTCCCCCACCGCAATCCCGGGGTATCGACGGCCTCTTGGGAAGTGACGGGGGTGCTCATCTATAGAGGGGGGGTAATCAAGTTGCCCCGCGCGCGTTTTTCAGCCCGCCGCAGGCGCGAAAATTTTGGCGATATTGACTGTAAATCACTACATTTAGGTTTACTGCGTATTACCGATGGTAATCAAGTTGCCCCGCTGACGCGAGAGCACCCCCGTCGCCGTTACACCCCCGTCGACTACCCTTGACCGCAATTCAGGGGTCCCGCGCTCCCGCCAATTGGTAGGGTAGCTCGTTCAGTCACAAATCTCTCTCTATAGAAATGAGAAAACAACCCCAAATAATGTGGGTGCTTGTAGGATATTTCCTATAGTACTAGATTCCTTGTACAGTACATGTAGGTAACATGTAGGCGGGTGCGGTGAGAAGTGGAAGGTCGTTGCGTCCGCGAGAACGACGGCCGCCGAGATTTAGCCGCACGGTGGGGGGAGGACCGCGAGATGCCGTACCGGGTGTGGCACGCAGGGTCTCGCGTGCAGAAAAACTCTAAAACCGGCCCGCCCGCGCTCGTCCGCTCGACCGACGCGGTGGTATTCTTGGCGAAAGTCGCATGGCTCTCTTCGAGGCTGTTCAATTAGCGTACATTAGCCGCGCCTCGCCTCATTTAGTGCGATTCTCCTCCCCTCTTTTGTCGAGTCGGGTTTTGGGGTTTTAATGAACGAAACTGAAAGTCGACCGCCGCAACAAGACCACACAGGCATTCTCACGCCGGCGAACATGGCGGCCGTGGCGATTCATGCGGCCGCGGCGGTGTTAGCCATGCTGGCGCCAAGGCCGCTTGCTCTAAGGGTACCACCGCCACGCATGGGGCTCTTCGACGGCCTCGATCTTGAGAAGCTCGATGCGGCCTTGTCCAATCTGAGGGTGCTCAAGGAATTTGAGCAACGGCCGAATCGCATCATCCTGGTGCGCCACGGCGAGTCGGAGGGCAACATAGACAGGAGCGCCTACAGCACCACCCCAGACTCGCAGATCGCGCTGACGGAGCACGGATTCGCTCAGGGCGCGGTTGCTGGGCTGCAGATTCGGCAGCTCATTGGCAATGAGACGGTGCGCTTCTTCGTGTCGCCGTACCTGCGTGCACGGCAGACTCTGCTTGCGATCCTCCGAGCCTTCGATGGGCAGACAGTCAAGGTTTCGTCGGAGCCGCGGCTGCGCGAGCAGGACTTTGGCAACTTCCAGAGCCACGAGGCGATGCGCGCGGTGCTCAACGAGCGTCAGAAGTTCGGACGCTTCTACTACCGCTTCCCGAACGGCGAGGCGGGCACGGACGTCTTTGATCGGATGGCATCGTTCATCACGTACCTCTTCCGCACCATGTCCGACACCACCAAGGGCGACTACTTTGAGTCTGCTCCGGAGGCACCGAGCAGCGACGCTAGCACGCGCGACGAGAACTACGTGCTGGTGACACACGGGCTGCTCATGCGTATCTTCTGCATGTGCTACCTGCGTTGGACGGTGTACGAGTTCGAGCAGGTGTGGAACCCCTCCAACTGCGAGATCTGGGTGCTCGAGAAGAGTCCACAGAGCGGCACCTACGCGCTCGCCGGCCGTTGGCGTGCGTCTCCCTATCGCGGCAAGTTTATGGACATTCAGTATGGAGAGTCGAGAAAGGAGCCGTTGCCCGAGTACATGAAGCGGCCGCTCGTCTCGCGCGCCGTGAGGCCGGGCTCGGCGGATGCACTCGAGCGCCCCGAGCTTGGCTTCCTGCGCAGCGCCTCGAAGTGCCTTCCCAAGCCGCGCCCGCGTCGGGCCAACGCGCTGATTGATACACGCCGAATGTTCACGGCGAACGCGGTGATTGATTATTGGACCAAGGACAAGCGCACGGATTATTGGGGTCTGGACAACCGGGCGGCTGCGTGGATGGCGCGCAGCAGCAGCGGCAGCAGCAATAGCCCACGGACTTCTGAAGAGCAATGTGGCGACGATGACGAATGCCTTGCCGAATGCGATGGCCTCGGTGGCGGCAGAGACCGGGTCGCCGACGAAGGCGGAGACCCAGTCGACCGAGTGCTGTACTCGAGCATCAGCGGCGACCCGGTCGGCGCGTCGACCGAGGAGAGTACGGCGCAGCGGGCCTCGGGGGAGGCAAGTCCAGTCAAGTCTGGGGAGGCGATCTGGAAGGCCAATCTGGAATCGATGAACGCCATCGACCGCATGCTCACTCAAGAGACGATCGCGCCACAGTGGGGCGAATCAGAGCCCTCCGTCTCCGCCGCCGGGCTGCTCACGGGCAGCCGTATTCGTCCGAAGCTACCGCCACTGCGTGTGGAGGAGCTCGACGAGCTCGCGAGGATGGAGGATCTAGAGCTGCCACTCTCGGAGCACGAGATGGAGCTTCTCAAGCGTTCGCTCTCCTCACTCAACTACCTCGGCGACTGGTCCGATGGCCTTTGATGGCCACTGATGGCCACTGATGGCCACTGATGGCCACTGATGGCCACTGATGACCACTGATGACCACTGATGACCACTGATGACCACTGATGGCGACTGATGGCGACTGATGGCGACTGATGGCGACTGTTCCGAAGGCCTTTGATTGGCCCGGATCGCGACGGACGGCCCCTGATGACCACGGATGGCCTCAGATGACCACTGATGACCACTGATGACCACGGATTGCCTCCTTCATCAGGTCCGATCCAGAAGTGACACGCGACTCGATTGTGCGCTGCTGCGCGGCGCCGCGCCTCATCACGAGCCTCGACGGCGACGAGTACACCTGCGCTTGCGACGCGTTCACCCCAGAGCGCAAGGCGTTGCACGAGCGCATCGTGCAGATGATCTTCACCTCGGCGCTCACGGCTGGACGCTTCTCGACGCCGTCCGTGTCGCCGCGGCGGCGGCTGGGTCCGCTTACCGATCGGCTTGCAACGCTCCCGCAAGACACGCACGTCTTCATCGTGGTGGGTGTGCCGGGCTCGGGCAAGGACACTGTGCTCAAGCGCTACCTGCGCACGCTCGGGCTGCCATTGCTCGATGCGTCCGCGGATCTCATCAAGGAGTACTTGGCTGCGTGGGGCGACGACGAGCTCTCGGTGCTCGTCCGTCAGAACAATGAGAAGTCAGGTCCGGGCAAGCATCTCTTGCACTCTCAATATCTACATCGAGAGTCCATTCTCCTCAACCATCAAGTCGCCGACCGGGCCCTAGCCGAAGGTCGCTCGATCATCCTCGAGAAGACGCTACACGACGCTGATCACGTGCTCACCATTGCAAACCGGCTCGCCGAGCGTGGCTGCAAAGTCCATCTCTTCGGTACGCACATCACGCCACTCACCAACTGGAAGTTTCTGCGAAACCGCATGCTCTCGGGCCAGGCTTTCGGGCGGTTCATCACCAAGGAGCAGACGGTCTCCACGCTGCGCGCGTACCACAAGCACTTCTCGGCCATCCTCGCCGATCCCGACAAGCGGGCCGCCTTTGACAGCATCCACCTCTTCGACGTGCAGGCCAACGACTGGGTCATCTCGATCTCCGACACTAGCGTCATGTACCCCGCCGACGACGTCGAGGATGAGGATTGACGGGCGCCGCAGACGGCGAGTGCGTAGAAGAGACTCCGAGACGCCGCGCATGAATGCACCGATACGGCGGACTGTCGGCGCAAGTTTGCCTTTTTTTGGTGCGAAATCTTCACAGAACAAAACACACCACGCGGGTTTGTGCTCCGCCCTTCCCAGAAAGCGGTCCTAGGACGAGAACGCGAGCGGACGCAGAGCGCTGCTGTTGTACTATGCCACTTGATGAGCTCGGCGTAGACCCTTACCAGCGTGCGGCTGTCACGTTCGCACGGCGCGCTGGCGGCTTGATTCTTATCACACTGCCAGCTGGAATCTCGTGCTACAAATATGGGCAATACCTCGGCAGCGAGGGCGATCGGCTCACGCTCATTGGGATCGCACTGATGGTGTTCTCGCTGGTCTTGGGCATCGCTGGCTATCAGAGGTTGAGACGTGAAGGGCTGGAGGCGCACATGGTTTGCCTGCCAGGACCTTGAGACATGGACGAGGCGACCCCATTCGACGGCATGACGACGAGAGTGTTTTCTCACTGGCATGTGATAAATGGTGAATAAATGGTCAGAGTGGACCAATACTTACGTACGGCGCAATAGTGTCGAGGAGCTCGAAACAGCTAAGACTAATAGAATCACAGTACTGTAGGGTGTGTCACAACTCGTTACCTCGCCGCACGCACCACGCTCCGAACCGCGTTCCATGCCGCGTTCCCGTTGCCGTTCGGATACGGTACCTCTCGCGCCTCGATCTTACCTCGGTCGTGGCGGCCCAGATTGCAAAAGCGGTCCGCCTCGCTCTCGCGCGCTGCGCATCACCCCATTCACTTCGCTGTCGGGTCGGCTCGGACTCCTAAGGCTAACAGGAGCCGTGCATCCGCCAGCAGCTGTGAGCACCAAATCTCGCACCAAATCTCGCGCGCCGCGGTCCATCAATGCCGCCGCGTGACGCGCAGCATCTCTCGGCGACGCCTCTTTCGAAGCCTTGCACTCGTTGAGCAAATCGACGTACCGCGCGAAGCGATTCCTGGACGGGACGGGTTCTCGTGGCTGCTGCTGCTGCGGCGGCGGCGGCGGCTCAACTTGCTGGAGCAACTGCAGCTGCTGCTCGAGCAGCTTGATCTCCTCCCGAAGGTGAGTCCTCTCGATCGCCGCGCGGGCCGCCTCGGCCTGCCACCCGTCGCGCTGCTCAGCGAGTCGGCGATCCTTTTGGGCCTGCTCATGGGCCGCGCTAAGCGCTGCCTCGGCTGCCACCTCCGTCACAGACGAAACCTCGGCACGCATGCACTGCGCATGCATCGCTGCGGTCGCTGCATGCGCCTCGGAGGCGGCTTGCTCGAGGGCATGGCACGCCTTCTCAAGATGGGCCGCCCTGCCCGCAGCCGCGTCCGCGAGCGCGAGGGCCTTATCGACAGCCTCCACTGTTCGCTGTTCGCTGCGCGCCGCCGACCGCGTGAGCGCCGCCTCGAGCGCGGCCGCCTCCGCCTCGAACGCCTTAGCGGCACGATCTGCGGCGCGACGAGCGACGCGCTGCTCATTCAGCTCGCGTAGGGCTGTGTCGCGCTGCTCCTCGGCCCTCCTGAGCAGCTGCGCGACGACGCTGGCTGCATCGTCTTTAGCGCTGGCGTTACCCTGCGCGCGCGCCTCGGCCTTCTCGGCACGCTCTTGTTGCCGCGCTGCTTCGGCCCGTGCGGCCTCGAGCTCGTACGCAAACTCTTGCACTGCTGCCGAGTGTTCGTTTGTCAGCGCTGCCGCGACGCACTTGAGGCTGGCAACGAGCTCTGGGACATCTGCTGGCTTGAGCCGGGCTTGCGAATGTTCCACAAGGCCCTTCATCGTGTCGTGCAACGTGTCGCGGTAGGCGCGCAGGCTGTCAAGCTCGCGCTGGAGCGAGGCTAAGTCTTTGTTACCGCCGAGTCGCTCGGCAAGGCGCAGCGAAGCCGGCATGAGGCGCTCGGCTTTGCAACGTCTATTTTACGCTACTCAACCCCCAGATCGCCCCGCCCGCCTACGTACCGGTAGGAATCTATCGTCGCGCAATACGTTCACGCGTATCGGCGAGCGGCAACGTATAATCATGCTGACAACAGCCGAGGTCCCGGTTGATGCCATGAATGGCACCACGTGCCAACCGACGCCGCCCGGGGTGGCAGCACACGAGAATGCACCACCAGTATTGAGTTCTCTGATCGCTTCTCAAGCCATGAATCCAGTGAAGCTGGAGACGAATCCGGTCCCACCGTCTCTGGAGATGGACTCGGGTCGTGGCATCGGTGGAGGAGTCTCGGTGCAGGATTTCCACTCACGGATCTCGGTGCAGGTCAGTCCGAGAGTGTCAAATACCACCAGCAATCGGGACTCGCACCGCACCAGTAATCGGGACTCGCATCGACATGCCGCCTTCGACGTCGATGACCTGCGCAATCATGCGCAATCGATGACTGGCAAGAGTCAGTATGTGGTGCAGACCAGGATTCCGCTGCAGGAGCCTCGCAGGAAAGTCTTTCGCTGGAAGTGGGCACACAAGCTGGCTCGAGTATTCCCAGAAGAAGACGGCACGGGACGGCGCGCGGCCGTCAATAGGTTCGCACGCTCCTTCACGGCGCCATCCACGATCCGGAAGTCGTCCATCACCTTCCGCAAGGTGAAGACGGAGGACTCCACGCAGCGGCGTGAGCCGACAAATTTCATGGAGTTCTATGCGCAACTCTCCGCCAGGGAGGGCGAGCAGCCGCACGCCTTCGTCGATCGCAAGGTGGATGAGTCGGGCTTCCGTGAGGAGGTGAGACGACTCCGCGCGCGTCTCTACCATATGAATCGTCTGCTGCTCATCCCCAACACGAGGCTGATGCAGTTCTGGGACGTCCTCATGCTATGTCTCCTCTTCTATACGGCCACCGTCACGCCGTATGAGGTTAGCGACGCCGCCACCCATGCCCCCAAAGCCCCCTCATTGGCACCGAGTGACACGTCACCCATGCCCCCAAAGCCCCCTCATTGGCACCCTGTGACACAGAGTGCCAACCGAGTGACACTGCATGCCACTTCTTGCCACTGAATGACACTTCTTGCCACTGAGTGACACTTCTTGCCACTGCAGGTGTGCTTCATGTGGGCTGGTGTTGAGCCAGGCTCACCGCTGCAGGTGCTCAACGCCGTCGTGAACGTGCTCTTCGGTGTCGACATCGTCCTCAACTTCTTCGTGCCGTACCGAATGCCCGAGAGCGGGTACCTTGCGAAGTCAACCCCACCCTAACCCTTGTCTAGTAGTAACCCGAACCCGAACCCTACCCGCCAGGTACCTTGTCAAGTCACACGTGATGATTGCGCGGCGCTACTTGGGCTCCTGGTTCGTCATCGACGTGCTCTCCATCCTACCGGTCGAGGAGATGATCGAGTGGTCGTTGAACACTCTTGACCGTTCGAACCTCGACTTTCTGAAGATGGTGCGTATGCTCCGGCTGTTGCGCCTGATCAAACTCATGCGCATCCTGCGCGCGAGCCGCATCTTGAAGCGATGGGAGGGCGTCGTGCCAATCTCGTACGCGTACTGGGAGCTCTTCAAGTGGATCTCGATCGTCGTGCTCACGACGCACTGGCTCGCGTGCTCGCTCGGCCTCCTCGCACAGCTTGCGGACGACCAGCGCACCGACGCGCTCGCGGCGGGCGTGCTGGCGCGCGTGCTCGCGGGGGAGCCTGCGGATGAGGGTGGAGGTGATTGCTTCGGCTGCGTGCGCGGCGACACGCGATATGAAGCCTTTTGCGAGTTCACGTCGTGCCTCACGTCGTGTGAGGTGGATGTGCTCGCGAGGATGGAGCTCGGGAGCGAGCCGTTCCTCGAGCAGGTGATCAAGAAGCGCAATGCTATTCGCAACGCGCAGACCTGGATCTGCCGGTACAATGACGAGGGCTCGGTGCGCAACGTCGACTACCACGGAGACGTGTGGCTCGCCGCCATGTACGTGAGCACGGTCGCAATGACGGGTGGCGTTGGCTCGATCGTGCCCGAGAACCGGGCCGAGTATGCCGTGTTCTGTTTCGCCATTCTGATCGGCTCGATCATCTGGGCCATGGTTGTGGGTACCATCTGCGCGATGATGACGACGGGCGACCCTCACACGATCGCATTTCGTCAGCAGATGGACGCCCTGAACGATTTCATTGCCGACATGAAAATCCCGCACGAGCTCGGGGTCTTGGCGCGCTCGTACCTGCGCAATACACGGGAGCTACGCAAGAAGCTCTCGTATGATTCGCTGGTCTCTCGCCTCTCTCCCGGGCTACAGGGAGCCATGATGCTGCACATGTCGCGCTCGACATTCACGCATGTATGGTTCCTTCATGGCGTCGAGTCCGAGTGCCTCGTGAAGCTCGCGGCGCGGCTGGCGCGCATTGGCTACCCTCCCAAGGAGCGGATCAACTCGTCGAGCCTCACAATCATGATGAGAGGCATCGCGGCGCGTGGCGGCGATCTCTTGCGCTCGGGCTCCACCTGGGGCGACGACATGATCCTTTCCGCCAAGGTGCTGCGCGACACACGCCCCGCGACCGCGCTCACGTACGTTGAGACCATCAGTCTGCAGCGCGAGGACCTAGACGACGTGCTGGCGGACTACCCAGCCTCGAAGCGCGTTGTGCAGGCCTCGGCCATGCGCCTCGCCCTCAAGCGCACCGTGGTCCTTCTCAAAGCGTATGCGGACTCCCAGCGCGTGCGGGAGACCGGCGCGTCGGTGGCCTACGAGATGCTCACGTCCGCATTTGGGCAGCCAAAGTCGCCGGGAAAGGGGCCAGAGGGGCCGGAGGGGGATCTCCCGCCCGATCTCGGGCACATCTTCCGCACCATCACAGGCTCCAAGCTGCGCGACGTCGATGAGGCGGGCAACTTAGTGGAGCAGGTGCTGCCTCCTGTGCGCGAGCGCCGCGGGTCGGGCGGCGAGCTGGAAACCCCTGTGGAAACCCCTGTGGAAACCCCGGAGACGCGAAGGCGGCAACAGGAGAGGCGGCAACAGGAGAGGCGGCAACAGGAGGGTGATGCGATCAAGCAGGAGGTGTCGAGCATCCATGTGGACGTGAGGCGGCTCAATGAGCAGATGAGCGAGATGCACGCGATGCTGACCCAGCTCACGCGCAAGAGTTCAGGCAAGAGCCGATTCTCGTACGGCGAGTACGGTGAGATGAGCACAAGCCACGCGCACATTGGTGCGCTGATTCAACCAAGAAGGCAGGCAGTAGACTATGAAGAACTTTAGGTGGTAAGACGCGGGGAAACAACTTGGCGGCGAGAATCTATAGGATCGGATATTATATACGTAGCCGGAGTTGTATCAAACGCCCGATTAAGCATTGACGCGAAACGTTAACGACCGAGTCCGACAGCCGAGTGGCGCGCGGGCGCACGCACTCCGGTCACGGCCCGAGAGCGGAGAGGCGCCGCGTCCCCCGGCCCCGCCTCCCGCGTTTGACGCCTCCTGGCGCCGGAGCGGGGGCGAGCGCGTGTATCTGTATCGTTCTTGGCGCGTGTCCGTGTGCGGTGGCGTATGGCGACGGCGGGGGCGGCAGGGCGGCAGCGGGGCCAGCGGCCCAGCGCCAGGGGGGGGCGCGGGGCGCGCGCGCGCAGCCCCACCCCATCACGTTCACGAGGAAAACACATGGCCAATTGGCCATGTAGAAAAACTTGGGTCTCCGGTAGGCGCCGCAGTCGGCGGTAACAAAAGCGTCGACGCTGAAGGCGTCGACAAGAGGCGAACACACATGGGAACAGGTGTCACGTCATAAATGGAGACATCCGTCAACCAATTGCCGTAAACCTTGCCCTAAACCCTTACGCGCGACTCACGCGCCGACCCCGCCGCTGCTGCGGTGCTGCGTGCTGTTATTTCCTCTGAGTTGTACTGGCCGACGCGTCCTTCTCCTTTCGAAAGCCCACCATCGTGTGAATGCGAGTGTGAAAGTCGGGGCACGAGCTTCGTCACACATCGATCATCCACGACGACGTCGCTGGCAGTCCGATCATGTCCCTCGCCCCTCCCTCCGAGCTCGCGGGCGTCAAGGTTTACAACCTGTCGTCGGTGGGCAAGGCGCTGCCGGCGTGGGTCACCGAGAGGCGCAAGAATGCGTCGGTCAACAGCAAGAAGCGGCGTGGCCGTGTGCAGGACGAGCGCATCGAGATCATCCAGGACCTCTTCTTCCCGACAACCTCAGGCCGTGTCAAGATAAGCCGCGACGGCTCGACGATGATGGCAACGGGCGGCTATCCGCCGATGGTGCGCGCGTACGAGCTGCGCGAGCTGTCGCTCAAATTCACGCGGAACTTCGAGTCCGACGTTGTGCAGTTCCAAATGCTCTCGCCGGACTGGAAGAAGGCCGTCTTCCTGCTCGCCGACCGCAGCATCGAGTTCCACTCGCAATTCGGCAAGCACCACGTGACACGCATTCCGCACCACGGGCGTGCGATGGCCTACCAGCGCGAGACGTGCGACCTGCTGCTCGGCGGCGTCGGCGGCGAGCTCTACCGGCTCAACCTCGAGCGCGGCTCGTTCCTTGCGCCGCTGCAGACGGGAGCCTCGGGCCTCAACGTGCTCGCAGTGAACCCGACGCACGGCATGCTCGTGGTCGGCACGCAGGACGGGCACGTGCAGTGCTGGGACCCGCGCCAGCGCTTGCCGCTCGGCACATGCTCGCCTTTTGACGCGCCCGAGATAGCGCGCGCGGCGGCCGCGACGCACGGGTTGATCGACCCGGGCGCGCCCGAGGGCGAGCGCGAGCTGCTGCCGGCACCACGCGAGGTGACGGCGCTGCGCTTCGACGCGCGCGGGCTGCAGCTCGCCGTGGGCACCTCGACTGGCCACGTGGCCCTCTACGACCTGCGCCGCGCCTCGCCGCTGCGCATCAAGGATCATCAGTATGGGCTGCCGATCGTAGACATCAAGTACCACTCGATGACCGGGCACGTGGTCTCTTCGGACGCGAAGAGCATCAAGATCTGGGAGCGCGAGAGCGGCAAGACGTACACGAGCATCGAGCCCGCCGCGGACGTTAACGACGTCGCTCTCTACCCGGACAGCGGCATGATCTTCGCGGCGCTCGAGACGGAGCGGCTGGGTGCCTATTTCGTGCCCTCGCTCGGCCCCGCGCCGCGTTGGTGTCACTTTTTGGACAATATCACGGAGGAGATGGAGGAGGCGCCGACGAGCCAGGGGCTCTACGACGACTATAAGTTCGTCACGCGAGAGGAGATAGAGAAGCTCGGCCTCGCCGCCCTCCTCGGCACCACGACGCTCCGCCCGTACATGCACGGCTTCTTCGTCGATGCGAAGCTGCATGCCAAGGCGGTGAGCCTCTCGCAGCCGTTTGCGTACGAGCAGTGGCGCAAGCAGCGGCTCGAGGAGAAGCTCGCCGCTAAGACCGCCGGGCGCATCGCCCCTGTCCTCAAACCCAAGGTCAAGGTGAACGCCGAGCTCGCCGAAGATTTGCGAGCGCCAGCCAAGAAGCGTTCGTTCGGTTCCAAGGGCGACGAGAGCGAGGTGCCCAAGGGCGCGCTGCTCGACGACTCGCGCTTCGCCAGCCTGTTCACCAACCCCGACTTTGCGATCAGCCGCGACTCGGAGGAGTACCAGGCGCTTCATCCGCACGCCAAGGAGCTCAACGACGCGCGCGCCTCGCGCCTCAAAGCGGCCCGGGCGGAGGAGAGTGCGGACGGCGAGGACGACGACGAGGCACGTGAGGAGGAGGAGGACCAGGAGGACCAAGAGGACCAAGAGGAGGACCAGGAGGAGGACGAGGAAGGCTACGGAGAAGAGGAGGACGAGCTCAGTGCCCTGCGCAGCAGCGCAAAGGTGGGCGGCAAGCGCGGCCGCGACGGCCACTCTAAGGCAGCCGCTCGACAGCCGGCCAAGCATGAAGCTCGTGGCGCTCGGGGCGGCGGCGGCAGCGACGGTGGTGGAGGCGGCAGTGGGGCCGCCGGTGGCAGCAGCGGGCGCGGCGGCGCGCCGCGGGACGTGCGCATGATCGGGCTGCAGCAGGACATTCTGCGTGGCTCTGTGGGCAGCGCGGCCGCGTCCGCCCTGCCTGCGACTGCAAGCTTCGGCGAGCGGCTCGCCGCCGGGGCCGCGAGCGCCGCGAGCGATCGCGCCTCCAGCGCACTTGTCACTGGAGCTCGAGAGATGAGCTTCGTGCCGAGTGCAGCCACGTCGCCGGCCAGTAAAGGCGGAAAGGGTAAAGGCGGCAAGGGCCGCGGCGGCAAAGGGAAAGGCGGCAAGGGGCGTGGCAGCGGTGGCGGCGGCCGACCAAGCATGTCCAGCGGAGAGGACAGGCGAGGGATGGAGCGAGGCATGCTCGGGCCTGCCAAAGGGGGCGGCAAGGGCAAAGGACGAGGAGGAAAGGGTCGCGGTGGAGGGGGCCGCGGCCGACGATGACACGACTCGTGAGAGAGCGGGCAAGAGGCAGAGAGCAGGGACAAGGGCGCCGCTACACGCTCTACGTCGCCGCTTGTCCCAGACAAGACTCAAGAGGGTTGAATGGATGCTCAGTGCACACGTTTTAGCGTTTTACACACATGCAAAGCCACGACGATGCTTGCGGCTCAGGGAAGAAAACCAGGAGGAGGGGCTGCTCCCCCCACAGGGGGAACTATACTGTCCCCCCCCCACGGGGAAACGCAAAGGCCGGAGCAAAACCATGTTCGCCCCCACCGAGCACACACCTGTGCTGAAGGAGAATGTGCGCGTGCCGGCAAATCGCTTCGACCCGGAGACTTACGACCAGTACCTGACTTCCGTCTACGTCCTTTGGAACCTCCTCGACCGCATCATCCTGCGGCACCGCCCTGACCGGGGAATGCCACAAATGCCGTATGGGTACATGCGATTGGTGCAGCTCCACAGCTACTCGCGCCTCGTGTGGAAGCGCGACGACGTGCGCACCTACTGTGAGACCGGCGTCAATGGCGGCCACGGCACTGCGGCGATGCTTCTGGCCAACCCGCATCTCGTGACGCACTCGTTTGACCTCGGCATCCAGCCCTATTCTCGCGATGTCTTCGATCTGCTCAAGCTCTATTTTGGCGAACGATTCAATCTGTACGTGGGGGACTCACACAGGACACTCCCGCAGTTTGCTGCCAACGAGAGCAACCACCGGCAGTGCGACGTGATCCTCATCGACGGCGACCACGGCGACGGTGCTTACGACGACATCCGTGATTTCAAGCCGTTGGCCGCGTGCCATGCCCACGTGCTCCTCGACGACACGCTGCCCACTGCCGCCGGTGTGAATGCTGGGCCGCGCAATGCTATCAGACAGGCGGTGGCCCAGGGTATGATTAAAGTGGTGCGCCCGCCGTGGGAACCCGCCTCCCGCCCCGAAACCTGCTTCCTTTCTCGTCCGGTCTCCGACTGTGACCTTCAGCGCTCCCTCGACTGACCTCCGAAGCGCTCCCTCTCGGATCCTAGGTGCGAAACCACGGGTACAACGTGACCACGCGCGACAATCCGTGCCTGCGCGACAAGTTCGGTGGCCGGCCACACTGCTTCAACCCCTGGGGCTGGGCGATCGCTCGCTACCTCGATCGCTCATGCAAGGCGGAGAGCTCTGAACAGGCGGCACTGCGTGCCTCGTTGGAGAGGCGCCAGCCCGAACGACGGGATCGTGTCGTGTAGAGCGTGGAGGTAGTGAACTGTATGGAAAAGCCGCGCGAAAGCATTACCCGTTATTACCCGTCATTCAATGCGTATTAATACACCGTCACCGTGTGCACGCACACTTCACCTATGTCGATATACTATACAAATACGATACATCGCATTACCGTCTAAGCTCTAACGGCGAACGTGTGCACAGGCTATGATCTTGAAGAGTAACGTGCTAACGTCTCGAGGACACGCGCTAACACTCATACGATGCCAACAAGTCCGTGCTCACGCTGTCGGCAAAGACGGAGCTCCATCTTGCGTCCGAATCCGCGGACCTCGGATTCTGACGTCTTGAGCCTGGCGTTGGTACCCGCCTGTGACTGCTCCGCGTCGAGGACTCAGGCTTGATCAACACGCTGCGACGTCCATTCAGCTCGCGACCGCCCGACAGCACGCGCGGCGCCATCAGCTCGCGAGCTAGCCAGGTGTTTTCCTTGCGGAACGGCCGTCCTGCCAGCCAGGAGCTCTCCCTGCCACCTTCGGAAGAGCCGGCCGGCAGCTGGAACGGGGAGGGGCGGCTGCTATGCCTCTGGCCGCTCTGTATGATGCGCAGCCCACCGCTGAGGGAGGCTCGACTTCCGATCCTGTGCACCCCACCGCCGAAGAGGCGCGATTCGCGGGTCTCGCTCGCGCCGCCTGGACTTGGCGTGTACGGGCTCGCAAACAGTGAGGTCCGGCCGCCCGGAGAGACGAGGACCGGAGAGAGCGGCCGCCGGGGCGTCCGGATGATCTCGGGGTAGAATTCGAGCAGAAAGACGTCGAACCTGGCATACCATCGCGTGAATGTCTCGAGACCACAGGATTCGACGTGGGCCTTCGACGCGGCCGCCTCGGCCAGCTCGGCGTCCACGCGCGCATCGTCCAGGCAGCTGATCAAGTAATGGACCAATCTCTCCTTCATCACTGCGAGGGGAACCAAGGAGCAGCCAGGCGCTCAGGGTACAGGCTACGGTAAGGAGGCGTGCGTAGGCGGGCAAGGGCGGCCGCGCACGGCGCCAGCAACGCGAGGCTGAGCAAACAAGCGCGCGCGCCGCGCTGCACGGCCTCCTGCGGGTGGGGTTGGGCGGCGGCGGCGGCGTACTCGTCTCCATCGCGATAATGAACTCGTAGCGCTCGAGCTTACCACGCTGCCTTGTGTCGCACTTGCGGAAGAGATCTGCGGCGGCGAATCGCGTGCGCTCGTGCGGTGGCTCCAAATCCCGGGCGCACTCATGCGGGCCGTCGGCGACGACGCTCGGTAGCAGAGGTCCTTGATGGCGCTTCGTCATCGCCCTTGGCCGGGTTGCAGGCGCATGATTGGCCTCGGCAACCAGCCACGCGAACCAGGCGGAGATGCTGCTCCGCTTTCTATGAAATGCGTCGGCAGGAGGGAAGCTCCCGCCGCTCGTGCCGAGGCCGAAGACCATCGCTTCAAGGCGGGGCCGCGAAACTTAGAACTTCGCCCCAAAATCTTAATTTAGTGGGACAATTTTAGAAGCTCAGATTCGGCCATTCTTAACGAAAAGGCCCTCCGTATTCATATGAACCGGCCGGCGCGGAAAAAACACGGTGACAGGATGCCCACCGCCGACACACGGCTGCGCTACGACCCGTGGACGGGCGCAGCATCAGCGCAGAATTTGTCGGATCAGCAGAGCGCGAGCACGGCCGCGAAGACCCGAGGCCTTGTGAACCTCGTGCGTGGCGAACTCTTCGTGTGGGATGGCGCCAAAGCTTGCTTTGCAGCCAAGGAGTGCGCGGTCGTGGAGGACCAAACCGGGATGTGGTGCCTCAAGGGCCCCGGCCTCCGCGTGCCGATCGCCACGATGCGCACTGTCACCATCGAAAACTTCGACATGCGTCAATTCCGCGTGAAGCGCTACTCAGAGCCCGACCTGGTCTTCCAAGCTTCGCCTCTTGGCTCGCTACATTCCGAGCGGGAGCGGCGTATCGGCTCGCTCACCTACTGGGTGACCGCGCTGCAGCACCTCGTCGAGCGTGCGTGCGCTGTCACGACGCCTGTCGAATGGGCTGCCCCGTCGGCGGCTGCTCGCATCCAAGGTCTTTGCCGGCGGCGGGCTGCGCGGCTACATGCCGAGCGGCGGCGTACGGCCCATGCGACGCAGCAGGCCGAGCGGCGGCTGCGAGAGCAGCAGCCCGCGCTGCTCGCGCCCCCGGCCTCCGCGCCGTTGCCCATGGACGAACCTCGAGAGCGAGATCGAGATCGAGATCGAGAGCTGGCGACGGTCGTGGTCGACGCAGCCGTGGCAGCCAAGAAGGAGGAGCTAGCGCAGGCGGCCTCTGCTGAGGCCGCACGCCGTGACAAGTCCGACCAACGGGCCGCCGAGGCCTTTGCTGCCGCCGTGGTGGCCGCCGCCCTGCTTGCGACACCCGAGCGTCAACCGCCCCTGCCGCCGCCGCCCGCGCCCCAGTGGAACGCGACGCCGTCTGCACGTTGGACCAAAGCGCGCACGCCATCTCCCGATGAGGAGATTCCACCGCCACCGCCGGAGCCGGAGGAAGGCGCGCTGCCATCGCTGCTACGCTTCTGGTCCGATTTCCTCCAGCCGTCGCTGCTCCAAGTGCTCCATGGCGCTCGGGATGGCGCTCCGCCGCCCTCGCCCGGCCCGCCGCCCCCCTTGGCCCTTGCTTGGCCACCCACGGGCGGGACGGCCGGCGTCTCTGCGACCGTGCATGCAATTGCCCACCCCGGCGCCGGCGTCTCTGCGACCGTGCATGCAAGTGCCCACCCCGTCGCCGGCGTCTCTGCGACCGTGCCGACGTCGACGCCGACGCCGGCGCCGCTACTGTTCTCGTCGCTCGCGCCGTGGTTGGCATGGCTGCTACCGGCGGCTGCCGCACCAATCGATCCACAGGCCGAGCCAGGGGCTGGGGCTGAGCCGCCTCCGACAGAGAGCGCGGGCATTTGGACGGAACTGGACGGCAGGGGCTTGATGCCACGCCGCCTTCTCGACTCGCCGATGGCCGCATCGAAAGCGGTCGTGAATGGTGGAGAAGGCGTGAACGGTGGAGAGGCAGGCCCTGCCCTTAGCGGCTCGTTGCCATCTCGCCTCGCCGTGTCGCCGTCGCCAGGAGCACCGTCTCGAGCGCTGTCAGCGTGTGAGGCCACGCCCTCGGCTGCGTCCGCGACCGCCACCATAGGCTCGTCGGCGCCCGATGGTCTGCATTCGCCAATGGACCCCTACGACATGCAGACGCCCTCCTCGAATTCGTTTGGCAAACGGCTCGAGCAAAAGTCGAAACCGTTTTGGGAGCTCAAGGAGGAGCGCAGGAGGCGAGGGGATACGCCGCCCGCCACGACGCGCTCCGAGTCCCAGCTGCCCGTCATGGCGTCTGCTCCGGCCATGTTGCCTGCGTCCATTCTGTACGTTCCTTCAGAGAGCTCAGCACCGGCCGTTGCCCCAGCGAGGCTGCCTGAGGCGTCTCCGACACTGGCCACCCCTCCACAGCTGCCCCCCTCGGTGGCCGATGCCCCCCCCTCAACTCCGACACCGGCCACCCCTCCACAGCTTTTGCGCCGCCTCCGCTTCGACACGCCAGCCGCGCCAGCCGCGCCCTCCACCGCGGCGCCGGGCGCGAACGCACCCTCCACCTGCCCGCAGCTTCGTGCCTTCGAGTTTGTCGAGGCGAGGGTGGGCATCAAGCTCCACTTCACAGCGGCGACGACGGACGTGCACTGCTTGGTCACAGAGGGGTCCGAGGCGGCGCGATGTGGACTGCCCAGCGGCTCGCTCCTCGTCACGGTGAGCGGCGTGGCGGTGGAGGGCCTTGCGCCCCTCGAAGTCCAGAAGCTCGTGCAACGGCAGCGGCCGCTGATCATCGAAGTGATCGAGCCGCCAGCCAACGGGCACACGGATACGCCCGAGACGGCGCTCCCAACCGCGCCCGAGACGGCGCCCGAGGCGGCGCTCCCAACCGCGCTCGAGACGGCGCTCTCGACCGCGCCCGAGACGGCACCCTCGACCGCGGCATGGCTCACGAGCGAGCCGCCGGTGTCGCTCTCAGAGACTGGGGACCATGGGTCGGCCCCGAGCCCCGAGCTGCTTCGTACGGCCGCGCATCCCGAGGCGATCTGGAAGAATGAGCTCGACCATGGCGACAATGGCGGCACCGGCCCGTATGCCTCAGGAGAAGCAGTTCCCGCAGCCGAAGGCCCTGATGAAGGAGGCAATCAGCATGCAATCAGCATGCAATCAGGAGAAGCAGTTCCCGCAGCCGAAGGCCCCATAACGCCAGCCGCAGCGCCCGAAGCGGCGCCCGTAGCAGCGATGGCCTCGGCGGGAGTGGCCGTACCCGGTACGAGTGTGCCGCCCACTCGCTTCGAGTTTGGTCCGGGGCCTCTCGGGCTTGGGCTGAGCAATGCGGCGGGTGGCGGCGTCTTCATCTCAGAGGTGCATGCGGGCGGCGCCGGCGAGCGCCAAGGCGTGCGCGTCGGCTGCTTGGTACTCGAGCTCGCTGGCGTCGACGTACGCCACATAGCCCATCACGAGCTGTTCACTAGAATCGGTACGCTCCCGCGGCCCTTGGTGCTCGTCACGGCGCTCGAGGCGACCTCGACCTTCGCACCTCCGCTGGACTTCACACCTCCGCTCGGGCTGCCAGGCTCGGCGCTCAGCACGGCGCTCAGCACCACACGCCTCATCCAGCACATCACGCCGCCCGACACGCCGCCTGGGCTTGAAGCCACCGACGCGACAGCGGAGCCAGCAGCAGTGAGCGCTCTGGCACTACAGTCGCGACACGTGGCCATCGCGACTGGCACCCCGGCCGACAAGCCTGCCGTAGTCTATCGGTCGCACGCGCCTCCCGAGACAATGGCGCCCACACAGCTCAGCAGCGCATGCGCGGCGCCGGCGCCGGCCAAGCGGCGCACGCGGGTGCGCTGGGTGCTCGGCGCATTTGGACGCAAGTCGCCGTCGCCGTCGGATTACCCGTCGGCTGTCGAGCCTGCCGCCGAGTCGGGTGCCCAGTACGACGCTCCGAGGCTGCCGGGGCAGGGCACGTCCCTCTCGCTCGCGCCCAGTACGACGCTTGGCATCTGCGCCGCCGCGCTCGCGTCGCCGCTGCACAGGCCGCCGCCGCGGCTGCTCCTCACGCCTCCCCCCGCGCACCTGGGGCTGGTGAGCTGCCAAGGTTGGCTGCAGCACCGGCTGCAAGCGAGCCGGTGGCGAGGGCTACTGCGCGCACCGCTCGCTGAGTGGCGCTGGTGCGTGCTAGTCGCCGATCAATTACGGGGTTTCGGCACGCTCGATGAGCTCTACAATGGCGAGAAGCCGATGGTGCACTTCAGGCTGACGAACACCGAAGTGCTCCCTCCGAAGGCGAAGAAGCCCCTCGTCCTCGTCATCAAGTCCTTAAGAGCGAGCGCCGTGTTCGCCGCGCCGTCGGCGCACTCTCGCGAGGCGTGGAGACGTGCGCTCGAGGCCGCCAGCCGCACGACGCCCATCACGACGCCCACTATGACACCCGTGCGCTCCGTCAGCCGTGATGCAGCACGGGCCGCAGCTCCCCCCCCAGCTCCCCCCCCAGCTCCCCCCCCAGCTCTTGGCGTGCCAGCGCGACCAGAACCCGAAGCAGTCGCGCTCACGGCAGCGCGACCAGAACCCGCCGTGAGCGCGCCTGTCTTCGAAGAGGTGGTCCTGTGGAAGGCGAACCAGGACGACAGTTTGGGGCTCGTGTGTGAATGGGGCCACCCGCAGGGCGGGCTGGTGGTCGGGCTGGCCGAGGGCGGCATCGCCCTAGCCGCGGGTGCTCTTAAGAAGGGGATGCTGATCAAGGCCGTCAACGGCGAGCCGGTGGGCTCCGCCAGCGACGCGGCGGCGAAACTGAAGGCCGCCTTCCCGGAGGTGAAGCTCTTGGTGTTCACACCGCCAGCCGGTGCTCCGGAGCTCACCGACCCCTTTGACGATGCCGACGGCGAGTGGGGCGAGCCGCTCAAGCCGAAGCGCTTCTCTGTCTTCGGCAAGCAGCGGGCAAAGGCGCCCAAGACGTCTAGGGTCGAGGTTGCCAAGGATGCGCACCGGCAGGCGGAGCGCTCGCCATTCAAGGCGGTGCAGCCGGTACCCGACTCGAAGCACAGTCCCTCCAAGAACAACAAGAATGTGGCCTATGCGCCGCCGCAGAAGCTCTTCGCTGTGGGCGCGATCGCCGCCATCGAGCCGGTCCGACCGGCTCCATGAATAGGATCCCTCCATTCTTCGAGCGGCACGGCGAGCCAGCCCGCACGAGGCGCAACCGCTCGGCTGCGCCAACAACTTCGTCGTGTTTGTAAAGTACAGGCGCTTCTCTGTTCTTCACACTTCCAAGGGATGACTGGCCACTGCTGGTACCGGTACGCGGTGCGTAGCGAAGGTACTTACGAGTAGATCGGAGTACGTGGCTACGTGCTACGATAGCCGGCGGTTTCCCGTCCGCACGACCCGGCCGGGACGCGCCTACTAGCCCTTACGTTACGGTCGGGTACGGTAGTGGGGTACCGCTCCACGCGGAGGTCGCATCTGCCATCTCCGATCGCTCCATGTTGTGCGTCTACGGGGCACGCCGGTCGCCGCGGAGATAAACAGTCACCTCCAAAAGCGAAGACCGAAGTGGTCGTTTCTACATCGTACAACAGTACACCTATCTGACGATCCGAAGAGTGTAGAGTCCTCTCGACGGGCCTACTTCCTTTCAAACGTTTGGGCAGAGAGTTTGCAAGTAACCGTGAAACACGACGCGGCTTTCGCGTCTGTCTCGCCAGTGCGGTGCGGGCAGTGCGCCTGATTAAGCCATCACCATGGCCTTCAGGTTGTCCAAGGTTGGCCGTCGTGGCCGCGTGGCCTCCAGGTTGTCCAAGGTTGGCCGTCGTGACCCAGCCCTAGAGATGACGGACGAGTTCAGGGCCGCGAACTCCGACTGCGCCGATGGGCCGCTCAGTGCCCTCAAGGACGAGTTCAGGGCCGCGAGCTCCGACGATGTGTTCCCTGAGGTTCCCTGAGGTTCCCTGAGGTTCTTCAAGGCCAACGCCCGCTCACGCGCCTCAATCTCCGTCTCCTTGGCACGTTTCGCTGCATCCGCAGCGCACTGAGCCTGCAGCGCGAGCGCCTTCTCACGCGCCTTCTCGAGCGCACCCATCAGCTTCTTCTCCTTGCCCCGTTGCGCCTCCACCTCCACCATCATCAGGCTGAAGGCCTTTTCGAGATCAAGGCGTGGGCCAACTTCACTCGCCGCGCTTCGCCCTCGCTCAACCTCGACCTCGCAGCCCTCCTTCAAGAGGTCGTCGAAGAGCTCCATCAAGACCTCCTTGACTTCATTCGGCTCACCCGAGATCTTGAGCTCGCCCTCATTCTTGAGCGCGCTCAGCTTGCGCACAAACGCCTCGCGACTGACGAAGCCCATGCCGTCAGAGCCCCACTCCTGCAGCAGCAGCTTCAGATTCGGCGCCTTGCTCGGCCACGTACCGGTAGGGCTCAGGCCAGCCGTTGCCACGTGGCCACCCGCTGCCCTCTGCCGGCCCTCAGCCTGGCCCTCAGCGCTGCCCGCCGCCGTGCCCACGCCGCCCTCGGCGCCTGGCGTGGGCGAAGGCGTGGGCGAAGAGAAGGCGCCGGCTGGTGAACTGCGCCCGTCGGGCGAGGCAAGTCGGCTGGCGGCTGGCGTGGGCGACTCAGACGGCGAAAATGCGAGCGCGACTTTCTGCTGCTCGATGAAGTACCCAATAGACACCCGGAGCGAGGGGTGCGATCGGAGCTCATCCATCAGCCGTTGGAGATGACCCCACTTGGCTGCGCTCGCCTGACAGTCCTGGTACGCCTGCGCCTGCCTCGCGCACGCCTCCGCCTCAAAGCTCCATCGGAGTTCCTTGTCCTTCTCGCTCCTCGCGTACCCATGCACCTGGCGCAGCGCCGGCTTGATCTCGGCCAGTGAGATCGCGTCCGGACCCTTATTCTTGAAGGAGTCGTCGTTTTTGAAGGGCCAGTGAGCCGCCATTTTGAAAAAGTCGTCGATCTGATCGTCCGACGGCTTGAGCGAGAGCGTCATGCGCAGGACCTGCCTGAACTCCTGCTTGGTGAGCCGCCCCTCCTCAGTGGTGCCCGCCGCCCACTCGGCCATGAGCGCGTGCGTCGCGATGCCCCGCTCGAGCATTGCCTCGCCGATTCTGCGCAAGAGCGACTCGCGCTTCCGGTGCTCGATCTCCTTGAGCGCTTGCAAGAGCTCCTCGCGCCTGGCGGTGCACGCCTCTTGCAGCTCCTGCAGCTTGGCCACGCTCGTGGGCTCCCTGCTGCGCACCTCGGCCGTGGCGGCCCGCCCCGCCTCCTCAATCTCAATCGCGCGCAACCGCTCCGCCATCCTCTTGCGCGCCAACTCCTCGGCCCGCGCCTTAGCCCGCGCTGCCTTCTCCAATGCCGCCCGCTTCGCCGCCTCCCGCACAAGCACCGCCGTGGGCATCTTCGCATCCATCGAACGTGGCGAGATCTTTGGCGGCGGAGGTATTGTCATCTCCCACGGGTATGGCCCCTCCCAAGGCTTGAGCTTGATCAGCGACGGACTCAATGAGCCGTCGCGGCTCGGCGAGAAGGTGCGCCCTGTCGGCGGCGAGAGCGTGCGCAGTGCCTCCAAGCACGTCGTCGGGTACGACGGCGGCATCGCCGCCTTGATGAACTTGGCCCGTGTCTTTGCGTCCGCTAGCCGCTCCTTTCGCGACATTCGATAGGATTCCTGCGGAAAGACCGGCCCGTCTCGCTGACTGGCCGTGCCGCTGCTGCTGCCGTTGCGATTGGATGCACTGCCACGCCGTGAGTTGCTGCGATTGGAGTCCGAGGCTGCATTGAGTTTCGAAGTAGTGATTTTCGAAGTGTTCAATTTGATATCCACTGCGACCTTGGCATGCGCCAGCTTTCTGGAACGCCGTGCGTCGTCCTTGTCTGCCATCCCGGGTGTTCGTCGCCCGCCACACAGCCAGACTCCCGTCCAAAATCCTCCCTCCGCACGCGCGCTGTTTTGTTCATGTGTACGAAAAGCAGAACGACTTTTCGGCCAAGGCATCACAAGACAGTGCAATTGGGATTTTTCCCGGCGTGTCAGTTACGCGTACAGAACTTCGGCGCCAAAGCGAATTCGCTTCGGTTCACCAGAACGGGTTTTGTCTCCAACAGACGGTACAACGAGGGCCCCAGAGTCCCATGCCGCGGCTGCTCGAGCCGCCGCGCCAGCGAACGAGCAGCAGAAAACCAACTGACCGAACGCTCGCTACTCGCCTCCTTGCGCACAGAACCAGCTAACATCATGCGTCGCGGAGCCGCCCCAGCAAGCAAGGGAAAGGCCAAGAAGCCCGGGCTCTCGGAGGAGCAGATCGAGGAGATCCGCGAGGCGTTCAACCTGTTCGATACGGACCACTCCGGCTCGATCGACTACCGCGAGCTCAAGGCCGCGATGCGCGCCCTCGGCTTCGAGGTCAAGAAGGAGGAGCTCCGCAAGATGATCACGGACATTGACGCTGACGGCTCGGGCCACATTGAGT
>Ga0210242_100982_pt1 | contig 24008 bp, 24 predicted proteins | sample ChrtobMeP5a_16mM_FD_155445 | JGI IMG/M metagenome (GOLD analysis project Ga0210242, IMG submission 155445) | Chrysochromulina tobin associated microbial communities from unialgal haptophyte culture, Seattle, Washington, United States - P5a_16mM | ecosystem: Host-associated > Algae > Haptophytes >... | reverse complement strand
CAACGAAGATTTATCTATCGTGTTAGCGCACTAGCTTTCTGGACGACCTATCTTATCCTTAGCATAGCTCGAAGAGCGCTCCGCGCTCTTTCTCACCGGAAGTTCACACTTCACTTCCTCACAAAAATATCAACGCGTCAAGCGCTCTGCGCTTCGCCCTTCCGCGGCTGCCGTCAGGCTGCTGCGCTGATATTTTATTTCACCACCCTCACCTCCCTCTACACGTTTGGGCGCGCACCTAACGATGTCGTCGTCCCGACGGTAATTCAACATCCAAATATGGATGTTACGTCCCACCCAAGTGTCAGAGACACTTTCGGACATTCGGAGGATGATCTCACGTTTGAGATTACTTCAGAGACGCCCCGCGTCACGACTCATGGACTGACCAGTGCCTCCTTTGGAGGCCCGACATCCAAATATGGATGTTACGTCCCACCCAAGTGTCAGAGACACTTTCGGAGGATGATCTCACGTTTGAGATTACTTCAGAGACGCCCCGCGTCACGACTCATGGACTGACCAGTGCCTCCTTTGGAGGCCCGACATCCAAATATGGATGTTACGTCCCACCCAAGTGTCAGAGACACTTTCGGAGGATGATCTCACGTTTGAGATTACTTCAGAGACGCCCCGCGTCACGACTCATGGACTGACCAGTGCCTCCTTTGGAGGCCCGACATCCAAATATGGATGTTACGTCCCACCCAACAATCTTGAAGCTCTCGCTTGCAAGATGCGAGTCCCCCCTTCGGACTCATGGGGAGCGGTCGAGGCCGTTCAGCCTACGGGCGACCCTCCCGGCCCTCCACGCAAGAAATTGCAAGAAAGTGAGACGCCGCTGATTGCGTCTATATTCCTTTCTTATAGTATGGTACCCATTCGGCAACCATGCGGTACCACATGGGCAACCCGCGCGGGAGTTCCGTCCTTGCGAGGCCGGTCGGCTAGTCGAGCTTGCCCTACGGGCCTGCTCCTACCCGATGTCGGTACCGCATAGGTTCTCCGGTGTAGGCCGCCCGGTACCTACGGGCTTAGTCCCGTTGGCCTACCTTATCTATCACCATTGACTCTGTCACTGGTCAGGCCCATCACCTACTTCAACGAGATATCACGAGATATGCTACACGGTCAACGGGCGACCACAAAGTTAGTCACGTGAGTCGCGCGCGCGCGTGAGCGCGTGAAAACTTCACGCCAAAGTATTCACAGCCAATGTTTATAATTCGACACCCAAGACACCGGACCGGCGTACATACGGATGCGGTTACCATTAGCTCGGGGACCCCCGGACCCCCTATTATCACAGCCATACTCGATCAGCCGCCGGGCCGGGCCGCTTATAGCTTAGCCCCGCCCGGGGTCGCCTTAAGCGCGTCCTTGATAAGGCGCATCTTCATCTCGGTGATCTTCTTCCGGATACCCTTCGCGTCGCCCACCTGCGCAGCCGCTGCGAGCTGCTGCGTGTGGTGTACGAAGAACGACTTGGCGCTCGTGCTCGACCCTCCGTAGACGGTGCTGTCGCGCGCGCGCGCCCCTTTCGCCCGTAGCGCGAGGCGCCGGATGAAGTGTAGAGAGTGTGGTGAAATGCCGCCAAAGGCCTCTAGGATCATTGGGATCACAAGGGCCTTCTTGTTGCGAAGAGCGTCGTCGTAGTCGCCCGTCCGTTCCTAGGACACTGCCGACCTTGGTCGTGTGGTCGAAGGGGCGGTCAACGCCGAGGACTCCTTTGCCCTTGCATCCCAGGATCTTGATCCTGTAGCGCTCCTCTGTGTTGCCGAAGGCGTACAGGTGGCCGACGTCGGCGACCGTGCCGCCGTGCAGCACTGAGCCCTTGCCCATGCGTCGGCTCTTGGTGAGCGGCGCGACCACCTTGTACTCCTGGCACACGTCAGCGCCCGTGGCCTCGTCGCCCTCGAGCTCCGCCAGGTCGACCGCGCACGTCGTGTTTATCATGTCGGTGAGCTCCGGCTTCTCCTTGTCGCCCTGGACCACTTGGCCGATCGCGACCGCCCTCGTCATGGCCACTCCGCGTCGCAGCCAATGGTTTTAATTCGGCACCCAAGACACCGGACCGGCGTACATACAGATGCGGTTGTTTAGAGTGCAACCGCAGGCTTCCCCATCCCTGTTTGTCGTTTCTCGATTCGGGTGTGTGAGTAGCTCTTACTTGACACTTTTGTTCTCAAGACTCTACCGGGCCGTATCGCGTATTGGCCCTTATACCTTGTGGGGGTGGTTACTACATGTTACTGATGGTCGTCCGTTCCACATGTCGTCGGCCTGGGGCCGGGCGGAACCCCCCGAGGCCCGAGCCGGGGCCGCCGCCGTCGCAATCGTTGCGTTGTCACGTCATTGTGCGTTGTGTCGTTTCGTATTCAAACGATGCCCGCACAAAACGCCGGCGGCCCTCCGGCTCCGCTCGATATTCGTCACTCTCAAAAGAGACATCATAAGAATGACGTTTACAGCAAACCGCCTCACGAGCAAAGCCCTCAACAGGTTAGATCTCCGACCCGCGATAGAGGAGAGAGGTGCTGCGACGCCTTCGCGCTCTCATTCGAGCGCATAGTCGACGCACACGTCCTCGCCCAAGCGCTCCAGATCAAGGAGCTTCCATCGCGGCGCCTCGTTAATTGTGGACGCAATCGGCGCCTGGATCCAGCGGCGCGAGGTGCTTCCGAGGGCAGTGGCTCCGATGTAGAGTCGCAGCTGTTGGGCCAAGCCTGGTGTGGAGAGGAAGGCGCCGTGGACTGCACCGCCGCCCTCGACCATCAGTTGGATGATGCCACGCGCGCCCAGCTCGTCGAGGACGGCGCCCAGCGCCACGCCGTCCCCGCCGTCGCTACCAACACCGACGCTGACGCCGCTACCGTTGGCGCTCGCGCCGGCTGCCTGGGTCTCGGCGGCCACCTCGCACACCTCCACCCCCGCAGCGGCCCATGCAGCGCGTGCAGCGTTCCCACGCGACGCTGCGGTCGTAAACACGAGAGTTGGCGCGAGCGCCGTCTCGAGCAGAGGTCCACCCGTCACACGCCCTCGCGCGTCGAGCAGCACGCGCAGCGGGTTGGCACGCGGAGGCAACCAGCCGGTGGGTACCTGCTCCTCGGGTAATCGTACGGTGAGGCGCGGCGCGTCGGCGAGCGACGTGCCCGACCCGACGAGAATGGCTTGCGACTTCGCGCGCAGCAGCTGTGCATGCGCGCGCGCCAACGGCCCCGTAATCCACTGAGATGTCCCGTCCGCGCACGCGATGGCGCCGTCGGCTGTCGAGGCGACCTGATGAGAGAGGTACTCAGACGTCATTAAAGGTGATCAGAGCTCATCAGAGCTCATCAGAGCTCATCAGAGCTCATCAGAGCTCATCAGAGCTCATCAGAGCTCATCAGAGATCACACAGCTCATCAGAGGCAATCAACGTCGAGGCGACCTTGAGGACGACCCACGGTCGCTTGGTGAGGCGCTGGTGCAGGTAGGGCTGGAGTGAGGCGGCCACCGCCGCGGCGCCCGTGCCGGTTGTCACTTGAATCCCATGGGACTCTAGATGCGCTACGCCCGCATTGCCAAAGGCGGGGTCGGGGTCGATGATCGCAATGTGTATGCGCCGGAGGCCGCTCGCAACGAGCGCCTCGTCGCAAGGAGGCGTTGTCTTGCCCGGCCCACGGTGACATGGCTCGAGCGTCACGTAGCACGTCGCCTCACTCATCTGCTCGCGCGACACGCCACGAGCCTTTGCCTCGGCGAGCGCAGCCGCCTCGGCGTGCGGCCCGCCCTTTTGCTTGTGAAAGCCCTCGGCCAGCACTTCGATCCCGTCAGCGGCGACGATGACGCAGCCCACCCTAAGAAGGCGAGTGCAGCGTGCGACGGCGTGTGAGTACATAATTGGAAGGCTGCGGTTCGAGCATTCACACGCGTGCCACGGGTTGGGCGCCGTCGAGAAGCGGCCGCGCTCGGCGAGCTGCAGGGCGTAGTGCATCCAGCCCTCGTGAGATTTGGCGGCGGTCGCGGTGCAGAAACGCGTGCGACGGGCGAGGGCAGGTGCTCGACTGCCTGGCCCTGCGAAGCCGCTGCTCGCGGCGAGTAGCATGGTGAGGAGCATTGGTTGGTTGGGAGCTCTTTTTGTGAGGGGGAACGTGAACGATTAAACGCAGCCCCTCCTTTCTCATTGTGAATGGAAGCTCCCACGCCGAGCGTGACCGCGCGCCGGGGCGACTCCCCTGTGGGAAAAACGGGGAGTGGTTAACACGACAGACGCGACAACCGACCGACAACCGGTGCTACGGCACGTGTGGAAAGGACTGACTTTCCGGACGGCTTTCAGATCGACGTTATTACAATGCGTTATAGACCGTGTACGGTTCACAAGCTCGAGTTCACAGTTAAGTTCACAGTGTCGTATTCGGCCTTTCGGATATTTTGTTGGAGATTTCACAAGCCAAAACTCAGCGACTCTTTTTTGGACACAGGCACGCGCCCAAGTCCAACCGTAGCTCAAAATGCCCCCCCGTTCTGCCGCTCCTGCTGCCAGAGGTGGCAAGGCCAAGAAGCCCGGGCTCTCGGAGGAGCAGATTGAGGAGATCCGCGAGGCATTCAACCTATTCGACACGGACCACTCCGGCTCGATTGACTACCGCGAGCTCAAGGCCGCGATGCGCGCCCTCGGCTTCGAGGTTAAGAAGGAGGAGCTCCGCAAGATGATCACCGACATTGACTCGGACGGCTCGGGACACATCGAGTTCCCCGAGTTCCTCGAGATGATGACGGGCAAGATGGGCGAGAAAGACACGAAGGAGGAGATCATCAAAGTCTTCAAGCTCTTCGACGACGACTCGACCGGCAAGATCTCATTCAAGAACCTCAAGCGCGTCGCCAAGGAGCTCGGTGAGAACATGACCGAGGAGGAGCTCCAGGACATGATCGACCAGGCCGACCGCGACGGCGACGGCGAGATCAACCCCGACGAGTTCTACCGCATCATGAAGAAGCGCGGCGACAACCCGCTCGACGACCTCCTCGATGACGACAACGATTAGAGACGTCGCTCGGCCAGCACGGGCTTCTGAAAGGGTGTAAGGGTCGCGGGCGGCGGCTGTACTCTCGCCGTAGGCCCATCGTTAGGATGTACGCATTGTCCTGGTCAATGCGTATGCACGGCAGGTCTCGCGGTCTGTCCACCGGTCGGTGGAGCCGCCACCCGCCTGTGGCTGTGCATAGGAAGGTGTGTGGCTTCCGAAGCCCGGTCTCATACGTCAAAAAACCAGCCGAATGTCATAATGCCCATAGCTATGTTATACCACATGATGGCATGTACCATGAACAAAGTCGATTTTCTGTGTAATACTAATAGCAGGCTGCTCGGGGGTCCGGAGAGCTTGCGCGTTGTGTTCAACAGCATCTGCATGCAAGGTAGACGAGAATGACAAGTTTCGCTCCTTTTTAGGACAGTCCGCGCCCGCCGATGAGAGCCCTTGTGTGCGGCGCCCACCTCTTTTGACATGGCTGACTTCGGCGTTTCTGATCACACTCATCTTGGATCGAGAACGAGCAATTTCCGGCGTCCACGCGAGGAGCCGGGCATGACTTCAACACGCGCGTCGGGTACTTCCTCACCACGCGAGTCTCCTGGTCTTTCTTCGCCACGTGAGGCATTCCCAGATCTTGCCCTCGGCGGCGGCAGGAGCCCCCCTGGAAGAGAGACCTGCATCAAGGTTCCTATTGGCTGTTTCGGGCCGAGACAGGTCCATCTGGACGAGGATGAGAAGCCGGGGCAACGCCGCACAGTCATGTCGTTCCTCGGCCTGCCAGATCTGCCCATCAAACTCGGCGCGGGCGGGCAGGAGCAGCCCAAAGCAGCGCTTCCAAAGCTTTTGTCGAGGCCGATGAGCCCCGAGCTCAAATACACGGCCTTTGGGCATGCGTTCGTGCCTGCCTCTCCGGCTCGCGGTCGTGGACCCACCAGTCGTGTCGAAGAGCGGCTGGCGATGGCGGCCGCTGCAAGCGCGCGGCGCTCGGGTCACTCGGGCGCCGCCAGCCCGCAAGAGGGGCCTCGCCCCATGAGTCCCGGGGGTGGGGTAAGCACCCGCCATGGCGCCGCAAGCCCAAATATGGGAAGTCCAAATATGGGCAGCCCAAATATGGGAAGCCCCCGCCTTGGGAACTCACGTGCGACGTCACCGTCTCCCGATCGCAACGTCACGTGGGACTCAGCTCCGACGAGGGGGCCGCCGCCGCTGCTGGGGCAGCGTCCGGTTCAGATGCTCTATGAGGAGGAGCCAAGGCTACGCGCGTCCGCCCCGACGTGGTCGAGTCAATCGAGCAGCCGCTCGGAGCCGTTACTACCGGTACGCACGCTCGAGAGAGGGATGAAGGCGTCGGCCGAGGAAGAGCGCCAAGCCCGAGGGCGACCCGCCCAGCGAGCCACTTCACCCGAATCGAGGCCGTCCTCCAGGCCAGGTAGCCCTCGAGGTAGCCCATTGCCGTTCGCAAAGTCAGGCCACACGACGCCGGTCGAGGGGGGGTCGTCTCTAGTCCACATGAGGGCCACGGCGGCGGTCGCGAATGCGAATGCGCGCTGGCTGGCCGCGGCCGCCGCGACCGACATCGCTATGGGGCAGGCCAAGTCGTCGAACGAGAACCGGAGGAAGTTCAAGAACATCTACGACGAGCAGCGGGTTTCGGACAAGCGGTACAAGTACGAGGTCGCGCTGGCCGAGGCAGCGGAGCGTGCGGAGACGGTGCAAGAGGCGCAAGTAGACCGTGCTGTGAAGCTTGCGAAGGCCATCGGCCTGTCCCTCCTCAAGGTGCAGCGGCCACCCAAGGTCAAGTTTGAACTGGGCACACCTCCCTTGTCCAAGCGCAGCGCCAAGGAGAGCTCCAACGAGGCGCGGCGTGTGGAAGGGGTCTCCAACTTGGACGAAACTGACGAAACTGACGCGCTTGCGGGAGCGGCACTCGGTACGGCGCTCGGCGACCTTGGCGGAGGGTACGGGGGGAGCTCGGCGCTCCACCTGATGAAGGCCTCGCTCACGGCCCGCCTGGCCACCTCCGCAGTAGAGCTGGCGGTCACCGAACGCCAGCTCGCCGACGCAGAGCAGGCGTACTCGGCGTCATCAGCAGCAGCATCGGCCCCATGCGCCCCTTGCGATTCCACGACTCTCGAAGGGCTCCATGGCCACATCGGAGCCAAGATCCTCTTGCGTGAAGTCGAGCCCGAGTCTGTGGCCCACTTTCTGAACCGCCAGAATCCAAATGAGCTCCAGCCGAGCCCCGAGGGGTCCAGGCCCGAGGAGAAGTGCGTGGTGCTCTACCGTCGGCCCGGTGAGAGCTTAGGTCTCCCTCTGATGACGTCTGATGACCTCTGATGACGTCTGATGACCTCTGATGACCTCTAATGACGTCTGATGACGTCTGATTGCGTCCCTCATCAGGTGAGAGCTTAGGTCTCCGGATCTCGGTGGACCGCGAGGGCGGCCCTCCCATCATCAGTGAGGTGAGCAGGACACCACCAGCCCCTTCACATGCACATCACCAGCCCCACGCCCCTCTCTCCTTGCCACCCTCGCAACTAACGCCGCACTGAGCACGTCACCTCCCGCTATCCAAAGTGCCCCTCGCGCCCTCCGTGCCACCGCAGATCCCCTTCCTTCCTCTTACCTTGCTCTCCCCCCCACACTCGCGCTCCCCGCAGGTCACCGCGGGCTCGCCTGCAGAGGTGAGCGGCCAGATCCATCTCTTCGATCGGCTCCTCGCCATCAACGGCTTCCCGCCCGGCAGCCCAGGAGCCCGGGTCCCAGACCACGAGACGCGCGTCGAGATTACGATCTTGCCGGCGGATCCTACCGAAGCTGTGGAAGAGCTCGCCGTCGAGACGCTCAGCGTGACACTCGAACGAGAGCCCGACGAAGGCTTCGGAGTGGGCATGGCGTTTGATGGAGAGGCAGTCATCCTCTCGGCCATCGGTGAGGGCACGCCGGCAATGCGCTGTGGTCTGCTGCGCAAGGGCGATCTTGTCGTGTCGATCAATGGAGAGCCCGTGATCGCCTCTTCCAACTTTGGGGCGCTCATCGCACAGGAGGCGACTTCGATCTCCCTCGAACTCATGCGCATCGTCTCGGGCGGCGTGTACGAGCCTGCCGAGCGCGAGGGGGCTGCCGACGAGCAGGCCGCCGATGACGCCCGAGGGGATGCTGGCGCCGTGATGGGCGCACGTGCACATGCTCCTAGCCCCGCCAGCAGCAGCGGCGTGATGACCACAGGCAATCTCGTCCAATCAGTGGTACAGGCCGTCTTCGGCGAGGATCTTGACAAGTCCGACGAGGCTCTGGAGGCGGCGTTCGCCCTTGTGGATGTGTCGCCCAAAATGGGCACCCTCGACGCGCACGAGATGCGCGCGTACATCAAGAGCGTCTACAAGAACGGCATCGACGACAAGACGATCGACGAGATGATCTCAAAGGGCGACATGGACAAGGACGGCGAGCTCAGCCTGTCCGAGTTCAAGGTCATCATGCGCGCCGGCCCTAAAAAGTCTAGCGGGGCCATCGGCGGCGCCGTCGATGCAGGCGTCGGTGCCACTGTGGATGGCGTTAAGGCCCTCCAGAGTGGGGTCAAGGCTGTGGGCTCCGCGACGGTGGGTGGCGCGGCATTTGTTGGAAAGGCGGTCGGTAAGGCCTTTGTTGGCGAGGACATCGACAAGTCGGATGCGAGCCTGGAAGCGGCGTTTGCGACGGTGGATGCCAACGATGGGCCGCCGATTGCCGCGGATTGCCGCGAACTGCCTCTGATTGCCGCCGATTGCCGCCGATTGCCTCTGATAGGCACCCTCCTTGAATGCACAGTTGGATGTCAATCCCACGATGGGGTCGATCGACGCTCCCGAGATGAAGAAGTACATCCAGAGCGTGTACGAGAACCGCCTGGACGACAAGACGATCGACGAGATGATCTCAAAGGGCGACATGGACAAAGACGGCGAGCTCAGCCTGTCCGAGTTCAAGGTCATCATGCGCGCCGGCCCTAAAAAGTCTAGCGGGGCCATCGGCGGCGCCGTCGATGCAGGCGTCGGTGCCACTGTGGATGGCGTCAAGGCTACAAGTAGCTTCTTGTACTCTGGCCTTGAGAAGACGCTCGAGACGCTGGGCGTGACCGCTGGGTTCCAGGCGGTCTTTGGCGAGGATATCGATCGGTCGGATGCGGGCTTGGAGGCAGCCTTCGCTTCGGTAGATGCCAACCAGAGCGGCCGGATCGATTCGTCAGAGATGAGGGCGTTCATTCAACGGCTGTACGAGGATGACATGCCACGCCGAGCGTTAGACAGGACCATCGCCAAGATGATGGCGGCGGCGGACACGAACAAGGACGGCGAGATCGACCTCAACGAGTTCAAGATCATCTTGCGCGCCGGCCCCAAGGTCTCCGCGGCCGGCAAGGCCGCCATGGCGACGACAGCGGCGGCGGCCCCCGCCAAAGACATCAAGTTGCCCAGCCTCGAGCGCTCCCTTGAGCACCAGCTGTCCGAGGCGGCCAAGGTAGAGGAGGCACAGCGGATGTCTGAGCTGGTCTTTGACCAGACGCTGGTGCGGCGCGACATGATGAACGAGTCTCTCGGAGAGTGGGCTTGATTGCCTCGGATGGCCTCTGATGTGGCCTCTGATGGACTCCCCTCATCAGGTGCGGAACTCGATGGAAGAGTCCCTCGGGTTGGGATTGGGCATCGGCGACCATGGCGAGATTGTGGTGATCTCGATTGATCCCGGGTCTCCGGCGGACCGCTGGCCGGTCGCACTCGAGGTGAACGATCACATCGTCGCCGTTGCTGGCCGTCCCATCTCAGCAGACACCGACTTTGGCGCTCTGCTGGCGATGGAAGGGCTAGAGGTCAGGCTGACCATCAAGCGTCAACTGTACAGGGATACAACCGACCCAGCCACCATCCCACCCCAGGGGGAATCGGAGGGCGGTCCCAAGAAGGGGTTTAGACTAGTGACAGAGACCAGGAGGACGCCCTCCGAGGATGAAGTCTACTCTGAGGACGTCTCCGATGTCCAAGCAGTTGTGGCGGCCACCGGCTGCTCAGGCGAGACCGCCCGCCGAGTGATCGAGGTCGTTGTTGGATCCGTCGACGACGCGATTGAGCTCGTGACGGAGATGATGCAACCGCCGAAAAAGTCAGCCCGCGGAGGCAGTGGAGCGTGGAGTCCTCTCAGCGCGGCACGGCGCGTATTCGCAGGCGGAGCCGACTCCTAAACCTGTGACGAAACATCGACGACCCCATGACGAAACTTTGGTAACCCATGACGAAATCTTGACGACCACATGACGAAACTTTGGCAGCCGAAGCCATCCGTGACGAAACCTTGGAGCCCCGAAGCCGTGGCACCGGACTAGCACCGGGCCAGATGAAGGAGCTCATCAGGAGCGTCATCAGGAGCGCTGCACTGGCGACGTTTGGAGTTGAGCGCTTGGTGCAGGGCAGCCTCGGCGGAGATTCCAAGCGCCGAACCGTCACGTACGCGCGCCACGCGGCGCGAAGCCCATTTATGCTCCATGCATGCAATGTGCATTGCGATCGTGCGCGAGACCTAATTTGGAATGGGCGCGTGTGTGACGGCAAGTCGACTGTTGGGATTGAGAAACTGGAGCCTGTACGTACTGGTCCGCACGCGATACGTATCCACGTGCTCGGCTCTACCTCGTCTGGTCTCGTGGAGATGGGCTGTCGAGTGTCGGGAGAAGAGGACCTGTGTCGTGATTATTGTGGCGGAACCGAAAGCAACTCACAGGAGTAGATGAATTAAGAAAACATAAAGACTTTGGAGAATGTAAACTCATGATCTTGTCCACTCTTCGAGCCCACTCTACGCTAATGACTGCTGACACCACTTTTTCAGCGACCAATGAACCACAGAAGCTTCGATTGACTCGGACTCGGAACGGGCCAATTGCAGGGAACTTCGGCGCATTTGCGATCCTTCCACCAATCGCGCCTGTAGCCCGTCATCACGCGCAGCTCCTCGGCACGTTGCCAACGGCTCTCGTTCAGTTGGCCTTCTTGCAAGGTCACATTCCAATCGCGCAGCACCGTGGCCAGCAGCCGGCCGCGCATGCGTGCATGCGGGCCGTTGTTGTAATAGGCGAGGTTGTCCTTCTCGTCCGGATCGGCGTCGGTGTCGAAGAGCATCTCGTCGATCAGTCGGAGCGGCGGGATCGGATCTCGACCCGATCTCGACCCGATCTCGTCGATCAATCCGAGCGCCGCCGGGGCTTTGTCGACGCCGCGGAGAGTGCTAGTGCGGGTGGCGGCGGCGGCGGCCGCAGCGGCGGCGGCGGGGAGCACTCCAAGGAAAACGGCCGTGTACGCAAACCGAGCTGTGCGCACGTAGAGTTGAACCACCGGACCGACCGTCGGAGTCTTCGAAAAGCCAGGCGGTTTGCCGTCGTAGGGCTGGTTGAGCATGCAGCAGCTGACGCCGCACGGCAGATGCAGCTCGCTCCGCGCGTAGCGCCGGCGCCGCCGACGCAACGGCAGCAGTGCCTCGCCCTCGACTGTGACTGCGACCCCGCGGAGGTCATAATGGAGCGGTGGCGAGAGCCAAGCGGCTGGCGAGAGCGGCGGCGGCAGTGCCGGCGGCACGGTCGGCGGCCAGCGGCCAGAATTGGCAGACTTGGCGGCAGCGGAGGCGGCAAGTTGTTGGTATCCTTCGTCGTCGGCGACACCATCGACGCGCCTCCTTGCGCCCCACAAATCGAGGATCGTCGGCAAGACATCAAGGCTCTCGACCACGTCATCAACCACGGCCGGTGCGACGCCCGGCACAGAGAGGATCAATAGCACGCGCGTCGCGTCCTCATATAGATTGTACTTGGACCAACGCCCGTGTCGACCCAAGGAGTAGCCATGATCGCCGTGTAACACCACTGCGGTCGTCGTGTCCAGTGAGAGAGCGCCCAGTGCGCCCAGCAGCGCGCCAATGGTACCGTCCACGTGGGTCGCGCACGCGTAGTAGTCTCCGATCGCGCGTCGTCGCTCCTTTTCGGAAGAGGTCTTCCAAAAGTCAAAGTTGGGCCAAGTCAGCAATGGCGGCAAGCGCTCGGTCGCACGGCTCGGTGGCGACTCGGCCGCGGCCGGCGAGCCGCGTGGCACCTGGTGAGGGAGGCACTCAGAGCTCATCAGGGGCACTCAGAAGCACTGAGACGCCGTCAGACGCCATCAGAGGTCATCAGAGGTCATCAGAGGCCATCAGAGGTCATCAGAGGCCATCAGAGGTCATCAGAGGTCATCAGAGGCCATCCGAGGCCATCAGCCACGTACCACCTCAAGGTGGCAAACATGGTTGTTGAACGCATGGGTCTCGACGAGACCTATGCCCAAGTAAAAGCGCCGGCGCGGTGGTGTCGCGAACTCCACGAGCCGGCGCAGCGCGACGCGTGCGCGATGCTGGTCGGCGCTCCACGGACTCGGTGGCCGTAGGATGAAAGCTGCGGCGGTGCGCACGGCAGACGACAGATTGCCCCATTGCGGCTCTGGCGTGTCGATCGGGAGGTCGAATCCCATGGGGTCGTGATCGCATGCCACGTGGAAGAGCTTGGAGCCCGAGGCGCACGCAATGACCGCCGTGGGATCGGCCGCCTTGAGAAAATCGGGCAGTGACGGCATGTTCGGCGGCACCCTGGCGTGGTACAGATCGGCGTTTGTGAAGACGCCCGTCGCTGTTGGCCGGCGGCCCGTCATCGCCGAGGTGCGGCTCGGGTTGCAAATGGGAGCCTGGCAGTACGCTCGTCGGAAGAGGACGCCGCGCTCCGCGAGACGCGCGATGTTTGGCGTCGCTGGAGTCGCGAAGCCGCTTCTGTTGCCGCTCGCGAGTGGGTTCGAGAAGGCGGGCGAGGCAAGCGTGGAGAAGTCTTCGAGAGAGATGTGCAGGATGCTCATTGGCGATGGTGGAGCGCCCGCCATGGGTTATTTTGTCCCAAGCGCGGCTGTCGGCCCCACCCGCGCCCCGGCGGGGACGAGGTTCCCAGCGGCGAAAAACATATGCGATGTGAAAGCGCTGTGAACTCATCAACCCTAGGAAGCAACAAGTCTCTGGCCGCCATGCGCCGCATGTAGATGTCGGTTCTCTTCGACGCGCAATACTGCATTCAACCAAGGCAGGCTATTCTTCACGCACGAAACACGAAACACGAAACAAGTCGGCATGTCACGGCGTCTCTCACTCCGCATACGCCTCCCAGCCTTTTGATCTCGTCTATGTACATACTCTGACTTCGAGGGGGAAAAATATTGCTCTGACTCCGAGCCGCGCGCGCGCCGTGTCGCCTTGCAACTCGAAACAGAGACAAGAGTACAATGTCGCGCGGCCCTCGCCCTTGTGAGCCCGCGGCGTGTGTGGCGACAGGCTCGCATAGAGCCCCAATGCCCCATACTGTCATAGGAAAGACGAAAGTGCGCGAGTGCCAGTCCATTAGCGCGAGTGCCAGTCCATTAGCGCGAGTGCCAGTCCATTAGATGATGCGCCACGAATCAGCGCACGCGTCCCATGGCCCTCAGTCGCCCATTGGGTTGCGGGCTTTCACGGCATCTTTGAAGCTTTTGCCGAACGTAAATGACGGGACGGTGGCCTGATGCACCGCACGCGGTCACGGCAGACGTGAGGGAGAGAGAGCGAGTAAAGGCTCCCGCGTCACGCTGCGTCGGTGCAAGTGGCGGGTGCGTTCGAAGCTTCGGCGCCAGTCTCACCGCCTCTACGATCATCTTCTCCCCAGTTTTGGGGTTGCGCGCCTCCCGCTTCGGCCGGTCCTTGGACTGGAAGCTGCCAAAGCCGATGAGCGAAACCTTGTGCCCATCGCACACTGAGTCGACGATGACGTCGAGCGTCGCGGTGAGCACGACTGCGGCAGTCTTCTTCGAGACGCCGGCCTTCTGTGCGATTGCATCCACCAGTGCCTGTTTGTTCACGCTGGGCACTCGCTCGCTCATCATCGGCAGGCCGCTGCGTTGCCACTGCTCATGTGCTTGGCGCTGATTTGCGCGTGCGCGCCACAAACTGCTCTCCAAGCCCGATGCGCACGGTCGCACTTGCAGACCCGACGGCGGCAACAGCAGCGCGTGGGATCCGCACGCAAAGCACAACCACACGGAAGCGCGCATGAATGGGCCCGCGCTTCGAGTGGCTGCGCGACCCTACGAGCTCCCGTAGTCAAGTCAAGTCAAGTCAAGTTCCTCGTCAACATTCACACCGCATGTCGCGGGGCGGTCGTCGTGCGGTTTGCGACGCGAATCGATCAGACAGACTTGTGGATGCAAAGGAAGTTTCCGATTTTGGACCGATTTCCTGATTCGGGGCGCATATAAGCGTCATCAAGCGCTCATGGCGTTCTCCGACTTCACATGGATCGAGCACGTGTCGACCGCCGTGGGGTTGCCTTGTCCGTCCGTCGCGGAAGAGTTGACAGCACTCTTGGACATGGCCGTTGAACAGGAGCTCAGCTGTGTGGTGAAGCCCCTTCCACTGCGCAGAGCACCGGGCATTGACAACTCAGTCGACATTGGTGCCGCCCTGCTTTCAACTTTCGGTGCGGAGTTGACCTTCGGTACGCCACCAGGCGGCGACTTGCTCCGGCATCGTGGCGAGCACACAGACATCGGTAGCAGGAGCGGCGAGATTCGGTGGTCGGAGATGCGTGAGCTGATCGATGAGGACAATGACACGAGCGTCGAGTTCACACTTGCAGACCTGCTTTCTTGTCACCAGTCTTCGGAGGTGTGACCGTGCAACGTGAGCATGTGGTGATGTGCGATAGATATGTGATGAGCATGTCCTCATGGCATGTGGTGATGAGCGTCTGGGCGTGAGCATATCATGTGTATGAAAGTCACGAAGTGACAGTGTCGAGTGTCAGTGTCCGAGTGTGACAGAAAGTCAACATGATGCGCCTCAGTCAGTCAGTCAGTCAATTTCGTCGCGGTCCCCCCCCGCGCTCACCACACCGTCTCATGGCGCCTGCCGCAGCGCATGGCCATGGGACGACGACTTCTAGGAATTAACCAATGGAAGTCTTCCACATTGCACGCATACAAGCACATACCACAAATCCCATATGCCATAAATGTTTTAAATCCCAACAGACCCATTGAGATTGACAAATCCCCTGGACAAATCTGCCTCTCTCTCGCACGGGTTACGGCCTCATTGGCCTCACCCTGTCTTGCCTCTAGCCTCTTCTTCTCTCTGGCCCCCTAGTTCTGACCACGCCTGCCCATCAACACGCCTCCCATCCTGCGCAACAACCAACATGAATATCTTGCGCGCTCATGCGGGGTCCGCGGGCGGTCCGCGAGCGGCTGGGGCATCAATTATGGCGTGAAGAAACACGGGACACGACTGCCGTAAACATATGTGAGCGGCCAGCGGCGATCATAGAGTGACGGGGGCGGGGGTCGACACCCCGGTCATCCATGCGCGGTTGCCGGCTTGCCGCGAGTCCCCATCTTCCCAACCTAGGAATCAGGTGGAGTAATAGGCTCGTTAGAAAGAAATCATACCGGTCTCTAGCTAAGGCAAACAGGCCATGCTACAGGTGGACGCTTCAAGTCGATTCACTTCATCAACAACAGACAACAGGAAGCCTATCGAATGAACCCGTGACTTGACTTGACTTGACTTGTTTCTCTTGACGTTGAAGACGGCTCCCTCCTTGGACTGCGATGTCGGATGAGGGCGAGTATGACGAGGACTTCGAGCAGGGCTCGCCCGAGACATCGCCGGGTCGGGGCGGCCGCCGCGCCGTCGCTTACTGGGCCACACTGGCCGAAGGCGTCCCGCCTGGGCCGTCGAGCGCAGCAACAGCGGCGCGTCGGTCGCTGTTTGCGCGGCTCGATGTGGATGCGGACGGTTTTGTCACCCTAGGCGAGCTCGAGCGCGAGCTTCCGGGAGCTCTCGGCGCCGCGGTGCCCTCGACCAAGCTGCCGCCCACCGTCCCGCCCCTCGTGAGCAACGCCTTAGCGCAGTGGCCAAGGGGATGGCTGATGGTCATCATCGATCATCTGGTCGAGTTGCGCGACTCAGGGTGTACCCTCCCCGAGTTCGATGCGCTGTGTGCGTACTTGCATGCGGCCTTCACCGTGCTCAGCTGCCTCGAAGTGGCGCCCGACACGGCATCACTGCCAACTCTCGACCCCAAAGAGTGCGAAGCGCTCATCGCCAAGCTGCCGGCTGCCTTCGGCCTCGAGACGTCGCGAGCGCTTCAGGGGCTCCAGGGTCTGGATGGCTGGGGTCGGCCGGTGTGCGCGGCGAGGCTGTGACGCGCTGGGTAGCGCAGGCGGCGCTGCGCACTCTCTGCCCGACCCAGCGTATCAGTGGGGGATCAGCGGGGGCTGGGGGCGCTGGGCGCCACCCTGCGCCACGCCGGCCCGTGCCAAGCGCTGACGAGGACGCGGACGCGATTGAGGACGCGGACGAGGACCCGGACGTGATTGAGGACGAGGACGGGGCCAATCCTGCAGCGTCAAGCGGTGCAGCACCGCCGCTACTGTCAGGTTGCAGTGGGGTGGGGTGCAGGTGGCGAGGGCGGTATCGTATCCGGATATCTTGCTTCGGTACGAGGCGGCGACGCCTTCAGTCGCCTCCAACCGGGAGAGTTTCTGGAGCGTGGGCCGTGGCACACACGAAGACGCTCGCGGGGTCGTCGCGGCAGGCCATCGCCGTCAGCTCGTTCGAGTAGGAGGAGTTCTGGACGCGCCCAGCCGCGAGCTTGCTGCCCTGCTCCTTGAGCGTCGAGCGCAGCGAGGGCTCTTTGCCTGGCTGGCCGCAGCGGGCTCCCAGCTGGCAAAGCTCACCAAACGCCGCCTAACATTCTCGTCGCTTTGCAATAGATGGTCACTCTCCAGAGTGTAGCCAAGCTCTTGGAAGGCCTTCAAGCCGATCTCGGAGACGATTTTCGGAAGCCAAACCACTCGTTCTCGTACGCCCTCTTACGTGGCCCACAATCGCGCCCGACACATAACCCACACGCACAATCCACACGACCCACACGACCCGAAGATCCAGCCCTGCTTTCAAACTGCCTCTCCCGGCGAACCCCCCTTCCCCCTTTTCCCCCATTGCATGCGCGCTCAATGCGACGCGACAGAAAACTTGTGAGAACTTCCGACACGTGTCCGTGTGAACGTTAACACGACAGACGCGACAGCCGGTGCTACGGCACTGCGATGTATCCACAGCTTCACAACGGGAAGCAAGGCTAAAAGCACTCGCAGAAATGGACGAAGTGCCGGACGGTGATGCTGAGGACGATGATGCTGAGGACGTTGATGCTGAGGACGTTGATGCTGAGGACGATGATGCTGAGGACGATGATGCTGATGACGATAAAGATATTGTCACCGGCATGCAGCTTCCCGGCGCGCAGCTGCCTAGCGCTCAACTTCCCGACTTTGGCTTTGGCGGCGACTCTACCGGCGGCCTGCTGCCGGCAATGCCCGGTGCGCTCGGGCTGCCATCGGCGCAAGACTTTGGCGGCTTTGAGCAGGAGCAGCACGGCGGCGGCATGGGTGGCGGCCGGCTCGAGCCGGTGCTCGAGAGCACCGAGCGCTCCGCCTTCTCGACCGTTGGCAATCTCGATGGGGAAGGTGAGGGCACACTGGGCGCCGTCTCGGGCTTCGGCTCCGTCAAAAAGGGTTTCTTCGACGCGTCTTCCCTCGGCGACGATGACGTGGAAGCGACCAGGCGGGAGCTCGCCAAGTGCCAGGCTGAGCTTGCGGCCTCGCGCGCGGAGCTGGCGGAAGAGAGGAGGAAGCACACGTACAACGTGCGCCGCATGCTCGACGCCAACGAGGCACTCCAGGCGCAACTGCGAGAGCTCAACGGCGTCGTCCAGCGGATCGTCATGAAGACGTTGAACTTGCAGCGCACCGGCGCCGTCCCGAGCAGCGCCGTACCGGGCGGCATCAACCCGCCCAAGGGGGGTGGCAGCAGCGGCCCCTTCCCGGCGATGGCCAAGCCGGGCGCGAAGCCTAAGCCGTCCCTGACGGCCCCCGCGAATGCAGCAGACACTCTGGCGGACCACCATGCTCCCACAGCTCCCACAGCTCCACCTGGACCTGGGTCCAAGCCCAAGCAAGAGCCACCCGGCGCTAAGCCCTTCAAATGATCTCTTCTCCAAACCGACACTCTCCGATCGGGATCGCCGCCCGCCGATTTGGTTTTTTTTCAGCGGGGGCTTTGACGGCGATGACGTCTGTGTATTGTAGACGTTGTACAGAGCTTGCACAGCTTCATCTGTGGCGTCGGCCCTTCCGGCTCTGAAAAGTGAAAAAACATTGTTTAACGAAACTTCCGAGTTCAGCGTTCGGAAACAGCACATGCCACATGCCCCCCGTCGATAGTGTGCGGACGCCCGGGCGGGGGCGGGGGCGACCTCCGGCGTTACCGCGCGCCGGAGCCGAACCGCTTCGTGTCAACCGGCGGCGTCGACGGCGGCGGAGCGCCGAGCGACCCGGCCCGCGGCCGGGCGCGGGCGACGATACATCGGAGACGGGACGTGGCTGGTTCGGAGTCGGACATGCGATGCCGATGGTGCATGCATGGAACCATTACTGTGCGGTCACGGCGGTCTTCTCTGTGCATCACACTTAAAGGGATGTTAAATACTTAAATTAGCAAACAACGGCGGTTCGGGTTCGCGCTTCGCGGCGCGCTCTGACTTCTAGGCGCGTTCAAACGATCACGTTCTCGCATCTCGGACGACGTCACGAGACGTCGTGACGTCGAGATCAAGCGGTGGAGCGGAGAACTCGCATACCAGGCTCAAGCGGGACTTGGACTGCGAATCTATCTTTATCAGACACGCCGTGCGCGGCGCGTACGCAGCTCGCATGGCGCGAGCATCCTAGTGCTAGCGTCGACCGGGTCCCCACGGGTCACATGTGCTCATCATGTGCGGTGACGGGGCGCGCGGCCGAACTAACGATCCCCTGCGCGCTCGTTGCCGCGCGCTCTCGGCTCGCCCTCGCTTACGCCGTACCGAGCCTGCGCCACGGCTGGTGTCCCACAGCTACGACTTCACAGCTCCGACTTCACAGCTCCGACTTCACAGCTCCGACTGCACGTCCCCTTACATGCATCTTGCCTCATCTTCTCATCTTCAAGAGCCACATCGGCATCATCCAGATCATCCATCCCATTCACCTCGATAGTTCATGAGCCCCAAGCCTTGACCTCGCCCGCTATCCGGCTTCACACGCGCGCAGGCTTCACACCCGGCTTCACACCCGGCTTCACACCCGGCTTCACACCCGGCTTCACACGCGCAGCTCGCGGGCCGATCTTCATCCTCAGAAGCGGAAGAGCCGCCCGCCGTGCGCCGTGTGCCCTATCGTGTGCCCGATTGGCGCGTTCACACCCAAAGTCCCCTCAGCACTGCCCGGCGTCGTCCCGGGCGACGGTTGGCGCACCCCCTTCTTTCGGACCACGGTGCCGCCAACGGCCCTCAGCTCGCGGTGCATCGTCGGAGTTGCGATGCCTGACGGTAGGGTGGACGGTAGGGTGGACGTGAGAGTTGAGCGCCCCGACCAGTCGTCCTGCATGCAAGGGCTACCAGGGAGATTCTGCGAGCTGCCGGGGAGATTCTGCGAGCTCCAGGGCGCCACGTCCGTGAAGCTCCTGCGCCGGCTCGGCGTCTGCGTCGGAGTGCTTGATGACGGGGACGTCCCGGCCGCCCCCTCCTCTCCCCCCCGGTGCCGCACAGGGCCGTCCTCGTCTGACGAATCCGGTTTGGGCAGTGACGAATCTGTCGGTCCCGTGGGCTTTTTCCGCCTTCCCCCGAGCAACCCCCCCAGCCGCCGTCGAGGCTCCGCTGCGGCCGTATGGTGGTTCGTATGGTGGCTCGCGTAACTGTTCGGTGAGGCAGCGGCACTCGCGGCGGCGCTCCCCATCGGGTTCCCAATCGGGTCGTTCTCCTTATCGCGCTCCCCACTCGCCCCGCGCCGGCCGGCGCCGCTGCCTTCACGCTTCGATGGCTTGCCTGTCTTCACAGGCGCCGGCGCGAGCTGCGCAGGCGCATTCGCGTTGGATACGCCGTTGGCGATCTGGACGGGCGCGGCCGAGGGCTTGGGTGCGAGCGTCTTGTTGAGCGGCGCCACCTCCACGCTCGCCTTCTGAGGGAGGAGCTCGTCGGGGAATTCGTCAATGACGAGGGGTCCATCCCAAGATCTCCCAATCGATCTCCCCATCGGGAGCGACCCCATCGGGCGAGGCCTCGCCGCCTCCGCCCGTGCGTCTCTCTTGGCTGCCTTCAGCTGCCCGACCGCATCATGCACCGCCGGGGCAAGCGGCGGGGGCAGCGGCGGGGGCGGCGCCGGGGGCGAGAGAGCGCTCAGCTCCAGATTCGTGGTGACCGACGAGGTGCCATCTCCGCGAATCTCGATCTGGAGCCTCGGAGATGGCAGGACCCGAATCTCAACCCGCGGCGTGGTCACGATCTGCATCGTCGGCGCTCGAGCGAGCGAGTCAGCACGCGCCTCGGAGGCCGCCGCCCGCGCCGCCGCCGCTGCGTCTCGCGCGCGCCGCGCGCTGAGCGAGCCATCTCTATCCCCATCCCCATCCACGGAGGTCGCGGCGGCGGCGGCGGCCGAGGCGGCGGCGGCGGCCGCGGCGTTGGGGAGGCTCGTGAAGATGGGTGCTGTGAAGGTGGGTGCTGTGAAGGTGGGTGCGGCAGCAGTTTCTGCTTCGACCACTGGCGCCTTCACCGGCGCCATCGAGGGCGCCGTCGCGGGCGCCGTCGCCGTCGCGGGCGCCGTCGCCGTCGCGGGCGCCGTCGCCGTCGCGGGCGCCGCTGGGGACTGTTTGAGCGGCGGCGGGGCGGACGGTTTGGCGCGCGGCTCAAAGGTCTTCATGAGGGCCTCGCGCGCCCGCGCCGAGTTGAGCGCCTCGTGCACCACCGCTGGGGAGGCTGCCCGTGCCGCGGCAGCCACCGCCACGGGCGGCGGCGGGAGCGGCGGCATGTCGACCGGTAACACGGCCTTGTTGCTCGGCGGCTGCGGCGCCAGTGAGGCCGTAGCAGGCAGCGACGGCGGCGCGAGCTGCAGGCTCTTTTGCAGATGGGCCCTGGCGCGCGCGCTGTCGGTCGGCTCATTGACGACCGCGGGTGAGCCTGCCTGGGAGACCGCCTGCACGGTGGATGGCGAGTGGTGAGTGACGAGGCAATCAGGACGCAATCAGGACGCGATCAGGACGCGATCAAGAGGCCATCAAGAGGCCATCAAGAGGCGATCAAGAGGCGATCAAGAGGCCATCAAGACGCAATCAGGATGCAATCAGGAGGCCATCAAGAGGCCATCAAGAGGCCAAGAACGGCACTCGCCTGAACGGTCGAAGTCGCTCGCTCCGACCAGACACCGTCCCGTTCGGTCCAGCCCGACGCCTCCGAGCTCTGGACCGATGGCGGCGCGTACCTGTGGGGAAAGGGGAGGACGCGCGCGCCGTGGTGAGCACTTGCATGCGCCCCCCCCAAAGCTCGAGCGCTCTGGACCGATGGCGGCGCATACCTCGAGGTGCGCTTGGTCGCAGCTGCCGCCACGGCCGCCGCGAGGGCCGCCATACCTACCCCTAGGGCGGTGGGACCATCCTTGACAGGCGCGGGAGTCACGCACGCAGTGCCCTTCGCGGGCGCCGTGTCGGGCGCGCTGCTCTTCAGCGGGAGGGGTGGCACAGCCGGGTGGCGAGCTTGTGGAGGCGGCGCCCTCGTCGGCAACGGCGGCGGCAAGGCGACGATAGGTGGCGGCACCGGAGGTGGTGGCACAGCTGCCACAGACACGGCGCTGGCTGCCACGGCAGCAGGCGCGCCTGCGCCCGCCGCCCTCGCCTCCGCCGCCCTTGCCTCCGCCGCCCTTGCCTCAGCCGCCCTTGCCTCCGCCGCCCTTGCCCGAACCTCAGCGGCTGCCGCACGCTGCTCGGCGGCGGCGCGGGCGGTCTCAGAGCCAGCACGTTCACGCCTCGCCACCTCCGCCTCCGCCATCGCCGTGTGCGCCCGCGCCTGCGCCGCCGCTGCGGCCTCGTGGCCACGCGCCTCGGCCGCCCGCGCCGCCGCCTCTGCCGCCTTCGCCGCCGCCTCTGCTACCATGGCCGCCGCCTCGGCCGCCCGCGCCGCCGCCTCGGCGAGCTTCGCCTGCTCCTCGAGAACCGAACGCGCTGTGGTGAGCACTTGCATGCAAGGCAGGTCATCAGTGGCAATCAACGTGCCTGCTCCTCGAGTGCGGAACGCGCTGTGGTGAGCACTTGCATATGCAAGGCAGGTCATCAGTGGCAATCAACGTGCCTGCTCCTCGCGCTCCACAGCACGGCTGACCGCGGCCTGTGCCTGCTGCTCGGCCGCTTGCGCCGCCTCTGCGCGCTCCGCCGCCGCGCGACTCGCCGCGAGCGCCTCGGCGAGCTCCTGCTTCGTCTTCGTCAGCTCGGCGGTCGCCGTGAGGTTCGTCAGCTCGGCGGTCGCCGTAAGGTTCGCCACGGCCGCCTTCTCCTTCTTCTCCTTCCGCCGCTGCTGCTGCTCGAGCTGCTGCGCGGCCGCACGCTCCGACTTGGTGGCAGACAGCTCCTGCGCAGTCGATTGAAGCTGCATCGATGCCTGCGACAGCTGGTCCGCTTGGCGGCGGATAGTCGCGGTCAGCTCCATCTCCCTCTTCCTGAGCCGTTCCACTTCGCGCCGCTCCGCTTGCGCCTCCGATCGGTGCTCTTGAACGAGCCGATGGAGTGCCTCCGCCTGCGCGGCCGCCTCGGACGCCTCCCGCCTCGCCGCGTCCGCTTCTCGCCGCGCCGCTGCCGCCTGCTCGGCCGCCTGGCCCACCGGCGCATCAGCCTCGATGCGCGCGGCGGCCGCCTCACGCAGCTCGCGCAGTTGGGCTTGAAGCAACTCGGCCTCGCGCCGCGCCTCCTCGGCCTCGCGCCGCGCTGCGAGGACTTGGTCATCCGACGCCACCGCTGCGCCATGAGCGCGCGCCATCTCCGAGGTGATGGCCGCCGACGCCTTCGCCGCTGCCTCGGCCGTCGCGGCGCCAACGTCGCCGCCCTCACCCGCGCGCGCGGCCGCAAACTCATACGATGCCATCTTCAGAGAGTCGCGCAGCGCAGGCACCTCGCCAGCGAGCAGCGCGCGCACGCCGAGCTGCACGATGTCCGCCTCGCGCTCGACGGTGCGCCGCAGCTGGCCCTCGAGCAGCGCAAGCTCCCCTCGGAACACAGACATTGCGACCATCACCTCGGCGCGCTCGGCAATGCGGCGCGCGCTGTTGTGCCTCTCCTTGGGCTGCGACATCGTGATGTTCAGCTGCATCGGCGCCGCCGCGGGTGCGTTGGGCGTCGCCGCCCCGGGAGGCGGCGCGACGGCCAACGCGGCAACCGATCGGCGCGCCTCGTAAAGCTGCACATTCGAGAGCTGGAGCGCCTGGCGCGTCTCCGCGTGCGCGGCGCGCTCGGCGCGCAGAAGCCGATCCACACATCCCAGCTCGAACTGCGCCGCCTGCGAGTACATAATGGCCCACGAGCGGCTCTCGAATGACCTTCGAAAAAGGGCGGGGTGTGAAGATGGGTATGAAGTGAGAATAAAATAAATGAGGAGCTACTTGTGCTTAAATAATTGATGAACTTCGTGCAAAACGTCGGTGCAAGACGCGACTTGCGGTTCGTCAGTTCCGTTGCGAAGGGGCGCGGTACTGTACCGAGCTGTACAACGACGGCCAGTTGTTTTTTTAGTGCCCGCCGCCCGCCCGACTTCGCAAATCGCCAGCTTGGCCAGCTTGCCAAGTCGCCTACGGAGGAAAGCACCTCTTCCTCGAGCGTGTGCGCTATCACCTCTTTCAGCATCTCGGGCCGCCTGTCGAATGCAGTCAATGGATGCAGCTGAGGGTGGTGCTCATGGCGATGCTGCTTCGACGATCGCTGCCTTCGAAAAGGAAGAACTCGCGCGCGAGCAGCTGCAGATGGTCAAGGCAAGGACCATGTGTATGTCATCCCCACTCC
>Ga0210242_100976_pt1 | contig 24136 bp, 13 predicted proteins | sample ChrtobMeP5a_16mM_FD_155445 | JGI IMG/M metagenome (GOLD analysis project Ga0210242, IMG submission 155445) | Chrysochromulina tobin associated microbial communities from unialgal haptophyte culture, Seattle, Washington, United States - P5a_16mM | ecosystem: Host-associated > Algae > Haptophytes >... | reverse complement strand
GAAATGGCTCCGCAAGTGGTGGTGGTGTGCAGCACGTGCCAGCCACGGCCAGCGGCCGGCGACGGCTGGACTATGTCAATCAGTGGGGACAAGGAGCTGCCGCACCTTGTCCGAACGTGTTGAGTGAGTTTGACCGCCGATAGGAGCCTCGTTTCGAAGCGCACGCGACAGCGTGTGTGCCATGAGTGGTTTAAAGTCGCGATGGTACCTGCACAGTTCGGGTGAGCACACGGTTGCACGTGGGCGATGAGTGGTGCGCATGAGGGGTGCTCACAGGGCAAGAGTGTGAGAGATCGAGAAGGCAGCAAGCACTCCACTGCGGCCACTCCGGAAAGAGTGGACAGCGAGGCCGCCGTGTTGCCACAGGACTTCGAGGATACGGTGCATGCGAGGCAGCTGAAGGCGTTGTGCAGAAGAGTGGGGCGAAGGATGAGTCGTCAAGGTCCGGGACGCTCACCTTCAATGGGACTCACGCATCTGAACGCGGCGCGGCCGCGAGAAAAGTCGAGTGGGGTCCCGCATTGCGGGAGTTCGAAAATTTTGTCGGATCTCGTTTCACACCGGCGTGCAACACGTCCCCGCGCCCCCGGGGGCGCCCGCGCCCGCGCTTAAAAATATTATCATAAACGAACTTCGGAAAGACTTCCTGTTCGTACCATTGTAATTTACAGCCGTGCGGGTCCGGGGTCGGGTGGGCTGCGCCTGCGGCGGCGTTTCAGGGCTATTTCAGGGCGTCCTATCCCCTACGCCGCTCGCTCGGACACGGTCGAGTTGTGCGGCTCGTCATACTCGTACACGCACTGCCGCCGTCTTGAACAGGTCCGCTCTGGAGGCCTTGGAAAACGAGCCCGACAAGCGACCTGTCTTCTTCAATCGTTCGTCAGCCACGAAAGCAATGGTGCCGTTATTCGGCGCGTAAGTACACGGGGTGTCCGAATTCTTGTAGGCGCCTTGAAAGCGGTCCGTCGTCATCAAGCCGAAGGTGCCGCTCTTGCTTTTGCGCATGGTTCCGCGCTCTGACTTGGTCCACTCATATTCTCCAACTCCGGGGACCGGGGCTCTCAGAAAAATCGCCCCACAATCGCGTTCGGCTGAGAGGAAGCTCGCCATGACCTTCCCATGCTCCTTGGCTAAATGCCGCTCATCCCAGAGCTGCTGCGTTTTGGGACGATACTCCATAGCTGCCGGCGTCTGCTGATTTTTGTTTGCACCCCAAGACAAGCGCTGAGAGCTGCTCGATAAAAAGTTGCCGGCGCCGCGTTGATGGCTGCGATTGAATGATTTTTGCGACGTCCCAATACCCATGTGTGCGAACGGGTCGTAAGCGCCAGGGTCGCCCATATCTCGCAGGTAGGACACGTGGTCCCTCGCTCCTCGAATGTGGGCACCAGACCTTCGAAGCGAGGTATCCGAGGCAGATTTGAAGGCAGCGGACGCTTTGCGCTCCGAAAAATTCTTGGCACTCTTCTTCGAGTCGCTGTGGCTCCACGGGTCGTAAGCTCCTGGACCAGGAGTGGGTGCCGTTTCCGGCGCAGCGATGTAGCGAGGCGTGCCACGAGGTGTGTTGCGAGGCGTGGTGCGAGGCGTACTGCTGCGCGGAGTTCGCCGCGGCGTCGTGCTACGGCCTTTTGCCATGGAGGCACGAGAAGAGGTGGACGGACCGCACGATTCGCGCACGGGCGATCGATCCCGATTTCGCCTCTCGACACACTTAGGCGTTCGTTTCGTTCCCGGTTTCGTCTCCGACGAAACTCGGCTCGGGTGTGTATACATTGAGACATTGGCGTGGAAGGCCAGAAAACAGCCCCCAAGGGACCTCACACGAATAGCACACGCTCAGCAGCGATCGTTACTCTGAACACGGTGAGTCAGTGCTCCGCAAAGTGGACCTCTCCTCACCAGAGGCCACCGCTTGCAAGAGGGCGGCACACGGTGCGGGCATGGAGTAGTGCTCGGCAAGGCACTTGAAGTCTTGCACGTACATGACGCACAGTGGCAGCGTGAGCGAATGGTCTTCGTTCAGCATTTGAACAATCTCAAGCTCCGTCGGAAGGGCATCGAATGCAGCATCTGTCTCCGTGCCCGTCATATTCACACGGGCTGCGGACTTTTCCTGCGCGATACGAACGCACTCCTGCAGCCGCTCTGCGGGCACGTCGCGCCCCCCGATTCTGTCGAGGAGCGTGGAGGCGCTGATGCTCTCGGCGGTCTTACCGAGCGATTCGAGAGGCATCAGCTCAGCAGCCTCCGGCTCCGGTGGCACGTCGCCCGCCCCTTGAAGCATGAGCGCCGATTGGGTCATGAAGTGCTCCGAGGCGTAGTACTTGACGCTGCACGTCGCGTCCATGATGGCGGCCTCGAGCAGCTGGTGGATCTCGCGCGATCTCGATCTCGTGCGATCGAGCGACGCGCCGAGAGCGCTGCCCTGAGCACCAAACGCGCTGTCCTGAGCGCCGAGTGCGCTGTCCGGAGCGCCGATGGCGCTGTCCTGAGCGCCGCCTGCTGGCTTCGTGCCGTGGTCCTCAGTACTCTTGCCGATACTCCGCCTCGCTTCACCTTTGCTCTCCTCGCCTTTGCTCTCCTCGCCGGTGACTGGAAGGCCACGGTGAAGCCCACCGACGGCGGGGGCGGAGCTGGCAGCACTCAGGAAGAGGCGCAGCGCGGGCGCTAACCACGTCGTCGTCTGCAGGTGCTTGTCGAGGAAGCCGTCGGGGTCGTCAGCAAAGGAGAAGGCGTCGCGCCCAGCCTCGCACGCCCCTTCGGGGCAGCGCCCTCTGAAGACGCGCCGCAGCACCTCGACGAGCGCCGAGGCGAAGCGCTCGAGAGGCTCACGTACCGCGATGAGGGCCGTGTAGCCCGCAGGCATGGGCTCGCGCTGGTGCACCTTGGTCCATTCCCCGGGCTGTAGGCAGGGCAGCAGCTCGGCAAAGAAGGTCGAGCCCGCCTTGAGCACTGGGCGGAACTCGAGGGCGCGCGCCGCGTTGACGAGCTTGACGCGTCGATCACCGTCGAGGAGGCGCGTCGCCTGGTGGTGTCGAGCGCCCGGCCGGCTCGCACACACGGCCGGCCGCGGCCAGAGCATCTCCGACTCGTACACCAAAGCCTCGGCAAGCGGCTGCCTGGGGCTCCACTCGATTGGTGCCTGTGTCAACAGGGGTAATCCAGGGGTGGCGTCAGATCATCGGTAAGAGATCGTCAGAAGATCGTCAGATAATCGGTGAGAGATCGTCAGAAGATCGTCCTTCAAGGGCACTCCACAAGATCACACTCAGGGGAGATTGGACCTCGCAGGGCGTCGGATCGTCGGCGTCAGAGGATAGGTAGCCCGCCGCGCTCGTCAGGAAGCCATGCAGCTGGCTGAGCTGCACAGACATGAGCTCGGGAGATGGGCCGTTGGGCGACCTGAGGGGGCAGCTGAAAGGCTCTCGCCTGGCCTGCACCAGCGCCGCGGCCACCTGCGTCGAGCAGCTTAAGCTCTTGATGGGGTGGCTGGCCTCGCCATGGCTGCTGATCGGGTGGAGCCCCCAGTGGCGATTCGTCCGCTGTACGCTTAGCTTTGCGCAGCCCGACACGTTGGCTGATCTTGGGGCCGATCTGGCGCCTCCAGCAGCGTCTTGCATCTCTGGGGCCGGCTGCAGTTGTGACGGGTGCTGCAACGGGTGCTGGTGAGGCTGCTGCAGGGGGTGCGGGTCTCCATGCTGCTGCCACTGAATGGCCTTCTGCTGGAGGGCGCAACCGTACACGGACGCGCCCAGGCTCAGAGGGCTCGGCTGCCACCCGTTCGAAGCCTCTTCGAAGAAGAGTCGCACACTGCGGCTGTCCGACGGGTCTGGGAGCTTCGGGTTGTGCTTGTCGCACGCGTTGAGGTCATTGAGCGTGAAGGTGGCATCCGAGGCGTGGACGGGATTCGCACCAGGCGACGAGGCGCTCAGTGTGGAGACGATTGGAGAGGCGCCCGTTGCGGCGGTGGCCTGCCTGGCGTTCTGAGTTGTGGTAAACATGGGGGCAGTCGCCGACCGGGCGACGGCCGCATCGTAGCCGAGGCGTGCCGCCTCGAGCGCAGTGGAGAGCGACTCGGCGGCGCGCCTGGCGAGCGGGACGAGGGATGCATCGGCGGCTGATCGGCGGCCACGAAAGCCGGCAAAGGGCAGCGTCCTACCGCCGTCGACGCACTCAGAGACGAAGGCCCTGCGAAAGGAGTTGCCGCTGCTCCGTGCGAAGCCCTTTCGCACCGTGTCGGCGTCGGTCGGGAGAGCGCGTGTGTCGTGCTGCAGCCGCAGCGCGACCGCCTGCGAGATGAGAGCGGGCGAGACGGTGAAGAGGGTGCTGCTCGACGTATTGCTGGGAAGGCCCCGCGCCGCGAGCACTGAGGGCATCCAGTCCACCGGGCAGTAGCCGGGGCACTCATCGACCGCGTCGATCATCGCCTGCGCGCCGGCGCGTGTGACGGCATACGCGTGCAAGCACTTGGGGGCGCTGCGGTCCGTGAAACCGGAGAGGTTGTGGCGCGGCACACGGTACAGGTCGGCCCCGTGGTCCACGCGTGTACTGCTCTGGCAGTCATAGTCCAAGCAGTTGCCAAGGAAGAGCATCTCCCACCCAGGACTGAGCACGCGCGACGCCTGAACCCAGCGCTCGACGAGCCTGGGGCCCGAGGCTGTGAAGTCGTCCTCGAGGATGAGGCAGCTCTCGCTGCCGGTCTGCAGACACCGAAAGAGCGCCTTTCGGTGTGCCAAATGGATGCCCACCTCGCCGAGGGAGAGCTTTGTGAGATCGATACGGCCTAGGGCACCACCAGTCACGTTTTCCAGGCTCGTAGGCGCCGGGTCGCCGTGAAGCAGCTCGGAGTTTTGCAAGCACAGTGCGCGCCGTGCGCGGTCGGCGCGAACTCTGCGGCCTTCGCCTGTAATAATGATGACACTGCTGAAGGGCAGAGACTTGCCAAGAGCGCAGAGCTCTTCGCTTTTTGGCACGGCGGATGTTAGATTGTGCCGGACACTCGCGCGTTCCATAGCAGCACGGATGAATGTTGGCGAGACATGGAATGGGCGCGCATCGATATCAACCGGATAGGGCACGAGGGCCGCCATGACCCTGTGCGGGGCCGGCGCCATGGAAACTCACTTACGTTCGAGCCTAATTTGGCAAATGCTTTGGGAGGGATGCATGTGCCTTTGGAAAGGGCTGAACGAGGGGGCGTGATTTTTAGATATGAATTCTCAATTTACACGTCTTGCTTACCCGCGTGTCCGGATCGTGTCCGGACCTGTGCGCGCGCAGCCGCGGCGGTCGCCGTCGTACTTGGTGCCGTGGGCCGTAGCTACACGTCTGCTTCGCCGCACAGCACAACACCGTGTTCGCTATCTCGTTCGACCGCCACAGTGAGCGACGCGAGCGGTGCACCCTCAAAGGCGCGTCGTACCAGTCTTTGCGCCGCGCGCGCATCCGCATGCGCACTCACGACCGCGACGAGGCTGCCGAGCGCGGTGCTCTCGTCGAGAGCCCAGAGCTGCACGTCGCGCACGTCCAGCACGCCGGGCGTCGCGCGCGCGCGCGCAAGCCGGCGCGCCAGGTCGGGGATGAGCTCGCGAGGGCTCGCCTGCAGCAGCAGCCGCGCGGGCACTGCCGCCTCTACACAGCCACGCGTCACCGCGAGGGCTGTGAGCACGAGCCCGGCGGAGGCGTCCGGTGACAGAAGCACGCCCGCGAGTGCAAATTGCAGCAGCGGCGGTGTCGCAGACATAGTCGCCTCCAGGCCGCCGCCACCTGACGATGCCAAGATGGACTCAAGCGCAGTGGCCACAAGCAAAGTGCCGACGCGCACAAGCGGCCAGGTGCTCGGGCGCTTGCCGCCGCGAGAGGCGGCTGCGGCAATCGTCGCTGAGGTCGCGGCTGCAGCCCACGGCACCGGCGTTGCGCCGGCTTGCGGGTGCTCACTGCGCTCGTGGTGCTGCCCGTGCCCTGGCAGCAGGAGCATAGTCAACGCCTCCAAAAAGATGCACACCGCCCACCCAATTGCGCACACGAGTGCACCGAGGCGCACGAGCAGCGACATCCGCGCCGGGCCAAATGCGAGCAGATCTCCCTTGGCGTCGGCAGCTCGGCGCCACAGCCACTCCAGCTGCGACTGCGCAGCAGCCGTGTGGCGTGTAGCATCGATGATTTGATGGCAGACCTCGGCGAGCACACCCAGTGTCGCGCCTTTGGTGAGGGCCGCGCACGCGAGCAGCGAGCCAGCGAGCATCAGGTGCAGTGCAAGCAGCGATGCCGACGAGGCCGACCCACGTCCAGGCATCTGGGCACTTCAGCGCTCGCTGTGAATAACCACATCGGCTGTGAATATTGGAAGCGATGATTGGTGGAGAAGGGGCGTTGGCCTCCAGTGGGATACCAGTGGGATATATTTGGGGTTCGTTGAGGTACATAGTCGTCGTCGGAAATAGGAGCTCGCCAGGACGCAGGAGTGGCCATGGCTGTGAATTTTCGTCGAGCGTGAGTGACTCTTACACGTGTAAGTGACGAACACGAGTGTAAGCGTGGACGCGTGGCCCGGCCGTTACACTTACAGGTGGACCCGGCGCCGCAAAATTTCAACATCAAAACTTAAACTGAACAGCCATGTGTCCACTGACGCGTGACACATTATTTCTTGCCCGCATGAGATGAACTGCAGTTCCGTCGTCGAGCATTGAATGCATCGCATGCCGTATCCGAGGGGGGAACTCACCAGGAACAATTGTCGTGAACTGCTAGAAGCCCCTCTCACAGCGTCAGTGGCGCCGCGGGAATCGCCGCGCGCGGCCGCTGCGGCGCAAACGGGCCCGCGGCCACGTACGCGTTGAGCGCGGCGGTGGCAGTGGTGCCAAGAAGAGCGGGCGCCTGCGGCCAGCGCATGAGCGCTCTCGCGATGCCATGCTTCTCGCGCAGCTCGAGCGGGGAGAGTAGCCTGTGTTCGTCGGAGGACGTCGTGAGCACCTCGAGAGTGCCCTCGGAGGCGCAGAGCTCGCGCGCACCCCATTCGGTGGCCGCGAGCGCGCCGAGGAGGCGCATCGCCACGAGGCGAATGTCCGGGCTGAGCGACTTGACGAGTGCAGCGATCGCGTCGGCTGCTGAAGTCGAGGGCGAGGGCGAGCACGCGCTCACGAGGGCGCGAAGCCCTACTTCGAGAGCGCCCGTCACGGCGGTCGCGTCGGCCTCAAGGCCGAGCGGCGGGGGCGGCAGGCCAGCCGCGCCGGCGACTGCGCCTGCTGCGCCCGCCGCGCCCGCCGTGAGCTCCGTGTAGGTGGCCACGAGCTGCGCGGTGATCGACAGAGCTCCGATGCGCGCGCGCTCGTCGGCGACGCGTTGGAGAGATGCGAGGCGGGTCTCCTCGGACACTCCTCGCGCTCCTCCTCCGGCGCCAGCCGCCTGGAGCGTGAGGATTGCCGTGTAGCCCATGGGCGAGCTCGCGGCGGCGCGCAGAGTCGCGAGCGCCGAGCACAACTGCTCGGGCTCACGCGAGCGAATGAGCTGCCACAGCTTCCCCACAAGCCCGTGCTCGCTGCCGAGGAGGGCCTGGGCGGCGCGCGCGCCACCCTCCTCGAGGAGCGTGCCCAGGCAGCCCACGACCGCCGGCCGGAGCAGATCGAGGAGCGGATCGTCGCCCACGGGCACGTCGAGCGTCGCACACAGCTCCGCGAGCACACCGGTGCCCGCAGCGCCGAGCCAGCCCAGGCCGGCCGCCGTCCGTCCGAGCGTGCCGAAGAGCTCGGCCACGTTGAGGCGCACGAGCTGGTCGTCGCCGCGCCAGAGCGCGAGCAGCGGCTCGAGCAGGCCGCACGCCGCCACCAGCTCGAACTGCGCGTCGCCCGTGGCCGCCATCTCCACGCAAAGCGCCAGCGCGCGCAGCGCGAGCACCGAACCGCTGCGGCTCGACGCGCCGACAACGAGCGTGCGGAGCGCGGCGAGCGTCGGCGTATCGGCGAGAGCGAGCGCGAGCTGCTCACGCCCGCCCGCCGCACACGCGATGAAGAAGCTTGAGGCGCGCTGCGAGATGGTCAGGTCCCGGTCGCCGACCGCCACGGCGATGCCCTCAAGCAACTTATGGTTGATGAGCTCCGCGAGACCCACAGGCGATGGCGCCATACGCACGAGCTGTACAAGCGTGAGGGCGCGCACGCCTGTGTCCGAGTGCGACAGGCCGCGCGCGATCAGCGGCGCGCTGTGCAGCAGCACCGCGAGGCCCGCCTCGCCCGCAAAGGCGCGCTCAGCGATCGATTGCACGAGCGGCCGCGTGGCCTCGTCGGCGGCCTCGACTGCCTGGAACAGGTCGGGCAGCCGCTCGCGCAGCGCTGAGGGCGTTAGAGCGTTTAGCTCGGCGAGAAGAATGTCCCCCATATCGACGTCTTTCACAGTCAACCTGCAAAATGGCGCATGCGCTCGCGCGAAACTCCTTCTCGCAAGCGCTCGTTTGTTGGCGGCCGAGTGTTAAGATCTGTCCATTCGAAGCCAATGTGACAACTTTATTGCTGCGGGGCCCATGAGTCACTTCTTGGACCCGTCGCTCACCATGGGCATGGCGCCCGCCCGAGCGGCACCCCCGCCGCTCGCGCGACCAGACAGCGGCCTCGTCTCCGACATCCTCAAGGCGAACAACGTCACCGCCGCCCACTTTGTCACGGTCGACTTTGTCAATCTCACGGACAGGGAGCTGTGGAGCAAGGGTTGCAGCCTCGAGGACCGCACTCACCGCACGAGCATCAAAGTCTTCTCGCTCATCGAGCTCGAGCAGGGTGTCGACTACCGCACGCAGCATGGCAACACGCTCGTGCGCGTCGACCGGAAAAGCGCGGTGCTGGCCGGGCGGATCAAGCTGAGTGTCGACCTAGCCGATTCAAGCGTGCGAAGCCCGCACAGCTCGGAGGACATAGGCGGCGCCGGCGGCGCCTCCGCGCCCAATGCCGCCGCCGGTGGCGATGGCAGCCGGCTCGGCGCGACCGCCGGCGCCGAGGAGCAGAGTGCTGTCATCGGCAGCGTGTTGCAGCACGTGCAGGCTCTGCGCGGCGAGGTCGAGGCGGAGTCGCTCTTCGAGCTGCTGCGCACGCTGCACGCTCTGCCTGCGAACGACGGCGGCTGGCTCGACTCGTTCCTCGAGCTCGACGGCATGCAGGCGCTCCTCGACGTGCTCTCGCTCTCGCAGCAGCAGCAGCCCGCACCGACGACGCCGCGCGACAGTCATCCAATAAGCTCCAGCCCGTCGGGCATCTCGCGAGGGCCATCCCGCGACGGCGGCGGCGGGATGCCTCTCAGCGAGGCCGACGCGGCAGACGAGGCCGATACGATCCAGGGTCTGTGCGTCAACTGTCTCTCGCTGCTCGTGCGCCGGCGCGCGGCGCTCGACCAGCTGCTCTGCCGACCGCAAGCCGTGACGTGCGTGGTGGCGGCCCTGCACTTGCGGCACGTCGAGGCGCAGGGGCGCATCGCCGAGATCCTGCTGCGCATCGCGCTGCTGCCCGCGGGCGCCGGGCACCTGCTCGAGGCGTGGGACACGCTCCGGGACGTGGACGCCTTCGAGCCCGAGCCACGCCTCTCCGAGCTCGTGCGTGCTCTCAAGCAGGCGCGCTCCGTCGATCTTGGTGTGACGTTGCTGCGGCTCTCGGCGCTCCTGGCGAGCGGACCCGCCGACGCGCCCCTTAAGGCCGAGGTCAAGGCCGAGCTGCGCGAGCTGGGCGTGCTGAGCCTCGCCAAGCGCTCCCGCTTTGCCGCTGACCTTCGCTTCGCTGAAGCCATCACCCGCCTCAAGGTCGCGCTGCTGGACGCGCCAGAGGCTGGCGCCCGAGGCGGCGCGCCCGAGTTCACGTACCCACCGCCGCGCGCTGCGGCTCCTACCATCGACACGGGCGCTGGCATGGGCACCGCGCACGCTCGGCAGCTGTGGAAGGCGCGCGAGGACGTGGGCGGCGACACGAGCGAATGGCAGCTGCAACAGGCCCTGCTGTCGCGCGCGCGCGAGTACGCCGTCGCCTCCGTATTCAGTGCTACCGCCGACGCCCCTGCATCCCCCGCTCAGCCTCCGCTGGCCACGAGCACCAGCGCCTCCTCCTCCGCTTCGCCGCCGCTGCGCGCCGACATCGACAACCTGCTGCGTCTGCTCGCCGCCACCTCCACCGACGAGACCCTTGGCCGTACGGTACGCGAGATGCTACGCGCCTTCCCTCCGATGAGCGCTGACCCCGACGATCCGGCAAACGCGCGCGCCGTTGGAGACGCGCCGGTGGTCTTTGGAGCAGGCCGGCCTGGCGGCATCCCGCCGCCGCCGCCCAAAAAGTCGCCGCCGCTCGCACCGCCGCCGCTCGCGCCACCGCCGCTCGCGCCACCGCCGCTCGCGCCGCCGCCGCTCGCGCCACCGCCGCTCGCGCCACCGCCGCTCGCGCCGCCGCCGCTCGCGCCGCCGCGTGCAGGAGGCGGCCCGCCGCCACCGCCGCCACCACCGCCGCCAGGCGCACCGCGTCCGCCCGGAGCACCGCCGCCGCCGCCGCCGTTGCCCGGACTCGCCGGCGCACCGAAGCCCAAACGCGTCACCACCGCCAAGTTGCGGCCGCTGCACTGGAGGCGCCTCAAGAACCCGTCGGCGCCTCAAGACAGCGGGGCAGCGTCGACGGTGTGGGATGGCGCGAGCCGCTGGGCGGCGGCGTACGCGGTGGATCAGGAGACGATGCTGACACTCTTTGGCGTCGAGCAGCTCAAGAATCAGCAACGGCTGCACAGCCTCGCCAGCGTCGCGCAGCGTACGCCGCAAGCAAAGGGTACCCCAGGGGCGCCGGGCAGCACGCCTCTCAAGCAGGAGAGCGTGCCCTCGATCCTCGGGATGAGACGCTCCCAGCACATCCAGATCACCCTCTCCCGCTTCCGCGGCGCGCGCGAGCCCGTGCGCATGCACCGGGCCATCGTCACGCTCGATGCGAGCGTGCTCAACGCGTCGGGCTCGGCCGAGGACCTGCCTGCGCTCATAAGCTGCCTCCCGACCGAGGAGGAGTCGGAGCAGATCAGCGCTCATCTCGCCCTGATCTCGCCCGAGGTGCCGCGGCCCGAGCGCCCATTGCTCGCCGAGGCAGACGAGTTTCTGCATCGGATGATGGCGCTGCCGCGCGTCGGCCCCCGGCTCAGTGCGTACATGACGGCGAAGGCCATCGGGCCGTTGGCGCGCACGCTGCAGCGGCAGCTCGAGTATGCCGTCGCGGGCGCGTCGCAGGCGCGCACCTCGTCGGCGATGCAGAGGGCACTCGGGGTCGTCCTCGCGGTGGGTAACGCGATGAACGAGGGTACCGCGCGCGGCGAGGCGAGCGCCTTCGGACTCGAGGTCTTGTCGGTGCTCATGACCGTCAAGAGCACCAAGGGCGGTGAGGTCACCTTGATGCACTACGTGGCCGAGCAGTGCGCTGAGCTGGGCGCGAATGCGGCCGCGCTGCGGATGGAGCTGAAGCGGCTGCCCGAGGCGGCGGCGCTCGACCTCGGCGAGGTGTACAAGGAGGCGGCCAGGCTGCGCACGGAGATGACCGAGCTCGAGCTCGAGGTCATCCGCGCCGCCGAGGAAGCTCAGAGGCGTGCCAAGAATGCGGCCACCGGGGTGGCGGTGGTGGCCGTCGAGGCCGACGGCGACGCCCATGCTGAGAGCGATGGCGAGGGCGTCGCCAATGGCTCGCGAGAGCCGGGCGCGCTCGCCCAGCTCGCCAAGGAGACGAATGAGTTTGGCGCGTGGGCTGCGGAGCCACCGCCCTCGGAGTGGGAGAACTACCAGGCTGCTGCGCCCGAAGTGGCCGCGTACTTTTGCCGGCGCGTGTGTGCGGTGCTCCATGCGTCTGTGCGTGAGGCCAAGGAGCTCGTGATCGCTGTCGAGGCGGCCGTGCAGCGCAGCGAGACGGAGCTTCGCAAGCTGCTCAAAGCGTTTGGCGATGGTGCTGTGACTGGCGGCGGCGGCGGCGGCGGCGGCGGCGGCGGCGGCGGCGGCGAGGGACCTGTGGATGCCGGAACGGCGCGACAACTCCTTGTCGAGTTGGCCAACTTTCTGGCCGCGATCGAGAAGGCAGAGCGCGACAACAAGCGGCAGGAGGGTCTCGCCGCGTCGCTGCGCAAGTTGCATGCAGAGCAGCGTAAACCGCGCACGCCGCAGCCGGCGTCGACCCCGGTGCCGGAGGCCGCGGCTGCGGCGTTGGCGACGGCAGCCCTCTTCACACCGACCCCGGCGACCCCAGCGCAGCCTCGGGAAGATTACATCGACGAAGAGACGCTGCTGGCGGCGCTTGCGTTCGGCAGCACCCCCACGGCGGGCGCCGTGGGGGGCGGCGGCGGCAGCGGCGGCGCTCGGGTGGGGTCAGCACTGCCGAGGTGTGAATTCACAGGGGTGGGGTCAGCACTGCCGCCGCCGGCAACGGAGCTTGGGGCCTCTGCTCATGAGCGAGGGCCAATTGGTCTTCACACCCCTCTTCACAGCAATGCGCCAATTGGTCTGTCCCACGAGGAGCTCGTGATGCTGACTGAGCTGCAGGAGGGGGCGGTCACTCGGCACCCCTCTTTTAGCGCGGGCGCGGGCGCCGAGGTGGGCGCGGGCGCCGAGGTGGGCGTCGAGGCCGTGGATGGTCGCTCGCCCACCGGCGGACATGCTGGCCCGCCGCCTGTCACGAGTGGCCGCACTAGCTCGATGGGGGACGTGCCCGACGCGGTGCCCACAGCCTTGCTGCAGCGCCCGCGGGGCCCCGCCAATCGCAAGGCCACTGGCGACAAGTCGAAGTCCAAAGCCGGCTTCTGGCCCTTTGGTAGTAAGGGCTCGCCTGGTGCCGCGTCGCCTCCTGCGTCGGCCGCCTCGCCCGCGGCCGCTGGGGGTGGGGCAGCGGCCTCGGAGCACCAGGCAGGCGATAGCTTTCGCGAGTACGGGGCCGACGATGACTATTTCTGAGGTGCCGACTGCTCGATGCTGACGGGCTTAGTTTACCCCCTCTTTGTACTTCGGCCTGAGCTTATTAAATAGGCCGACGCGTGCGCGATACGGAAGGGGGCTATTACATGTACCACGATGGACGTGGAATTGCATCAGGTATTTTCGTGTTTAAAGTCGAAGAAGACTAAAGCGCCGTCTTGCACACTTTTTGCGAGTGGACTCGAAACGCTATTTTCGCGTTCGCGAAGAACCTGGGGGCATGGAACTCGCCCTTGGCTGGAATAGGGCCTCCTTGCAAGCGACCGCCGGACGGCGCGCAAAATCCTTTTTGCGCAGCTCTGATCCGGACCAGCAAGGCCCCGCATTCGTGGCGTCCGCAAAGCAGGACGCGCCGCCGCAGCTAGCACCTCCACCGCCGAAGCCAGAAACGCAGCCTCAGCAGGTGGCGGCTGCGGCTGCAGCGTCCTCGTCGGCCTCTGCCGCTGGGCCACCCGAGCTCGAGTTCGATGGCACGAGCTTCGAAAGTGCCAATCTCGCCTCGGCGAAGCTCGTCTCGTTGCAGCCATGCGAGTACGACCTGCAGATTCGGCCCGACACGCTCAACTCACGCCACCGCGTGTGGTTCTACTTCAGCGTCAAGGGGGCGCGCGCGGGCCAGAAGGTGGTCTTCAACATCCTCGGGTACTCGAAGACCAAGTCGCTCTTCCGCGACGGCATGGCGCCCGTCGTGTGCACGTCGGCGCGCCCGTACTGGGAGCGCATGCCTCCGCAGTCCGTCTTCTACTACCGCTCGCCGCGCCACAACAAGGACTACGTCCTCTCGTTCCCGTTTTGCTTCGAGCGCGCGGACGAGACGTACTACTTTGCCTACTGCTTCCCGTACACGTACTCGTACCTGCAGCGCTTCTTGCTCGCGCTCGAGCACAAGGCCCTCCCTTGCCTGCATCGCGAGCTGCTGTGCCGCTCCATCCAAGAGCGACGGCTCGACCTGCTCACGATCTCGTCGCCCGCCAACCTGGCGCTCGATGCGGCCATCCGTGCGGGCCACGCGGTGGGGTCTCCACCTGCGCCCGAGGGCGCGCCGCCGGGCACCGGGCCTGTCGCGCCGCGCCGCGTCGTCTTAGTGAGCGCGCGTGTGCACCCTGGTGAGTCGCCTGCCTCGTTCATGATGCACGGGCTGATCCTCTTCCTGACGTCGGAGCACGCTCGCGCGCGTGAGCTCCGCGAGCACGTGATCCTCAAGGTGGTCCCGATGCTCAACCCTGACGGCGTCTTCCTCGGCAATTACCGATGCAACTCGTGCGGTCTTGACCTCAACCGGCTCTGGCACGCGTCGATGCCCGGCATGGCGCCCACCATCCACGCGGTGCGAGAGCTCGCTCGGCAGTACACGGCGCACGCGGCCCACGCGGCCGCGCGCGGCGGCACACCCGCGGCCGCGCTCGAGATGATCCTCGACATGCACGCGCACTCGACGTGCATGAATGGCTTCATCTTCGCCAACTTGCCCGAGGACCTTCGCGAAATGGACTCCGTCACCGCCTTTCCTCGATGCCTAGCGAACCAAGCCAAAGACTTCTCGTCCGCGGGCTGCAAGTTCGACCGCGACGAGTCCAAGGCGGGCACGGGCCGCCGGGCCCTCTCCGAGATGCTCCCGGGCGTGCACTGCTACACGCTCGAGGTCTCTATGTTCTGTGCGGCGCAGGGCAATGTGCGCGGCGAGGCGTACCAGCCCGCCTCGTACACGCAGATGGGCCATGCCATCGGGCTCGCGCTGCATGAATGCTACTGCACGGCCAAGGGCGTCGTGTTGGGCGCGCCAGCTCTTGGAGGCCACGCCGCCGCCCAACACGACGCCAGCTCGGCCGCGATCGCCGCCACCGCCACCACGGCCCTAAGTGGCGCGGCCACCACGGCCCCGGCCGAGGCAGCCGCCACCACGGCCGCTCCCACGGTTCATGGCACGGCCGCCACCTCCGCCTTTGCCGCCTCCGCCTTTGCCGCCTCAGCCAGCACGACGGCGAGCGCGGGCGTCGGCAGCGCTGGCGTCGGCAGCGCCACTCGCGCCGCCTACTTCCCGGCGCGGGCGGCGCGGCCGATGGCGGGCGGGACTCACAGCGCGCCGATGGTGCGGGGTGGGTCCGCGTGGGTGGGCGCCGGTCGAGTCGGCGGCACCGGCAGTGCGTACAGCTCGGTCCGATGCGCGTCTCGTCTGTCAAACGCTTAGGGGTCTTAGGCTTAGCCTGCGCGCGCTTTCGGATATGTGCTTTGCATCAAACGAGCGGAGCCGTCCTTTGATACGGTTGTGTTCAACTGAGGCTGAATCACTGACTGTGAACAGCTCCATTCACGCGACACAATTTGCGCCCCCGTGGTCCTCGTCTCGCTCTCTCTCGGCGACGAAGCTGTCGTGAGAGTCAAGGCACCTCAGATGGACGGTCCACAAGTCGGCCCGACGAACGCCTTCGCAAAGCTCGCGGAGCTCAACCCGCTTCAGGCTCGTCCGGCGCGTGCTCTTGCCTCCACCGGCGGCAGCTGCAGCGACTCAATCGCCTTCGTGCTGCTTCGGCCCGCGGTAATCAAAGGCTCGCTCGTTTCGGAGATATGCCTGCGCTTTGAGCGCCGTGGCCTCACGCTGTGCGCCATGCGTATGCTTAAGCCGGGTGCGGACCTCTCCAAGAACCACTATGGCTCCGTGCCGAAATCGGAGCTTGTTGAGCTCGTCTCCGTGCTTGCCCCTGGGCCCGTGATCGTGACGCTGTGGAAAGGGCCGAACGCCCTCAGCACGGTGCGCACCCTCGTCGGCGATGATGATCCGGCGCGAGCTCTGCCCGGCAGCATCCGCGGCGACCTGAGCGTGGTCAAAGTGACCGCCGATCCGCTGATCGAGCTCGCGAAGGACGACGCAGACGTCGCACGCCTTCGTGACCTCTGGTTTGAGGCGAGCGACCTGAGCGCGTCGGCTACCTCACTCGCGACCCCGCCCCCGCCGCGACCGGCCGCCCCGTCAGCGGCGGGGGGGGCGCTGCCAGCAGAGAGTGCGACGCTCCCGCCGCTCCCGCCCAAACCCGAATGCGGCTCCTACTTCATCTCGACGGCGATCAACTACGCCAATGGGCCGCCGCACATGGGTCACGCGTACGAGGCGATCGCGGCCGATGTGATCGCGCGGTACCATCGCGCGTATGGGCGCGAGGTCTTCTTCCTCACGGGCGCGGATGAGCACGGCCAGAAGATTGCGGACACGGCGGCGGCCCAGGGGCTTCAGCCCATCGAGCTGTGCAACAAGCACGTGGCGCAGTTCCAGGAGCTCGACCACGCGCTCAACTGCCGGTACGACGGGTACGTGCGCACGACCTCGGACGCGCACAAGACGATCGCGCGCAAGCTGTGGGCCAAGTGCGAGCAGCAGGGCGGCGTGTACCTGGGCATGTACGTGGGATGGTACAACGTGCGCGAGGAGACCTTCGTCACCGACAGCGACGCGCTCGCCAACGACTACAAGGACCCGAGCAGCGGCGTGCCGCTCAAGAAGATGGAGGAGCCCTCCTACTTCTTCAAGCTGTCCGAGTACCAGCAGAAGCTCATCGAGCACATCCAGACCCATGCGGACTTCATCGTGCCCGAGGCGCGGCGCAACGAGGTGCTCGAGAGGCTCGCGGTGCCGTTGAAGGACCTCTCCGTCTCGCGCACCACCTTCGATTGGGGCATCTCGGTCCCGGGCGACATCCCCGGCCACGTCATGTACGTGTGGTTCGACGCGCTCTCGAATTACATCACGGCCATCGGGTACGACCCCACCGCACCTGATCCTTCAAGATCGTCGCCACTCGCGCACTTTTGGCCGGCCTCCTGCCACCTGATCGGCAAGGACATCATCTGGTTCCACTGCGTGATCTGGCCCGCGCTGCTCATGTGCGCGGGGGTGCCGCTGCCCAAGACGGTGCTCGCGCACGGCTTCGTCCACGGCCCCGATGGGCGCAAGATGTCCAAGTCGTACGGCAACGTGGTCGATCCGTACGACGTGCTCGCTCGCTTTCCTGTGGACTCGTTCCGATTCTTCCTGATGCGCGAGTGCACCTTTGGCGGCGACGTCACCTTCAACGAGACCGCGCTCGCGCTGCGTCACAACGCCGAGCTCGCGGACACGTTTGGCAACCTCGTCAACCGCTCGCTCAACCTGTGCAAGAGCTACACGGATGGCAAGATCCCCTCCCAGCTGCCGTGCGAGATCGACCTCGACGTCGACAAGCTGCGCACCGCCACCGAGGCCGCGTACAAGAATTACCAGATTGACGTTGCCGCCAGCCTCGCCACGAGCGCGCTCAGTACGGTCAACAAGTTCCTGACCGACAAGGAGCCCTGGAAGATCAAGGACGACCCGCACAAGCGGCTCGTGATCCTGCGGACCACCCTCGAGGCCATCTACGTCGCGTGCCACTTCCTGGCGCCCTTCCTAACCGACGGCGTCGGCCGTGTCTTCACGATGCTCGGCACCCCTCCGCTGCCCATCTGCCAGCTGCGCTCGACCCTGACCAACCTGCAGCCCGGCACGCTCACGAGCGTCGGCGACATCATGTACGCCAAGGTCGACACCGCGGAGGCGCTCGCGGCGCAGGCGAGTGTCACTGATGCCACTGAGTGCCACTGAGTGCCACTGAGTGCTACTGAGTGCCACTGAGTGCCACTGAGTGCCACTGAGTGCGCTCGCTGCGCAGGCGGCTGCAGCGGAGGAGGAGAAGAAGAAAAAGGCAGCCTCGGCCAAGAAGCAAGCCGCCGCCGCGGCCGCCGAGAAGGCTGCGGAGGAGGCTGCAGCAGGTGGCGGCGTTGGGATCGTGGACGGCACGAGCGTGGCCATCTTGGATATCCGCGTCGGCCTGATCGTGGCTGTGGAGCGCCACCCTGAGGCGGATGGCTTGTACGTGGAGCAGATCGACCTGGGCGAGGGCGCGCCGCGGACAGTCGTGTCCGGGCTCGTCAAGCACGTGCCCATTGAGCAGATGCGGAACCGCAAGGTCATCGTGCTGTGCAACCTGAAGCCTTCGAAGCTCAAGAACGTAGAGTCGCAGGCGATGGTGCTCTGCGGCAAGGCCCGCGACGAGCCATGTAGCAAGATCGAGATCATCGACCCGCCGGCCGGTGCGGCGGTGGGCGAGCGCATTGCCTTTGCGGGCGTCAGCGGCGAGCCACTCGACGTGCTCCCGCCAAAAAAGAAGCTCTGGGAGAAGCTGCAGCCGCACTTTGAGATCTCAGCCGGCTGCGTGCCGACCTTCCACGGGCTCAGCTTCGACACCAGCGCAGGCGCATGCACGGTCGCTTCGCTTGCCGGCGGTGCGGTCGGGTGAGTAAAGGGATATGGGTCAGACGCCTCGCTGCCATGTCTGACTGGCATGCATGCTTTGCTGATGCGCGACCGAGGTAGCGGAGGCGGATCTGCAACGCGTCTCGTGGGCGACGCGACCGGGCAAACGCGCGTATGGCCCCGTGCGGTGCCGCATTCGGTGCGCGCAGAGATGGAGATCGCGCGGAGATGGAGATCGCGCAGAGATGGGCTCAACGGCCGGTGGAGATTGCGCAGAGATGGGCTCAGGGAGATTGGCGATGTTTTGCATGGTGCATCGACCATCGCACGGAAAGATGAGCATCTCCATCTGGCTAGACGCTCCCTGGGAGTCTCTTCGCGTCATGTAGCCACCTCGTGGGGGGCGCGCCCTTTTTCGAAATGCGGACCGGCGCGGACAGCCGGACACCGCGCGAAACGAGTAACGCGCTCCGGTCACGCGGTAGGTAAACTAGCACCGCGAAGCGTTGCCACACACGCGTGGCTAATTATCTTGCGATGTCCCACGTGCCGCGTGGTTCAAAATCAAATCTCGCACCGTATACGACCACGGTGGCGTCAAACTCTGGCGATACTGTGAAAGGCGACTGTCGTGTACTGCACTACCGTCTACCCCCGAAAGGCGCAAACACAGGCACCGCAGACGGCACACGAGACGACGACCTCACGGTGACGTTAAGCGTTCAAGACCCGTCACCCGACCCGGTTCCGGTGAAGGCACGGCTTTCACGTGTTCAATCTGTTCATCTAAAGGGCCTGTGGCGATGCCGCCGCGCTTTTGACTCGGATGACTGACGGTGCACGGTCGCGGATACGGCCGCTCAGAAGCCTCCCGGCGTATCGAGGAGACTGTAACTGACAGTGTGCTGTAACTGACGGTGTGGTTGGCGAGGCGGCCGACGCATCCACGGCCTGCATACGGCAGTGCTCATCACGACGCGCCACGGCATGCAAGGGCTCATCACGGCGCATCCACGGCCTGCGCACGGCAGGGTCTGCGTACGAGCGGCCCTCCGTGCAGGCCATGGCGCGTCGGGACATTCAGTAGCCGTCCTCCTTTTGGTCGCCATTCTCATCAATCCTCGTCCATCACGGCGCCCAACACGGCGCCCAACACGCCATCCTCATCGCTCTGCGCAGCCAGGCCTCCGCCCATCACGGCGCCCTCCTCCGCAGCCGCAAGCTCGTCGCCATCCGCCGCTTCGGCCTCCATCTCTGCGTCCGCGTGTCCGCCCGCTTCTTCGTCCACCTCCCCTTCGGCCTCATCATCCTCCGGCGCGCCTCCTGACGAGGCGGCTGCGTGCCCTTCGTCTTCAGGCTCGTCAACCTCCTCAGCACCGAGCCCCCGGCCGCTCGCAAGCGCTGTGACGGCCGCGAGCAGCGGGTTGGGCCGCTCGTCCTCCTCCTCGCCCTCGCCCTCTTCACTCTCCCCCCCCCCGAGGTCGCTCACCTCCTCCTCGGCGTCCTCCTCGGCGTCCGCAGCGAGACTGCCCGCCGCCCGCCGCACCTTGGCGCCCTTCGCGCGCCGTGCCGAGCGGCTCGACACGCGCTGCCGCTTGGCACCCCCGGCGCCTCTCCTCCGCTTGCCCTCCGTCGTGGGCTCCTCGTCATCGGCTGGTTCACAGTTCGGCTCATAGATTTCATCCGTGAAGCGGTTCTGCCGAAATCGTATGGCGAGGGTCGAGGCGACGCACAGGTGGCGCGAGTACAGAGCAAACTGGTAGAGGCCGTCGGCGAGCCCCGCGAGATCGGCCTGCCGAATGCACAGCTGGCCGCCGGGCGACAGCTTTGGGATGGGGCAGCAACGCTCAGCGTCACCGATGCATGCCGTCGGCCGGTTGGCGAGGTGCACACCGAGCCAGGCATCCGGCAGCGACTTGACGCGGCGCCTGGCGCCCTGCACAGTATTCTGAGTGAGCTGCACCATCAGCCACTGGGGCTTCACGTTTGTGAGCTCGAGGTGCATGGGCTCGAATGAGAGCTCTGCCTCGGCCCGGCCGCCACCTCGGTCGCCACTGATCGAGCCGATGCGCGCGAGGGCCGCGCCACTGCCCAACTCGGCGCCCGCGCTCGCTGTACGTTGCGCGGTGGGCGCTGAGGTGGGCGCTCGCTTCGACGCGGGTGCCACGCCCTTTGGCAGTTTTCCAGAGGCGCCGGCGCGTCCCTCCTTGACCGACACGCGTGGCAGGCCTCTCCCGCTCTCCCGTGCCTTGCCCGGGTTGCGGACTTTGATCGCCGCGTTCACGAGCGCGGACATGGCCAGCAGGGCCTCGACGCCGCCATCGGGGACGTCTGCCTCCGATGCCATGGCTCCCTCCTCGCCCTCCTCGCCCTCCTCGCCTTCGTCGCCCTCGTCGCCCTCCTCTCCGTCGTCGCCCTCCTCGCCCTCCTCGCCCTCCTCGCCGCCCTCGCCCTCCTCGCCCTCTTCGTCCTCCTCACTTGAATCGTACTCGGTCTCCGGCTCGTCCTGCCGCCATTGCTCCTTGGCGAGGGTCAGCTGCTCTATGGCTCCCTGGTGCGTGTACTCGACAGTGTGCTTGCCCGTCGCCGGGTTGTAGCTGAGTACACGCCCCTCCTGCCATCCGTCCGCCTGCCAGAAGACCTCGATGGTACGCCCCACAATCGCGTGCCCCACCCGCCCCGGGATGGTCGTCTTCTTGATCTGGCGAGTTGAGGTCGGGCGAGCGCGCTGCCCATCGCCGCCGCCCGCGCGAGAGGAGCCGCCGCCGCCGCCGCCGCCGCCGCCCTCATAGGGGGTCTCCTCCTCCTCCTCCTCCTCTCCCTCCTCCTCATCGTCCACCTCCACATCGTGCTTGGGCTTGCGCCGCCCACTGCGGCCCGAGGGGCCGCTGCGGCTGCCGGGCTTCCGTCCTTTGAGCTTCTGCTTGCCGCTCGGCCGCTTGGGAAGCACCCCCGGCTCGCCGCTGAGCCGGCACGGGCCGCCCAGCCCCCGGTGGCGCAGCCCACGCACGCACAGCGGGTTGCGACGGCACTGGCTGTCCGCGCCTGGGTTGCGCCTCTGCGCGGAATCGTCCGGATAGACCTGATGAGGGAAGTCATCAGGGCTCAGCATGAGTGGCCATCAGCATGCAATCAGTCGGTTTGGGTTCGGATAGACCTTGAGCTGCAGCGCAGCGGCGCACGCGCGCTCGTGGTTGGCGTGCGAGCCTGCGTTGGCGAGCTTGCGCCCGCAGTAGCCGCAGCTGAAGCTACCGTCGCCGCCCATGTCCTCGGCGCCCATGTCCTCCCGCTGCTTCGATGCCGCCCGCGCACTCAGCCCAACCATCGCGCCCGAGACGGCGCCCTGGGCCTGCGACGAGTAGAGCGCGCTGTCACGGGCACTCCCGGCGGGCGCCACCTCACCACCCTCGAGCGATTCGAGCATCGAGGCGCGCGCGTACACGGGCGCGCGCGGCCCGCCGTCGATCGAGACGACCCAGTAGCCGCACTTGGCGTCGACGATGGTGCCGCCACACCCCTGCGCCGAGCCCGGGCGCAGGTACCGCACGCGCGAGCCAATGCCAAACTTGTGGTTGGGCCGCGAGCGAATGGAGCCACCGCCGCCAGCCTCGCCGCCGTCCGTCTCACTCTTGTGCCGCTTGATCTTTTGGCCCGCGGACCACACTTCCTCGTCGGCGTCGGCATCGGCGTCGGCGTCGTCCTCGAGCTCGGCGAGGTCTTCGCCTGCGAGCAGCGCGGAGATGCCCTCGTGCGGGCGGAGCAGCGGCTCGGGCTCTGGGAGGCGCATCGCCTTCTTCTTCTCTCGCATTCTCTCGAGGACCGCGTCGGGCTTGCCGAGCTGCCGCCCTTGCCCGATCTCCGCGCGCTCGAGCCCCTTGGACGCGAGCTTCCTAAAGTTGATCTGCGACGACTGGCGCTTCTGTCGCCCTTCGTTGTTCTCGACGGAGGGCAGCTTGTGCAGCCCAAAGTGGTTGTTGAGCAGCGTGCACCCAAAGGTGTTGCAGAGCCGCCGCCCCTCCGAGTCGTACACATTGCGCGAGTCGTCCTCGTCCTCCTCCCCGACGTCGTCCTCGCCCTCCTCCTCACCAACCTCCCCCTCACCTTCCGCAGACACTCCAGCGCGACTCTTGCGACTGGCCAGCGGCGGCGGCGGAGTCGGCTCATTCGCCTCGCCCTTGCGCGCGGGCAGGATGACGCCATTCGCGGGATCGTTGGCCGCACCGCTCGGCTCCTCTCTCGCGTCGTCGCCGGCCGTGTCGGACGGTCGGGCAAAGCGGCGCACCGGCTCGATCTCATTTTCGAAGGCCTGGAACGCGAGGTCGTCGAGGATACGAGTGGCAGGCTCCCAAATCGCCTGGGCGCGCGAGCGACCCTCGTGCTGCACGAGGTACACTTGCTGCGAGACGGGGCGACCCTGCAAGTAGATGGTCGTGCTGGCCTTGCCAAGGATGCGGTCGATGACGGGCGCGTAGGCGTCGAGCATCTTGCACAGGCCCGGGTGCTTGCGCCCGCGTACGCACAGGTGGTGGCGCGTGCACCGATACGGGTTGATGTGGGCCAGCTGCGCCTGATCGGCCTCGGTCCCGTCGCCCTCGGGCATGGGTCCGGGCACGAACTCGAGCGCGGCCTGGATGGCGGCGCGGCCCCGACTTGACGAGACCGCCGCCGCCGCCTCCGCGGCGGCCGCCGCCTCCGCGGATCGGGCGGCTGTCGGTCTGGACAGCTTGGGCACGGCCCTTGCCCCCTTGAACTCCACCCTTGCCCCCTTGAGCTCCACCCTTGCCCCCTTGAACTCCACCCTTGCCCCCTTGTACTCCTTGCGACTCACCGGCAGAGCATCGTCAAAGCCGGGGAGCTTGACCATGCGGCAGATGCCCGAGTGGCCCTGGGCGCGCGCGCAGCGCGGGTCCTTGAGGCACGGCGCGGGGATCATGCATTTGCCCTGATGCTTGAACGGCCGCCAGCATTTGGGATGCTTCTCGCACTGCTGCGGCGTCTTGCATAAGCCCGGGTGGTTGTGCCAGCGCGAACAGTACGGCGTCTTCTTGCACGGGCGCTGCCGACTCTTGTCGAAGGGGGCCCTTGAGGATGCCCGACCGCCCGCTCCGATCGGATCCGGATCGTCTGCTTCCCCCTCCTCCTCCTCGTCGTCTTGCTCTGGCTGATCCATCGCTTCCTCGCCTTCCTCTGCGTCCTCCTCGTTGTCCTCGTCCTCAACGTCGTCATCGTCTTCAACGTCGTCCTCGTCCTCGTCTTCGACGTCGTCGCCAGTGCAATCGCCATCGATTTCGCCATCGGGCTCACCATCCGGCTCGCCATCGGGGACGGGTCCAGGCTCGGAGGTAGACGTGGGATCGGGCTCGCGATCAAACTTGATGCTCTCGCGCCCCGTCGGTTGCGACGACGAGTCTGGCTTGGAGCGTTTGCGTCGGCTTTCGTCTTGGGGGAATTGGTGGAGGCCGCGATGATTATTTGGCAAGGTGCAGCCATAGGTGCCACAGAGATCTACGCGCCTGGGCATGGGCTTGTCGCCGCCATCTTTGTTGTCATCTGCTGTCGTGTCGGGGAGGCGCACAGAGCGCAGAGGAGCAGGTGAGCAAGCGCACAAGTCGGCAGTGATAGGGTGGAGCGCTCGGGCGAGGCTGCGCCGCCGCTCGCGTGCGGCTGGATTCATGAGGGCCGCGCACCCATGCTCGATCCGTGGCGCAAAAAAGCACAAGAGGGCGTCTTTTTCAGAGAGAGACTGGCGCACTACCCGGTTTCAGCTCCACCGATTCGATTTTCTGGGTCAGGGATATGGGCCCAGGGGGCGAGGGCTGGGGACCCGCTTTTCTTTTCGTCTCTCTATACAAAAACTAGCACCCGGACCCGGTGGAAACCGCGGACGCCACCTACGGACGCCTCCCCACGCAGCCGGGCGG
>Ga0210242_100971_pt1 | contig 24198 bp, 10 predicted proteins | sample ChrtobMeP5a_16mM_FD_155445 | JGI IMG/M metagenome (GOLD analysis project Ga0210242, IMG submission 155445) | Chrysochromulina tobin associated microbial communities from unialgal haptophyte culture, Seattle, Washington, United States - P5a_16mM | ecosystem: Host-associated > Algae > Haptophytes >... | reverse complement strand
GGCGGTGGGGGCGGGGGGGGCGGCGGTGGGGGCGGCGGCATCTACGGCGGCGGCATCTACGGCGGCGGCAGCGGGCGCCCCGCAGCCTCCGAGGGAGCAGCCTCCGCTCTGCGGCGAAAGGTCGCGGCCGCCCCCTCTGCTGCCGCTGTACTCACCGACGGAGATGGCCACTTGCCGCCCGGCGAACTAGCCCACGGCAGCGCGCCGCGCGCAGGTATCGCCTGGGCGAATGCACCGACCTCGGCCAAGCACCCAACATCAGTTACTGGGCTCTCCGCGTGTGCCTCGGGTGTCTCCGCAGCGGCGGCGACGGCGAGCTCTTCATGCATGCCGCTCAGCGGCGGCGCGCCGGCGAGCTGCATCCCTGCCGCTCCCGGTAGGAAAGCTACCGTTAGTGCGGGGCGCGAGGCGCGAGCAGCGGCCGCCGGGCAGCCAGCGCTCCAAGCAAAGGGCGTTGGTGCCCGCGCCAAGTCAGCCACTCAGACGGACGCAGCCGACGCAGCCGCGTATGCAGGACCGCCCGGTGGCCGATCAGGACCGGCAGTCAGGCGCATGTTCTGACCTGCCGTCGCAACGCCACACGCATCGCCGTCAGGCCCGACTTGATCAGTTGTAGTGACAACTAGGTTGTACAGTATAGTGAATATGTGCCCTTGTGCCGGACATGCTTGCATGCCGAGTTGCCGGCGGAGGCTGCATGGTTCAAGTGGTACGGGGGTTCGGGGCTCTTTATTTTTCTTGTCCCGTTTCGACTCAACAAGCCAACAGTCACTTTAACGGCGCAAGCCACAAAATGGGCCAACACATCGTGCGCACACCTACCGGTGTGCCTTTGTGCGTCCGCGTGTCCCGTGTGTCCCGTGTGTGTCCCGGCTCCCCCCGGTGTCTTTTTACCGGTACCGGTAACCCCAAAAAAGGTCGACGCAAAGATCCATCGCGGTCATACAAGGCCGATTGTGCGGACTCCTGCAACGAGGTGTCGCTGTCCCAATCCGGATTCCACCATCGGCTGCGCTCCGCGCGCACCTCGTCGGTGTCTCATGTCACCCACGCGCGACACGAGTCACGCGAATCATAGCCTTCGCGCCTTTGAAATCGCGCGACACTATCGGCGGAGGAGCTTCGAACTTTACGTGCAAAAGTCCATCCCCATCCTTCCGGTCGACGAATTCGCTGCAAAGCGCGCAGCACTCTGGGCTCGACTGAGCTTGCGCCCCACCACTCCTGGATGCATCCAGCTGCCCACTGATAAAAAGTGCCCGCGCAGCTTTGGAAACTGGCAAAATATACTTAACTTGGCACTCCTTGCCTCGCATACGACGCACGCATGGTTGCATGCAAAGACATCCATGACTTGCAATTCGCTGCTCACGGTCAACATGGATGGCCACCTTCTCGGCGCGGATGATGCTCGCGTACGTCGAACCGTTGAGCTGGGCGCCGCCGACGTATGCGACTGGCTGACTAGCCCGAACGCGCTGTTGAATGCCGACGAGTGCGTGATTCTGCCTGTGCTGGAGCACGGCCAGGAGATCCCATGGTGCCTCAAGATTATGAGCGACGCTCATAATCGCTCTACTGGCAATACCAGCGCCTTGTTTGCATTGGGCCCACACGCGGCATACGGCGCAGTCTTCGACAGAGCGTTCGCGTTACCGAACGAGATGCTCCCTCCTTCGTTCCGTGAGGATGACGAGGAAATTCGCGTGGCGGTACACATTCGCCACTTTGACGCGGCCCACACGGGGGCAGAGGCAATAGACGTATTCGAGGGAGAGATACGCAAAGCTGCCGTCCGTGCGAAGCGATGCGCCATACTAGTGGCGAGCGATCGTCGCTTAACGCTCAAGGCCATGGATAGCGTCGCCCGCCGCGTTGGTTGCCGCATACTCCAGATCGCTCGTGGCGAACCCATCCACGATTTTTTTGCCGAGCACGGCGAGGACGTTGGAGCTGCGGTGCTGCAAGACATCTTCCTCCTGGCTCGAGCCCACGTGCTCATCGGGACGTGGGGTTCCACCTTAACGGTCTCCATCCAGCAGGCTATCGCTGCGCGCAGCCTCCGCAAAAGCAAGCTGAGCTCCTTCCTGCCGACGGTGACCTACTGCGACCTGTCGTTGCGCAAGTGCTTGCAGCCGCTACCATTGCTGACGGATCCACGCAACCACTGGTATCTCACCATCCGCCACAGCGGCTCCATGCGGATTGCCTTGGAGAAGGACATGCACCGTGTCGTCCACCAAAATCATGGTCGGCGCGATGGATGGACGCCGTTCCCAAAGCTCATCCGAAGGAGCTGGCAGCCATCCGATTCGGCCTTGGCTGCACTCGAGCATGCTAAATGGCCGGCAGAGTCGCCACGCACAAGTGCGTGGTTGGCGGCGATCATCAGCCGGGATGCCTCAAGCGAGCGCTATCGGTCGGTGGCTGCTGCGGTGACCTCCTGCGGTTTTGAAGCACACCTCGTGGAAGCGGCTATGCCGGAGCACTTTGAGGACCTCGACGAAATGTTCTTAGAGCTCTTTAGGTCCGACACGCGGCGCGCCCTGCGGATGAGCCCTTTCGAGATTGGCCTCCTGGTCAGTCACAAGCGAGCGCTTGCCGCGATCGCGCGCAGCTCATACGGGTGGGGAGGCGTCTTCGAAGACGATGCAGTTCTACATCCAGCCATCATTCCATGGCGGGCAGAGTATTTGGTCCGTCAAGCCTTTATGGCAGCCTCGCGAGCAGACGCTAGCACACCAACCGCCGGCTCCAAGACAGTCATCTACCTTGGTGCGTGTGCACCGCAATGCAAGGACGACCCGATGAATAGAGAGACGCAATCCATCGAGGGCATACCTCCCGAGCTGTTGCGCGTCGGTTCTTGCCGTGGCTACTGCACACACGCCTACGCGGTCTCACGGGTCCATGCTGGCTCGTTCTTTGACGACGTCTTCAACTGCACGAATTCTACCGCAATGTGCGGGATGGAGTGCAGGAGCAGGCCTTGCTTCCTGGACTGGGCCTTCAATCGCCACTTTACGCGAGGGCATCCGGCATGGCTCGTGGGCGCTGGGTTGCGCAGTCCGTGGCGCGATGACCACAGGGGCATCTTTGTGCAGAATCGCTCAGCTGCGAGCGGCAACAACGTCACAGGGACCAGTCTTTCCAAGCGTTACAGCTGGAAGCTGGATGAGAGAGAGGAACAGGCAGCACATGAACGGTGCCGCGCACTGTTAGGCGCCGCCGAGGGTAACCGGGGGGGCAACGCAAGCACGTCGTCGCTGCAGAGACTCTACGTGACGACGAGATGGACCGGCCGTCTGGGAAATTTGCTCTTCGGGGTGGCCGGTCTCATGGGCATAGCATCGCGGCTCAACGCCATCGTTCCGACTCAAGCTTACTCTGCCAACCCGCCCACGCGCGACGCAGTGCCTGCGGCGCAGCTCTTTGGGCAATTCCCTGGCCTCGTCGAGCGGGTGCGCGTCTATCAGAGCGAGGCCCACGATGTCGGCAGCCGCATCTCGAGGCAGCATCGCGTCATCTTTGAAGGCGTTGCCGATCCCATCCAGGTGAGACAGTGTCGGCCTTGCACGTGGACCGTCCAAGAGGAGCGCGCCAACGCCTTTGAGGAGAAGAAGCTTCTGCGCCTCGAGCGATGGATCGCCAATCCACCGGCGGGCTGTGTGCTGGGCCTCGTCGAGCTGCACGGCTACCTGCAGAGTTACAAGTACTTTGAAAGCATCGCGGACAGCCTCATTCGCCCGGCGTTTGCTCCCGCAGCAGCGACGCAAAAGGCGGCGGAGGCTGTCATCGCTTCGGCGCGTGATCGCTCTGGCCCGCATGCCCTGCTCATCGGAGTGCAGGTGCGCCTGGGTGACAAGGTCCGCGGCCCACTGGCCGGCTTCTACGCAACGACGGCCTGGTCGTACTATCGGCGAGGCATGGAGTACCTCGCACGGCACCTAGGGACTCCAGACCCCAACGGTAACAGTCAGCCAATCGCGTTTATCATCACGGCGGGAGGGACGATGGGCGACAATTCCATGGACATTATCGAGGCAAAGAGGAACCTGGCATCAACGATCACGGGTGTCAGCAGCATCATCTCGTTTTCTACCGCGCAAGATCCGTACGTAGACCTCGCTATCCTCCGTAGCTGCGACGGCCTGGTAATCAGCTCGAGCAGCCTGGGCTGGTGGGCGGCGTATCTTGCGCGGCTCCCCAAGGGGCACGTCGTCGCGCCGCGCCACACAATCAACCCGCAGTTGCCCCAGCACCACAGTCTGCGGCGCGGCTTTGTGCCCGCCGATTATATTCCCGACGGCTGGATGCTGCTTGACAATCAAGGGAATGGCACAGTGCAAGGCGAGACGGCTGAGGAGGAGCAAGCGCGCATGCGGAACCATCTCGCGAGGACAGGCTTTCGGCTCGAAGATGCGGCTCCGCAGAAGAGCGCCGGCCATAGGAGCGGCGTAAGCAGCGTCGCCGCCACCAACATGTTCGAGAATCCTGTCCTCAGATCGGCTTTTGAGCAGGCGAGGAAGGCGCGTGCGCGGAGAAACGCCGCGAGAGCGAGAACGGGGCGACGTGCTGCGTAGAGCCGGCTCCAAAAGATCGGAAAATAGCAATACAGATAGGGACGACTAGATCTATCGTCCCTATCTGTATTGCTATTTTCCGATCTTTTGGAGCCGGCTCTACGCAGCACGTCGCCCCGTTCTCGCTCTCGCGGCGTTTCTCCGCGCACGCGCCTTCCTCGCCTGCTCAAAAGCCGATCTGAGGACAGGATTCTCGAACATGTTGGTGGCGGCGACGCTGCTTACGCCGCTCCTATGGCCGGCGCTCTTCTGCGGAGCCGCATCTTCGAGCCGAAAGCCTGTCCTCGCGAGATGGTTCCGCATGCGCGCTTGCTCCTCCTCAGCCGTCTCGCCTTGCACTGTGCCATTCCCTTGATTGTCAAGCAGCATCCAGCCGTCGGGAATATAATCGGCGGGCACAAACCTACTTACATGTACTTCCACGATACATGCACAGCACCTCTTCACCTGCCCGGCTGCCCTTCAGACGTATCCACGCCACGTGTGGGGTGGGGAACTTCAAAGCATTCAGCAAATGCATGAATACGGGTGGTGTGAGCACCTAAGCTTCGTGCTTGCTTGCTTCAAGTTCTGAATTTGGGGGGGGGTCAGTTTCGTTGAGGAATTTGGAATTTGAATTTCCGGATTTGTGAACATGCGGGATGCCCAGGCGCGACGCACCATGTTTCGACAGGGTGAACGCCATTCGCGCGCCACAACAAAGAAGATTTTGGTGCATTGTATTCACTGTGAGCACAGTCATCTTGTGGAACGGCGTGAGCATCAACAATCTCTCTTGGGATCCGATCAGCGACCGGCCGGTTTGTTCGCAATCCAGCAGTGAGCGGTGGCGCATGCAAAAGTTTGTGCTTCCACTGCCAGCGTTGGCGCATGTCGGATCCTTCGAAGAGCTCGCGGATCGGTATGGCCACGTGCATATCTGGGCGGCGACGAGCTCCAAGACGCGGGAAGACACGACTGATGGAGATGATGGCGGCCTCGACGAGGAGCGCGTCTCGTTTGGAACTTTCCTGGCTCGAGTGGCGGTGCCGTCGGTGAACAAGTACGACTACATCAAGATCTTGGATCGTCCGTCCTTCGAATCGCTCGAGGAGATCGGGCTCGGCGAGCTCGTCCCCCTAGGCCAGATCATCGACCTCGAGTTGCGCCGCGCTCTCCTAGCAGAAGTTGGCATCCATGCGCCGGTGAGTGCGTGCTGGTCGCTGTGGGTTGGCGGCAATGGCAGCACCACCTCGCTGCACGTGGATGATGTTGCCTTCAACATGCTGGTTGTGCTGCGTGGCGCGAAGCGAGTGGTGCTCGTTGACCCAGAGCGGCAGTCGTTCTTGTGTGAAAAGCCGAGGTTGAGCCCTTTTGCTTGTTGGGCTGGCATCGACGTCCTGAGCGGCCCTGCGCCCGCGTTTGCGCAAGAGGTCATCTTGCGCAGCAACGAGGCGATCCTCCTGCCCGAGATGTGGTGGCATGCGGTCGAGAATCTGGAGCCAACGATTGCCGTCGGACTCAATCAGATGCAGTTCTGCACGGGTTCTCGATTCGCCCAGTTGCGATCCCCCCTTGAGCTAGAGTCACCACGGTAACTTGAGCGAGCATACAGGTGAGTAAGACTCATGCTGCTCATTGGAAAAAAAGGGTTCACACGTGTCAATTCCCGCGAGTTGACCACTGGTCCCTGGGTCCCCCAATGCCTACTGGAGAAGAAGCCAGCTGGCTCAAGCAGCTCGCAGAGGCCGAGCGGAGCCGCCGTGCGGCACGCTCGACCCTGACGACCTCTCTGTCCACCGATGAACTCTTGGCTGCGAGACCGCCGCAACCGCAGGCCCTGCCGCTTGGTCACACTGCAGGAGTAGAGGCGGGCTTGCAATCGCGGCATCCATCCATCGTGGTGACACCCGCCCAGTCGCAGCAGGCGGTGGGCTGGCCTCCGCCACCTCCAAAGATTGGCTCGACTAACGCACCCTTCGGAGGCACATGGCCGCCGCCGCCACCGCCCGTCACGGCCGTGCGACCCGAGGGCTTTGCGCTATCAAGTAGCGCAGTCAGCAGCACGCTCAGCGCTGCCGCTGCCGTTTACGCCGCGGGTGGCGGCTTCACGGGTGCTGGTGCCTCGGGTGTGGCGGGGAGCTGCACGCTTGTCGTGCGCCGTCCGCAGATTGTGAGCTTCGCGCTTGAGCCGGGCGATCCTGCCTTGGCTGCCGCCCCGACCATCGAGGCTGCCGCGCTCGAGCATGAAGCTCTCGTGCGAATGGCCGCCGGAGCGCAGCCTCGGACGAGCGCGGCCAAGTACTCCGCCCCACGCGGCTCGACGCCAGCCTGCGCCGCCTCTGCTGCCGCCGGTGCTGATTTAATCATGGGCGCTATCCCGGGCGCTCCTGCCTTGGCGGCGGCCGCAGCCGTGGCGTCTGGGGCCGCGTCCAGTTCTCTTCTTCAGAAGACGGACCTCATCAAGAGTAAGCTCGACCTCAGTGGTACCATGCCGGCTGCCGCCACGGATGCGGTGATGCATCTGGGTGTCGACCCGGCCGGCAAGGACACAGCAACACTCATCAACGAGTGTTACAGGGCGCTACCGGAACAGGCCGCAGCCGAGGGCACGCGGCCCGCATCGGCGAGCGTGCTTACGTCGACGCGCCCGCCGCCGCCCGAGCGCCCCAGTCGGCTGGAGGGCGAGAGCGCCCGCGGTGCGGACGCGCACCGCACCCTCTTCGCAGCTGCGGCGGTGGCGGATGTGGAGCGCGCCCGACGCGAGCTACGCAAGGCGGAGCCGGTGCACTCTGCGTTTGGCAACTCGGCGTCACCGACGCGGCCGCGCCAATGGAAGCCGGCTCACGTCGATCGGCGCCGGCCCGAGGGAGCATCCTCGACCTCACCACCCAAGCGGCGCCGCCCGTCGCCGCCCGCTACGGCGGACGCGGCCTTACGGGTCGGCGAGCGGGACGAAGAAAGGCAGCCCAACTACACGGCGTTTGGCGCCACGCTCCAGCCGCATCCGGTGCGCGCACCGCCGCCGCGCCAGCCTCTGAGCAGTCGTGAGAACCGTGACGATCGCTCGCGTCCGTGGCGCGATGGGCGGCCGCCATCCAAGCCACAAGTCCTTGTACCGCCCGTTCGCATCCCGACGCCCGGCCCGCCGACCGTCTTGGGTGGCACGATCGTGGGTCCGACCTTTGGAGCGCCCGCAACGACGCCCAAGCTACGCCCGCCGCCCATGCCCAAGGCCGAGCTGACTCCGCAGGAGCGGGAGGAGGCCGCTGCGTTCATGCTGCAGAAGCGCGCGAGGGACGCACGGGCGGCGCGGACGGCGAAGGCGTTGAAGGAGGCGGAGAAGCTGCAGCGCCAACGGCAGCTTGAGAGCTTGGAGAAGCGCCATCGGGAAGAGGTCCTGCAGCGCGTCGAGGAGTCAAGAGAAGCCGCGGCCGAGGCCGAGGGTCGGCGACTCGCCGAGCGTTATGAGCTCGAGGCGCGGCGGCAGAGGGCCCATGAAGACCAGGAGGCTGAGGAACGCGCGGCGCGGGAGGTCGAGGGGGAGGCCGAGCGTGCGGCGGCTGAGGCGAAGCGCCAGCGGCGTGCTGCTAAGGCTGCGCGCCAGCTGCTCCTCCGGATGGTCGCTCCCGGCGGCGCGACGACGCCCTTTGTGCGCGATGCTGCCCGCTCACCGCCCAATGCCGCAGCCGTCGCAGCCGCCGCCGCCGCCGCCACAGCCCGCGCCACCGCTGGCGCGGCTGGCGCGGCTGGCGCGGCTGGCGCGGCTGGCGCGGCTGGCGCCGCCGACGACGACGCGTCTGTCGCGCTGCGCGTCCTCTCTGCCCCCGGCTTGACCTACCCCGTCGGCCTGAATTTGAATGAGCAGGCGGTTCTCGGGCGCGTACTCTCACTCGCCGAGCAACTCGGCGCCGCGCTGACGCCGCCGCATCCGTCGCCGCCGCCGCAGTTGGCGGGCTGGGCGTTGGGCGCGTCTAACGACGCGAGAGAGGCGGCGGTAGGGGAGCGGTCCGCCGTTGGCCCTTGGGAGGACAGGAAGGACGAAGGACAGCAGAAGCCGAGCTCCGCCACTCTGCAGCTCCGCCTGCCCGTGACTTCGGGTTATGGTCCCACTGTACCCGAACTCTTCGGAAGTGCCGAAACCGAACGTCTGCTCGCGGCCACCGACGCTGCCTCCGCCGCTGACGGCGTTGTGAAGGCAGCGGATCAGGCAGCGGAGGGTGGTCGCGGCCTCTTCACCGCCGAGGAACTCGAACGTGTACGACGGCTTCAGCTGATCGCCGCGGCCCTGCGAGAGCAGTTCGAGTTGCCTTCAAGCACCTCCCCTCGCTCCGGACCCACTGGCGGCGTCCACGGAGGTGGGGCGACCACTGGCGGCACGCGAGGCCTCTCACGCCGCCTCCGTGGCAGAGACGCGCGTGCCATCCGCCGCCGCGCACGCTCACACGAGCCCGCCCGCCCTGGTACCGAAGCCACAGACACGCGCGCGCCAGAGGCGGCAGGTGGCTCACTGCTTCTCCACAGCTCGGCGGCAGGGGGCTCCGGACGCGCCGGACGCGCCAGCGCTCGCAGCGCCGACTCGTCGCCTCGACAGCGCTCCCGTAACGGCTCCCGTAACGACGCCCCTCTCGGAACAGCCGCTGGCCTCTCAGTCCTCGCCGCCGCACGGGATCGCGCACGGGAGCGCTGTCGTGATCTTGCCCGAGAGAGGATCGGGATGGCGCTCAGGCGGCGGTACGCCGCTCTCGAGTACGATCGGCGCCGGCGCGAGAGCGAGAGGGAGGAGCCTCACCTCACGAGCCAGCCGACACTCAAGTCGTTGGCCACAGGAGCACGTGCCGACCACACTCCCATCTCCGCCGCGGAGGACGGTGCGCGCCTGCTCGGCGCAAGCAAATCGGCCGAGTGGTCCGCGCTGTACGAGCCGGCACGGCCCTCTCGGCCTGTCTCGGCTGCACTCGAGGCCCAGCGGCGCCGGCGCGCGGAGTTTGTGCGTGCGGAGCCGCCGGTGCCCGTGGTTCGTCAACGAGCTCCGCCCGCGCTGCTACCGCCGCCGCCGCCCTCGCAGCCGCCACCGCCCTCGCGGCCGCCACTGCTGACTCAACTGCCCTCGCGGCCGCCCTCGCAGACGCCGCCACCGCCCTCGCAGACGCCGCCACCGCCCTCGCAGACGCCCTCGCACTCACCACCGCCGCCGCCCTCGCATCCGCAGAAGCGCGCTGCCGCCGCCGCCGCTGCCCTCGCAGTTGCCCTCGCCTCGGCGGCTCCGCCCGGCGCAGGGGTCGTTCGCTCTGGCGAGTCTGGAGGCGCACCTCGCCCGGCGGCCAGAGCGAACGAAGCCTGTCTGGAACGTGACCTGTCTGGAACGTCTGGAGGCGCACCTCGCCCGGCGGCCGTGGCCACCATCGGTGCGATGCCACCGCCGGCGGCCGCCGAGCTGATGGCCAGCTGCGAGCTGGTGGAGCAGCAGGATGCCGAGCTGGCGGAGCAGCAAGATGCCGAGCCTTTCCCTCGGCCTGAACCAGATGCCGCCGCCCAGACGACACGTCATCCTGCGGCCACCGACGCAGCCGCCGCCGACGCGCTCAGGACGACGCGCTCAGGACGACGCGCTCAGGACGACGCAGCCGCCGACGACGCCAACGATGCGTCAGCTGGTCCGAGACCTTGGGCTTCCGACGCCTCCCCTGGCTCTTGCCTGCCCTCTGCCCTTCCCGCCCCCATCGTCTCCGCGCAGCAGCAGCCCGCCGCCGCCTCCGCGGCCTCTGCTGCGCCCTCCCCCGATCCTTCCACCCTCGCCTCCGCCCGCACCTCCGCGCATCCGTCTCCGCGCGCCTCCACCGCCGCCTCCACCGCCGCCTCCGCCGCCGCCTCCGCCGCCGCCTCCACCGCCGCCTCCGCCGCCACCTCCGCCGCCGCCTCCACCGCCGCCTCCGCCGCCCCGTCGCCGCGCACTTCGAAAGGCGCCTCGCCTCTGCGCCTCGCGGCACTCAAGGCGGCAGGCGCGGCGGTGGCGGCGAAGAAGGCGGCCGAGCAGGCGGAGAGGCGAGCACGATCCCCCGCGCTAGCCTCTGGCCGACCCGAGGCTCCGCCCGTAGCCGCGCCCACCTCGGCGCGATCTGTGCCCACCTCGGCGCCCGGCTTGCCAACCAACGCGGCGCCGTCATCGCGCGCTCACAACGGCGCTCACTCGGCGCATCGCTCCCAGTCCGACGCGCCCACAACGGCGCCCACCGACGTCGACGACGAGCCATTCACATTCACAGCGGCTGGCACGCGCACGGCGCCGGCGGTGGATTCGGACAGGGCCGTCGACCTCGCATCCCTCGGTCCTTGGACCTCGGATCCCGGTGCGTGGCGTGCCGCTGCCGCCGCCGCCGCTGCCGCCACTGCGGCGGGCGCCGACGCTGCCACCGCCGCCACCTGCGGCGCGGAGGCGGCCGCGGCCTATGCCGTTGCACGAGGTGGTACGTACATGGCCGCAGAATCGCCGCTGACCGCCGCCAATGCCCAGCCCGCCATCATTCACATCGCCTCTCCGAAACGCGGGAATATTCACAGCGGCGGCGGCGTTGCCGCGCCGACGGCCAGCACCGCGGCACCAGCGGCCCGCACAGCGGCCGAGGTGGCGGCGGACTCTGCAGCACAGGCGGCGGCGGCAGCGGCGGCAGCGGCGGCAGCGGCAGCCGCCGCCGCCGCCGCTGCTGCTGCAAGCTCGATGAGCGGTGTGCCGGGCGCCTTAGTCAGCATGCGTGCCCATCGCCATCCTCTTCCTGATTTGGGAGTGGAGGCTGTCGCTGTGAATATTCACAGCGTCCGCAGCACCGACGCCGCCGCTCGGGCACGACCCAGCGTCGCCGGGGGGGGCGTCTATACCCGCACATACGCGTTTGCCGGTGGGGGCGCGGCCGAGGACGACGAGGACGAGGAGGACGGCAGCGAGGACTCCGTGACGATGGACGATCTGCTGCACGCGCGCCGGGGCGTCAACGCGGCGGCTCCGAACCCTCTGCTGCCGCCGTACGCGGGCGCCGCGGCACGGACGAACCCTCTGCTGCCGCCGTACGCGGGCGCCGCGGCACGGAAAGTGCATCAAGCCCGGGCAGCGTTGGCGGCCGAGGCGGAGGCCGCCGAGGTGGAGGCGGCGTACGAGGCGGCGGAGGCGGCAGAGCTGCTCGAAGACGATCCATCTCTGACCGAGGAGGAGGTGGCGCGTCGCCGCCGCCTCTACCGGCGCTCACGCGATGCCCACCGCCAAGCCGCGAGCGCCGTCACGAGCGCAGCGAGCGCCACCAGCGTGAGCGACACCTCGCTCGAAGGCGCCTGGACAGAAGAGGACGAGCGTCTCGTCCGTGCGCACGAGGCACGCTTGCAGCAGATGCGCGATCAGCTCGCTAGCCACGAGCATGCGAGTGGGCGACGCACCCGCGCTCTACTCGCTGCAAGTGAGCTCGGCATCTCGCGCGAGCTCGTCGTGAGCTCGAGCGAGCATCGGGCGCTTGAGCTCGAACGAACGGCAGCAGCGGTGGCGCACGTGGCGGCGGCGAGCGCGGCGGATGCTCGTTCTGTCCTCTCCATCTTTGCACGACGCTCCGGCGGCGCGGCGGGCGGCGCGGCGGGCGGCGCGGCGGGCGGCGACAAGGCGCCGGTCGAGCCGCCAGCCACGCCGGCGGCCGTTGAAGAGACTTCACAGACACACAGTCACATTCACACCTCGGCCTCCCCTCCTCCGAGTTTCCCATTCACACCTCCGAGTTTCCCTCCTTCGCCGCCCTCTGCCGAGGGCGCGTCTGGCGCCGTGTTGGGCGCGTCTGGCGCGATGCCGCCGCCGCCGCCATCCGACCGCCCCGCCGCCCCCAGCCCCGCAGACGATGAGCTCGTGCGAAATTCGCCTATTGCAAGAGCACTCGCGATCGCGGCCGCCGAGGCCGGCGCCGCGATCGCGGCCGCCGACGCTGAGGCCGCCGACGCGGCCGCCGACGCCGCTGAGGCCAACGCGGCCCTCGCTTACGCGGCCGACGCTCCGGTCGCGCCGCTCGTCTCGCCGCTGCTGCCCCGGCGTACGGCCTCGCAGGCGCGCACAGCGGCGGCGGCTCTGGAGGAGGCCGCCCGCGCGTCGCGCCCCGCCGGCCGCCTGACAGCGAGCGAGCTGCAGAGGAGGCTCCAGGCCGAGCTCGAGCTGCACACGCAGCTGCTGCACTCGGAGCGCGAGCTGCTCGAGCTCGAGCGACGGTTTGGATCGGCAACCGCCGCCGCCGGGGGGCTCGCGTCGTCGTGGGCGCCGGCTGGAGGGGCGGCCTGCTCGAGCTCCGGATGGCTGGGCAGCGCTGCTGGCGGGGCCGAGGGCTCTTGCGGCGGCGCGGGCGCCCTCTCGGCCTCCACGAAACTTGACGAAACGGCCGTTTCGTGCGGCCCAGGGCTCGCGTCGTCGTGGGCGGTCGTGAGGGAGGCGGGCACCGCGAGCAAGCTCCCGAGCGTCCGCGAGCAGGTCGAAGAGCTCATCGAGCTGCAGCTGCAGCTACAGCGCGAGGCGCGTGGCATTCCACGCCCCTCCGTCCCCGCGCTTGCAGCCGTCGACGCCATCATCGCTTCGGGATTCCGAGGTGGCGTGGCACCGCCGCTGGACGGCGCGACGGGCGCCCGGGACGGCGCGACGAGCGCCCGGGACGGCGCGCCCGCTCGCCTTGAGTCAGCGGCGGCGGCGCAGGCGGCGGTTCGTGCGTTGGCCAGTGCCGTTCAAGCCATGGGCGACGCGCCCTCCGGCACGTCTGTGGATGCGTGCGCCGGCAGCGTCTGCTCGTCCTCGCACGCCTCCGCCGCTCCGCTCGAGGCCGTCGCCGCCGCCGCCGCCGCTTCCGCCGCCACCGCCGCCGCGGCAGCCGACGCCTCCGCGCCGGTGCCGCCGGAGCCGCTGGCCGCGCCGCCACCGGCGTTGGCGCCTATGGAAGGTGTGGCGACTGTAGCTGATGGGCTTCGGCGGATGATCGCGCCGTGGCATGGCGTTGGGCCCGACCCCGAGGGGGAGGGTCTGATCTCGTCGGCCGATCTCGCGGCCGATCTCGCGGCTGGCGCGACGCCGCTCAAGCTCGTCATCGAGGCGCCCACCACGGCGCCGGCACGCTACTCGGTGCCCGTCCCGCCCAACACGGCGCCCGGCCAGAGCTTCCTTGCGCAGGTGGGCCCGACCTCGATGCTCGTCACCGTGCCCGAGTCACTCGACCCGACGGTGCTCGCGGGCGCCTCGTTGCTCATCGAGGTCCCGCCGAGCGCGGCACCTTCGCGCCAGTTCGTCGTGCAAGTGCCCCACGGGATCCGCCCTGGCGGCAGCTTCGTCGCTGACGTGGGCGGCGTCCCGATGCGGGTGACGGTACCTCACGGGCTCGAGCTACCGGTGCCTCGCGGGCTGCGGGCCGCGGCGCCGCCAGCGCCGGCGCCGGCGGCCGACGGCCAGGCGCTGCCCACGACGGCACCGCCCACGACGGCGCTGCCCACGACGGCGCTGCCCACGACGGCGCTGCCCACGACGGCGCTGCCCACGACGGCGGCCGCTTCTTCCGAGCCGCCGACTTCACTCGAGACCCTCGCACCCGCGCCCACCGCGGCGCCGGCGCTCGCGGCCACTGCGGTTGCCGTTGCCGCGCATCCCGAGGCCGCCGCCGGCGGCGCGTTGAATCCGCCCCCCGTCTACACGTATGGCGGCGCGCCGCTCCCGCGCAGTGGAAGGTACGGTAGCGGCGGCCACAGCGGCGGCTACGGCGGCGGCGGCGACGGCGGCGGCGGCTACGGCGGCGGCGGCTACGGCGGCGGCGGCTACGGCGGCGGCGGCGGCTACAGCGGCGGCTACAGCGGCGGCTACGGCGGCGGCGGGACGGACGCGATGAGTGATACCGACTCGAGTGTCTCTGCGGGCGAGCCTCCTCTTCCACCCTTTCCACCCGTGCCGCCGCCGCCGACCGGCATCTCGCCCGGGGAGGCTAGCGTGGAGCGCGCGTTGCTCGCGCTGCTGCTGGCCGAGCGGCAGGCGGCGGGCGGCGGCGGCGGCGCTGTGAGCGAGATGGGCAATGCCGTGCTCGCCAAGCTCACTACCTCGCTCGCGGCCGCGCCATCGGACGCGGACGCATACTGGCAGGTGCAGGAGCGTCTGCGGCGCCAGCACGCCGAGCTCGAGCGCCGTGCCGAGCATGAGCTGCGCGCGGCAAAGGCGCGCCAGAAAGAGGCCAAGCGTGCGCGCAGGGCCGTCGAGCGCCGTCTTGGGCACGAGAGGGCGCAGCTCGCGGCCGAGATTGCAAGGGGCGGGGGCGGGGCCAGCGTAGGCAGCCTTGTCGAGCGCCGTCTTGGGCGCGAAGCGGGCGCAGCGGGCGCCTCAGCCTACGACTTCCCCACAGGCGACTTCCCCACAGGTGACTTCCCGTCCTCCTCCGCCGCCGCGGCGGCGGCGGCGGCGGCGGCCGCGGCAGCAGCAGCAGCAGCTGCAGAGCAGCCGTTGGCGGGCGCGGGGATGGTCGACCCTGCGGAGGCACCGAGGCGCGAGAGCCAGGGCGTCACGCTGGGCGCCTATGGCACGTCCTTGCGCGCGGCCTCCACTCAGGCCTCCAAGTCTACGTCGAAGGCCGCCTCAAAGCCGGCCTCGCCCGCTCGCGACGGCGCTCGCGACGGCGCTCGCGACGGCGCCGCGGCGCGCGCTCGCGACGGCGCTTCGGTGCCACCCTCGCCCGGCGCGCGCTTTGCATCGAGCACCTCGCTCTCCGCCTCGCGCGAGGGCGCCGTGGTGCGCGATGCCTCCGAGCTCTTCGGAGAGGACTCGAGCGCCGAGGAGGTCCTCGAGGAGGAGGGCAGGCTCGGCAGCTCGGCCGACGCAGACATGATCGAGGAGGAAGGCGCCCTCGGGGCCTCCGGCTTCGGCTCCTCGCGTGGCGGCGCTGGGGTGCGCTCCTCGGGCGCCGAGATGGGCGCCTCGGGCTCCATTTCCGATCACGTCGGCTACGAACGCTCCGGGGCTGACGTGCGCAGCGGATCGGCGGCCGCCATTCCGGACGAGAGTGGCGTGCTGCGCAGTGGCGGCTACGGCGACGAGAGTGTCTCGGCCGCACCCGTCGTCGACGACGACGAGCTGGCCGGCTTCGACGCGTCTGGGGGGTACGGCGGCGCCGGCGAGATCGGCGACGAGATCGGCGATGCGACTGGTCTGCAGAGCTACACGCACGACTTTGCCGACGACGACGACGGGGACATGGTCGACGAGGTGCTGAGCGCCGTAGCGAGCGAGCCAGCCGAGACCTCGATCGCCTCCTCAATCGAGGAGGACTCGCCTAGTCGCGCCCAACGGGCCCAGCTCGCCGAGCTACGCGCCCAGCTGCTCGAACGGCGCACGCAGGCGCAGCAGGTGCTGGAGGAGGCACACCTGTCGGAGCGGCAGTTGGCGCGCAAGCAGCGCCTGCTCGCCGAGGAGCGAGAACTGCTCGCCCAGCTCGCGGCCATGGAAGGGCTGATCGGCCAAGGGCAGGCGCGGCTCCGGGCGGCGGAGGCGGGCTCGGCCAGCGCCGACGTGCTCTCGTCGGGTACCGCTCATGCCCTCTCGAGTGGCTCGCAACCCGCGTACGAGAACTCGTTTGAGACCGATGAGGAGCTCTCCATTGGGCCCGAGTCAGGCGTCGCCTCGGGCAGCGGTGCGCTCGACAGCGGGCGCGCTCGGGCGCGCGCCGGCTCGCTGGGCGCGTCGTCCCGAGCGGGCGCGTCGTCCCGAGCGGGCGCATCGTCGAGTTTCGTGGATGAGGACGCGGGAATCATCGAGACGGATGAGGAGGCCGCGTCCGTGATCGACGAGATTGCCGAGGAGGGCACTGGCTCCTCACAAAAGTACTCGTCGTTTGACAAGTCGGCCGGCTCGGGGTCAGTCCCCACAGCGTCGAACCCCACAGCCTCGCTGCCCTCCGGCTCGAGCGCCGCCTCGGGCGCCGCCGCCTCCGTGCCCATCGAAGACGAACCCGAAGAGCTCGCCTCCGAGATCGAAGAGCTCGCCTCCGAGATCGAGGCGAGTGGTCTGGAGGACGACGACGAGGTGCCCGAGTCGACCGGCCGCGGCGGCGGCACCAGCGCCAGTCTCTCGAGCGGAGTCGACCCCGGAACCGACGGCGGTGGCGGCGGCCGCGCAGCCGGTCGACTCGGGGCGGCGCTCGGGGCGGCGCCTACCGGCACCGTGTCCGGTCTCCTCTCGAGCGCCTCCGAGATTAACTCCGAGATTGGCGACGAGGCGCTCCTCTCCGGAGACGACGTGGGCGAGGAGCTGCTGTATGCGTCCACGCTCGCCGAGAGCCCCCTCGACCGACGAGGCAGAGCGCCGGCCGCCGAACGCAGTGGCGTCGGAGACGTGCACAGCTCTGGCTTCGAGGCAAGCGCCGCTGCGAGCACCGCGGCCGAGGAGGGCATGGAAGAGAGTCCGCTCCTCATTCGGAAAAAGGCGCGCCCCGCCACCTCGGCTCCTCCGACAGCGGCTGTGGACGCGAGCGCCTCGGCGAGCGTGGTGGAGAGCGTCGTGGAGAGCATGCTCATGCAGAGCGCCGACGGAGCGCCGTTAGAAGTTTCGTTGGGCGCCGCGATGGGCGCGTCCTCTTCCGCCGCCGCCGCGCTGACGCCCCTCGGACGGGTAGCGCCCGGACGGGTAGCGCCGCCAGCCTCCCCGCCAGCCTCCCAGCCAGCCTCTGCCCCCGCTCCCCCCGCCTCCACCTCGGCCCTCGAGTCGAGTGCCGTGCTGAGCGCGGTGGCGGAGAGCGTCGGTGCGGAGTCGTTCGGGACGACGCTCGACAGCATGGGAGGGAGCATCGAGCCTACACTCATCGCCGTCGCACCCGCCGCGTCAGCCAAGGTGGTGGCGGCGCCCACCGCGGCGCCGGCCCCGGCGTCGGCGGCGTCGGCAGCGTCAGCCACGGGTGCGCCGGCGGCGGAGGAGGTGGACGAGGAGACGCCTGAGGAGGCGCTCGACGAGGCGCTCGACGAGGAAGGCGCGGGCGAGGAGGGCGCCATCCTGGGCGCCATGGGTCGCTCCCCCTCTGAGGTCGAGCTGTTCATGTCACCGGCACAGCGCGCCGAGAGGTCGCAGCTTCGTGCCGCCGCAGAGGACGTCCTGCGACCAGAGCAGGCTGCAGTGAAGGCCGCGCAGGCGGCGCAAGCGCAGGCGGCGGTCGACGCGCAGCTCACCAAGGCGACACGGCTCTCGGCACAGTCCGGTGTGGAGGAGGCGGAGCGCATGCAGTTTCGTCAGGAGGAGGCGGAGCGCATGCAGTTTCGTCAGGAGGAGGCGCGAGCGGCAGCGGCGGCGGTGGAGGCGGCGGTGGAGGCGGCAAGGGAAGCGGAACTTGTGGCGGCGGCCGAGGCGGAGGCGGAGGCGTTACTCGCCGCGCGCACGGTGGAGAGAGAAATGGAGGAGGCCAGAGCCGCCACCGAGGCCGCCGAGGCCGCCGCCAAGGCAGAGGTGGAGCGGGCAGCCGCCGAGGCGGCGGCGGCCGAGGCAGCGGCGGCGGCCGAGGCCGCGGCGGCGGCGGCCAAGGTGGCCATGAGAGCCGAGGAGGAGCGAGCCCGGGAGATTCAAATGAGAGCCGAGGAGGAGCGAGCCCGGGAAATTCAACGCGAAGAGATGGCCGCGGCCGCTGCCGCTGCCGCGGCCGCGGCGGAGGCGGAGGAGGCGGCGGCGGCGGAGGCGGAGGCGGCGGCGGCGGCGGCGGCGGCGGCGGCGGCGGCGGAAGCAAAGGCGGCGGCGGAACATGCGGCGGCGGTGGAGGCGGCGGAGGCGGCGGAGTCAGCACTCAGGGCTCGTGTCGACCTTGTGACGTCACAACTGCTGCAGGAGATGGTCATCGAAGCGGCAGACGCGGTGGTTACGAATCGACATGTTCGGGGCACGCTCACGGTCGCATCGAGCGATGCGCTCGTCGCCGGCGCTGGCGGAGGCAGTGGCAGCGGTGGCCGCACCCTCGAGCGCGCGGCGGCGCGCGATGCCGAGCCCGTCACGACCGCTGCCGACCGCATCGAGGCCCTCACCGATGTGCTCCTCTACGAGGTCATCATGGAGCTCGCGGCCGAGCTGCGAGCCGCTGCCCGGCTGCCCTCTGCAGCGGCTCTGGACGCCCCCTCCGCCCCCTCCGCCCCCTCCGCTCCCTCCGCCCCCTCCGCCGCCTCCGCCGCCTCCGCCTACGGGGCCAATGCGGAGCGAGCTGAGGCCGGCTTGCAGTTGCCGCCATCTGTGCCGCCGCTCGCGCCCGTGCCCGCGGGTCCGCACGCCGTCGAGAGCTTCGCCGCCATCTTGCGCGAGGAGCAGTGTCGGCTGGGGGGCGACGGCCTGATACTGACCGATACGGCGCTCGAGGCAGCCCTGCGGCGTACGCGCGTGCAGACTGTCGCCGCCCCCGCCGCGGCCGGAGCTGCCACCTCCTCCGACACGCCCGCGAACGCGCCCGCAACCGACGAGCGCCACCGACGTGCGTGGGGTAAGCTGGTGCTCTCCGTCTTTAACGAGGCGGCGCAGGCCAATGTGACGCAACGGCTGCCACTCGCGCCGCCGGGTGTGCCGCCCTCCTCGCCGCCCGCGGCGCTACTCGCGCACCGGCAAGCTCGCGCGCAAGAGATCGCACTTGACAAATTGAAAAAGTTCGGCACGACGTCTGGCCGCGTCGCGGGCGTACCATTCCACGAGGAGGGCCATGCCGCGATCGCGAAGGACGATATCGACGATATCGCCGAGCTCGATGGCCTTGTGCGCTCCTCCCTGCGATCTCACGAGGACGAGATCCAGGTGCAGCTCTCGGATGAGCTCCTGCGGCGCATGGTGCGCGAAGTCGTCGAGGAGCATCAGCGCATCGCCGAGAGGCGCCGCGCCTGACGCGACGCGAGCCTCACAGATTATACTCAGTCAAGAGGGAGAGAGCCAGAGCCCAGAACGCAGTTAGCGCGGGGGGCGGATCGGGCGAGGTGCTCGGGCTCGCGCCGTCTCGGTGACTGTGGGGAGAGAGCCGCCAATCGAAAGTTGGGAACATCGTCGAAGATGGCCAATGTTTTCATGATACATGTACCAGTGTCGCGGTTGAAACGAGGCGCATGTAAGTCGGAAAGTTCGGTTGTTTTTTGTTCAATGTATCATTTGACGCCCGCACTGTCCCCTCACGCACACCGCACCGGCCCAGGACCCCAGGCCATGGGCAGGGCCCCGACGGCACACATACACCATGATCCATGTCCATGCGGGCATACACACAACCGACCGAGAAGCGTAAATCCCGACATGGCATGCTCCTCCGCTGCCCAGTGCCCTCGTGATATAATTACTGATTGAAGCCGCGGCGAAGAAGGGAGGGGACGGCGCTGCGTACGCGGGCATGTTACCAATTGTAGGAGAGGCGCTCCAAGAGCCTCTGCTTGATATTGTGTAAGGGCAATATCGGAACACGTCCCCCGAGATCGGGGACATGCAGCCGTGGGCCACTTGTCGCTGCCGGCATCTGTCCACTAATGTGCCCGTGATCTATCTGTGTCCCTAGGATGCCATGCTGAGCGTCTCCGCCGCGCAGCGCTCGCCGCCGCCGCCGCTGCTGCAGCAGGTGCTGCTTCTGCTTCTGCTACTGCTGCTGCGGCCTAAGGCCGCCGCCGCTGCCGCCACCGCCACCATTGACGGCCTCAGCGTGCGCTCTTCTTTCCCTTGGATCCAGCCTTGGGCGGCGAGCTGCCTTTGCTCTTCTTCTTCTTCTTCTTTGCTCCTTTCTTCTTCTTGCCTCCACCTTCAGGCGACTTGCTGTTACCTGGGGCCTCGTCCTCGTCCTCGTCCTCGTCTTGTCCCAGACCCGAATTCTTCTCCTTGAAACCGAGCCTTGCCTCGGCCCACGAGCTCGTCTCTTTCATCCAGGCGAGCCAGGGCTCGTAAATCTCATCGGGGGCAGCCGCGTCAGAATCGGCGTACGCCCAGCCGTTGACGCCGTTACCCGGCGTCGGGCCGATCATCCATCGCGGCGCGCGGCCTGGCGGCGTCTGCGTCTGGTGCTCCACGTAGAAGAGATGCACCATCGTACCGTCCGGCGTCACGTGGAAGTAGTGGGGTCGGTTGTTGATGAGCTTCATCTCCTCGTGCAGGGTCCAGCTACCCTCAAAGTTATGCTGCGTCGTGCTGCTGGGCGCGTCGCCCGAGCACCAAAGGACTTGAATCGGGCTATCGTCCTCACCGTCGTCACCGTCGCCCTCCGCCGCCGCTGGATCGGGCTCCTCTGGCGGCATAGCGGACGAGTCGTGAGAATTTCGTATCGGGCTTTTTCGCGAACTCACAAGTTTGAAGTCCTTCAAATTCCTGGAATCGCACAAAATAACCCCCTCTCATCAATCACGACAGGGTCAGCGGCGCTGTCACGACACATTTTCTGAAGGCATCGATTTGGTGCTCGCGTTTCGGACGGCCGTGTGAACGCCCACGCACGCCTAATGTGGGCGATCCAGAACTGGGGCCCGGTCCTCATTGCCCTGGGAGCTGCGCTCTTTGCGTTCACCAACGCGACCTCGACGGCTCTATATCGGCGCGGTGGCACGGTCGTGACCATGTGTTTGATTCGGTGCGTCGTGGTTTACCTCGCCAACGGCTTCGTGATGGCGTTCTGCGTCGGGAAAGATGCCGCCGTAAATGTAATGCTGCTTCGTGGCGGCCAGCGCGTATCATCGATGGCCGCCTTATTGCGTGGATTGCTCGGCTCTGTGCAGGCCTTGGGCCTGAACGTCTCTCTGATGTTCCTCACGTTGGCAGACGCTTTGACCATCTTTAAGGGCGTGGACTGCGCGTCCACAGTCCTCATCGCTCGGGTGTACCTAGACAGCGGGGAGCAGCTCTCGCGTCTGGAGTTGGCATGCGGCGCCTTGACACTTGCGGGCATCATCCTCATCGCGCAGCCACCGCTGCTGTTCGGAGCGAGCGCACCGCACGTGAACGCACTGGCGTTGGCGGCGATCGTCGTCGCGGGCACGCTTTCGGCGAGCCACAGTGTCGTCACGCGCCTGCTCTCCAAGGTGGGCAATGCGCATTACCTCTCACCGTCGATGCTTCTCAGTCATAAGCTCGTCGTGACGTTCGGCCTCTTTGCGCTTTTCGCTCTCGTGGGCAAACTCACTGGCCTCGCGGACACGCCCGAGTTCGGCTGGATGCAATGTCGCGCACCAGCCGACGTCGAGAGCTGGTGCATCCTGTGTATTCATTGCGCCTTCACCATGGGCGCGGAGCTAGCGCTCGCCGCTGGATACGCGACGACCCGGGCGGGCCTCGGTGGCTTCCTGTTGCTGACCGAACTGGCGTGGGCGTACACGATCGACATCTGCATCCTCACGGAGCCCACCAACCTATTCGCCTCGCTGGGCACGGCGCTCATCCTTGTGAGCGCACTCGCCGTGCTCCAAGTCTCGGCCGCGTCGAGCAGTGCAAAGGATGGCTCTTCCCCGCCCTCCTCGATAGTGGGGCTGCGTCTGCGTGAGGGGCTCCTGCCCCTGGCGCCAAGGGTGAAGGCAGAAGGGATGCACAAGTTCAGCTCTTTTTTGTGTCTTGATCTAGGCTGCGAAAGGAGTTAAAAAGAAGGATAGAAGTGCTCAGCTCAGCTCGTTCATGTTCTAAACGAAAATCTAGGCGCTATCCGGATACTTGACTTGACTTGACTTGGCGCCGAATTATGGAGGCACTGTGCTCTTCCTTGGAGGCCAGCGGCTTTGGTCTTGCTATTGCGGCGGCCCCGGTGCTCAAGCAGCGCAACGACCCGGATGCGGTCGTAACCGACGCAGATCTGCGCGAGCAAGCTGCTCGTACGGAGGCCTCGCTTGCTAGGTTCACCAGAGCTGCTCTCGCCGTTTCCGACGAGATCGCCTCACTTCAGGGCTTTCTTCATGGCGCGATGCCGCAGCTGGTCATGCTGCGCGCAGAGACTCAGACTATAGCTACAGACCTGGAGCGCGTGATTGAGGTCGCGCGCACACATCATTCAATTGAGGCTGATGCGGATCTCACATGACGTGGCGAACGCAGCGTCTGGCTCTGGAGTCTGGTCTGTGCTGGTGAGTAACATGTGTTATGTTCACACGAAAAGCCTCCTGTGTGCGTTTGGACGTGCAAGGCATCAATGACTCTCAATTCACGTGCACAAGTGTTCACAAGTAACGCCTCGGAGGCGGCACGTGATTAAGCCTTGTCGCGGATATAAGCCAATTGGATTAAGCACGTGTGAGCGACAGGGCACGGGCGCAGGGCGCGCGCGGGGCCGCCCGCGGCCCGGTCCGAGCTCCGACGTCTTTCACGGCTCTCCCTGCTCTCGTTCGACAGACTCAGTAGTCACACATTCTCATACCCGTGACCCGCTGATCCTCCTCTCTTCCTTCACTCATCATCTCCCTCGCTCCTTCCCACGCTAGCCGACTAGATGGAGACGATTGGCCGGAGGGTTGCCTCTCAGCGGAACACCTTCTCGGGCGTGAGCTCGTTAACGGATTGCATGAATTCCATACTTCAGAAAGAGGACGAGCACCACCATCAAAGCCATGATGCACAGAGCGATGAGGCACATCCGCGAGCGATTCTTCTTCTGGTGCGTGTTCGCCTTCACCAGCTCGGCGATGCCCCTCTCCGTCTGCGTAGCGGCGCTCTCTATGTTGGTCTGGATGTTGTCGATCTGCGAGCCTTGTTCCTGCACGAGCAACGCAAGGTCCTGGTAAATGTCCGCCACTTCCTGCACGGAGCGCGCGAGGTGTCCGATGCCCTGTTCGCGCTCGGCGATGATCGCCTCATTCGCGGCCATCTGCGAGTCGTACTCCTGCTGCTGTAGCTGCTGCTGCGACTGCTGCTGAGCCGCGGGCTTGGAGCTGCCGCTCCCATCAGGGTCACCCCACGACGAGCCACCGCCGCTCCCGCTCGGCGAGCCGTACTCCATATCCCCAGACGGCCCAGCGGCGGACAGCTGCGGCGTCGGAATGAGGTGGCTCGTCTCTTCGACCTGCTTCTGGAACTTCATCAGCGCCTGCTTGAATTGGTCCGAGAGCTTGGTTAGCTCCTTGTGTTCCGCTGAACCATCCAGTGCGATACCCAGCGCTGTCCGCAGATTTCGACTCGTGGTGCGCGCGCGCTCGCGTGAGGCCGTCGAGATGGTGAGCAGTTGCTCGCCGACCGACCCGCCCGGCGTCTTTTTGGCCTGGCTGGCCAGCTTTTCCAGTGTTTCCGCCGCCTTTTGCAATTCCTTGATGTCAGCGGTCACGGACTTCTTGACAGCCGGCAGATCGAGGGTGGGCATCAGCGACTCTTTCGCCCCTGTCGCCCATCCGGGAGTAGACGCGCCGTTCCTACCATCGCCAAGGTCGCCCCAGCTCATCTGCATGCGCGGCGCAGCACTTGAGCCCTGAGCCGGACACTCCGAAACTCGGAAGAGAGGCCCTATTCACAGTACATGTTCGCAACTCACGCTCGGGCAAAGTGACCACTCTTTTGAAAAGTGGACATCTTTCTGTGAATGCCTAGTCAAGTCAAGTCTATACATAAACAACAGACAACCATACGGAAGCCTATCGAATGTGCTCCGGTAGCCAGCAGGGGAGGACGGGAGTAGGCGGAGATGACGGAGGGGGTCCATCTAGAGGTGACACG
>Ga0210242_100967_pt1 | contig 24217 bp, 7 predicted proteins | sample ChrtobMeP5a_16mM_FD_155445 | JGI IMG/M metagenome (GOLD analysis project Ga0210242, IMG submission 155445) | Chrysochromulina tobin associated microbial communities from unialgal haptophyte culture, Seattle, Washington, United States - P5a_16mM | ecosystem: Host-associated > Algae > Haptophytes >... | reverse complement strand
GCGGGGGCGGCGATGAGGGCGGGGGCGACAAGGGCGGCGTCATGGGTGGACATGGAGGCGTGCTGGGCGGTGGGGGCGACGGTGACGGCGGCGGTGGCACCTCGGGTGGGGTCGCAGGCGGCTCGGGGGGCGGAAGTGAGGGTGGCGGGCTGGGCGGCGGGAAGTGGTCAGGGTCGCTGAAGTTGAATCTGGCGGTGCCTCCCTCGAAGCGACACGTGAGGCCTCTTGTGGGCGCGAGGTTCGTGCCCTCGACGCTGACGATGCATGCCTCGCCGCCGTAGATTTGGCACGCAGGCGGCTCGACCGTATGTGAGGCAGGCAGCGTGGCTGGCTCATAGAAGGTGAAGCGTGTTGGCGAGACGGCGAGGGCGGTGGGCAGCGCGGCCATGCCAGTGATGCTGACGACCACGTGGACATCGGCCGCTGGGTAGCGCGGCGCCTCGCACACAACGTGCGCATGACTTCTAAACGTGGCGGGGACGGGGACGGCCCGCCCAAACAAGCACAGGAGCCGTGTGCCCGTTGGCGCAAAATTGGTGCCGTGTACGTGCACGGCTGTGCCGCCGCTTGTGGGGCCAAGACGGGGCCGCAACTCCGCAATGTGCGCGCCACGCTCGGGCATATAGTATGTGAAGAGCATAGGTGCGAGCGCGCGGCTCGTGCTGTTGACATCGTCGTCGTCGGCGGCGCCACTGCCCAGATGCACGGTCACGTTAACGTCCTCGCTGCCTTGGTCACTCACCGAGGGCGGTGCCACGCAGCGCACGAGGTGAGAGCTGTCAAAGGTAGCGAGGGTGCGCTGGCCGCCGACTGCGCAGTAGAGGTCCGGATGGGGCGCAAAGTTAGCTCCGCTCACGTGCAGTCGAGTGCCGCCGAGGGCGGTGCCGAAGCGCGGGGCGAAGCTCGAGATTCGTGGAGAGGCGTCCTCATCGCGGAATGTGAAGCGCGCGGCGGCAGCTGAGAAGGAGGAGCCGCCGTCGTGCGAGACGATGACGGGCACGTCCATGGGCGCCGCGAAGGCAGGCTTGCCGCATGCAATCGTTGTGGGCGACACAAAGATGGCGTTCGTGTCGCCCTCGGCGCCGAAGCCGTACCGGCAGCGCAGCTGTCCCGTTGGCGCGAAGTTGATGCCTTGCATGATGTACGCGAAGCTGAGGTCGGCCGTCAGCCCGCCCCATGCAGGGCTGATCGTGCCACTCAGTGTAGGGGCGGCTTGCGGGTCGTAATGGGTCAGAAACTGCGCCGAGAGGGAATGCCGCCCGTGCGAGAGCACGCCAATCGGCGCGAAGCTGCCGACGGGTGCGGGCGGTATTTCACACGTAAGCAGCGTCGCCGAGTGCCATAGCGCGGCCACAGAGCGACCGAGGTGAGTGCAGTTGTACGGCTCGATCGGGGCCAGATTCGAACCTCGAATGGTCATCACGATCGGGAGGGCCGCGTACGCGAGCGCGTGCATTTCGCCCGCAACAACCGGCTCGATCGAGTTGATCACCGGCGATCGCTCGCCGTCGTAGAAGGTAACGTTGGGGTTGGCCTCCGAGGACCAACGTGCACCGGCTGAGTGCGTAACGGCCACCTCGACAGTCCCGATGAGCACCGTGCCACCAAAGCCACTGCTGTTGCTGGCGATGGCGGCGCCGCCACTCAATGTGCCGTTCATTGTGCCGTTCAGGGTCGGCGGCACCGTCGGCGTGCTACAGCGTACGAGCTGCGCGTGGTAGAACGTGGCGAGCGTCTGCGCACCTCCCTCGCCAAAGCGACAGCGCAGCGCGTTGCCCGTGGGTGCAAAGTTATGCCCACGCAGCGTGATGTTCGAGGCAAGCTGCACGTTGGCAAAAGTTCCGATGCCGGGGATGGACTCGGGGGCGACGGAGAGCAATGTGGGCGCACGTGTGGCATCGTACAACGTAAAGTGGAAGAAGTCCCTCGACCAGGCGTCGAGTGCGTCGCCAGCATGGCTCACGCGCAAGCGCAGCGTGCCGCGGCAGCTCGGCCCACCGCTCGTGCGGTTAGCGCACGGTGGTAGACGACACCTGATCAACGTTGCCGTGAGGAACTCGGCCGCAGTCGCCATGCGATAGCCCGCACGTGCAGGCGGTAGTGGCGGGCCGACGCCATGCACGATGCCACTGCCCATCCGAGTCACATTGACGCCGCTGCCCTCAAAGCCCTCAAGCCCAGCCGCATCATCAAGCCCAGCCGCATCAAGGCCAGCGCCTGCAGCTGCATCCTCAAGCACGGTGCCGCCGTCGAGCGCGCCCGCCGCTTCGTCCACAAAGAGACAAGAGAGATCCGCAGCCGTTGGCGCAAAGTTGGCGCCGTGCAGCTCGAGCACGCCCGGCGCCGCGCCGGCCGCGTGCTGCTGCTCCGAGCCGCCCGCCGCCCAGTCGGCCGCGTATGCGGACGCGTAGATCAGGCGCGGCGGCTCGCGGGGCTCATAGTAAGTGAACCGAAGAGGCGCGCTCTGCGGGCCACCATCGAAGAGGCGCACCCGGAGCATGGCGTCGTGGCCGGTGGCCCCAGCGGGCACGGGCGGCGTGCGGCAGCGCGCGTAAGAGCCGTTGACGAAGGTGGCGGGAACGCGCGCCGGCGGCGCACCAGCGGCCTCGCCCCCGAACGTGACGATGCACGCAAATTCTCGCACCGTCGCAAAGTTGGCGCCATAAATGTTGAGGAGCGTGCCGCCGTCGACCGGACCAAAGATTGGGGTGATCGTGCCGAGCTCCGGCGCGCTCACCGCATTGACGTAGCCGATGGGCATGCCGCCGACGCTCCACTGTCCACCGGCCGCCGTGCCAAAGGCGTAGCCGCCGTCGGCTGCAGCGGCGGCGCTCCGATTGTGGGTGGAATGCACTTCCGCTTCGACGGCTCGCACCAGCCAGATCGGCGCCGAGAGGCAACGCATCTCCGTCGGAGAGACGTAACTTGCAGGCACGACTGCGCCGCCCAGCCCGCCGCTCCACCGCGCCGAGAAGCGGCAGCCAAGCTCACCCGTCGGTGCAATGTTAGTGCCCAGCAGACGTACCAGCTCGCCGCCGTACGAGCCACTCATCGGCACCTCGGACTCGCCCAGCCGCTCGGGCGTGATGATCATGCTAATCTGCGGCGGCACGAGCGGATCGTAGTAAATGAACCAAGTCGAGGTGTCGTTGTTCACGCTCGCATTCGCGCCACCAGCAATGCTCAGGCGTGCGACGACCTCGCCGATGCCGCGCCGCGCGTCAATGTCACTCACGTCGACGGAAGACGCGTCGTCCCCCGCGGCTTGGGCGGCTCGTGCGGCTGCTTCGGCGAGTACGAATTGGTATGAGGCTGGCGGCACGATGCACTCGACGGTCGCGTCGCCGCGCCACTGTGCGCGCGTAAAGGGCGCCGCGCCAAAGCGGCAGCGCAGCGCCGCCTCCGTCGGCGCGAGATTCCAGCCAGTAAGCGCCACGCGCGTCGGGTCGTGCACAGGCCCGTAATTCGGCGAGACCGTCGAGACGATTGGAGGCATGGACGTGTCCATGTAGAGTAAGGGCAGCGCCACTCTCGAGAGGGCAACTTCGTTGTCGGCGCCAGAGTGCGACACGCGCACCGCCACGTACGTGCCCGCCGCGCCCTCGCCGCTCGCATTGTGCGCGGGCGCGACGCAGCGCACCAGCTGTGAAGACACGTACGACGCGTTGACAGACGCAGGTACTCGCGCGTGCGGTCCGTCCTCGGCGGTGAACTGGCAAACGAGCTGGCCGCCGCCCGTTGGCGCAAAGTTGGAGCCGCTTACGTTGAGGGTCGTCGGGCGCGCGCGGTCGGCGTACGCCAAGTAAACAACGTCTGGACCAAACGACGAGGCAAACGAGGTGGAGGCGACGGTGGGCGTGAGGCGGTCGAGCACCGCGGGGAGCGTCGAGTCATAGAGCGTGAGCAAGTAGGATGAATTGGACCACGGGCCATCGGCCGAGTGAGCGACGCGCACGCGCAAGTCGCCGAGGGGCGGCAACGTCAGATTCAGCGGCGGGCCAGTACTCCAGAGGGCCGCCGTGAGCGCGCAGCGCACGTGGCTAGCATCTACGTACGTGGCGGCCACCGCGACCGTGCCGGCCGGCTCGGCGCCCGCGTCGGGTGCTAGGAGCGAGCCCTCGCCCGTGAGCGTCGTGTTGAACACGCGCTCGTAGAGCGCGTCCAGCGGCGCAACGGGAGCGTACAGGCAGCGTAGGGCGTCCCCGCCCGTCGGCGCATAGTTGGCGCCGCGCACGCTCAGGAGGGCGCCCGCCGCCACGTCGACGAAGGGGGCGTCGTCGGGTGCGGCGGTGAGGGCGGAGGCGACGACGGGTGGGCGAAGCGGGTCGTAGAAGACGAGGGTGGCGGCGGACGCGCCGGGCGGGAGCTCATGGCGCGGCACCTCGTGGCGGTTGAGGTGCACCGTCACCATGTCGATGGTCGCTCGGTCACGGAAGCTGAGCGAGTTGCCCGGCGGCACCGGGCAGCGCACGCGCGTTGCTGAGAGGAAGGTGGCGGGCGTCGTCGCGAGCGGCCTGTCCCCCTTGATCGCCGAGGACTCCGAGAGGTGGAACTCGCACGCCAAGCCGGGCGTGGGCGCCACATTCTCGCACGTGAGGGTCACAATCGAGGGATCATCCACGTAGCCGTACGCGGCGTCGACGAACCCGGGCTGAAACGTAGGCCGCTGCTCGTCGGTCACGGAGGGTGCACGCGTGGAGTCGTAGAATGTGAAGGTCGCGCCCGGCTGAAAGAAGGACGCCATCTGCTGCGAGCGGTAGAGGGTGACGCCGAGAGCTGCATCCCCCACATCCTGGTACAATTGCTCTTGGCTCACGTTGCACAGCACTCGATTGTAATCGGCAAAGAGCGCGCTCGGCAGGTGGCCAACCATCGACCAAGGGTTCCCATCGGATCGGATCGGATGATACGGACGCACAGTACACGCGAGGTCGCTCGAGAGGCCCACTGCGTCCGCGCTCCAGCCTGTCGGCGCGAAGTTGGTGCCGTACGCGATCACGACGAAGCCGCCGCTGATGGGGCCGTAATTGGGTTGCACACGAGAGACCTGCGTGACGCCGCCATAGGGAACCATCGGAGCGTCATCGTAGTAGGTGACGGTGGCCACGCGGGCTGAGAAGTTGTTCTCGTGCACGCCGTACGTGGAGAGGTGGACCGGGAGCACCGTACCCGGCGGCTTCTCGGGCGCTTGGCAGCGCATGCGCCCGGAGTTGACAAAGGTGGCGGGCACGACATTCTCAAGCTCATCGATGGGCGATTGCCAGGTTCGGTTCGAGGGTATGTTGGCATCGTCGCGCCTGATAGGCGTCGGCCCGTACCGGCAGAGGAGCATGCCCAGCTCGTCAAAGGGCGCAAAATTGGAGCCCGCAAAGGTGAGGACCGCCTTGGTTGGATCTGGCACAATCTCGCCCCGAAACTCCCCCGCGTTCGAGAGACGGTAGAAGCCGCTCTGCCTCGCCGAGATGGCGAGCTGCTGCCGAGGCGTGAGCTGCGCGGTCACGTCAGGGTCGTAGTAGGTGATGTTGCTGGTGACCGTTGAGTAGCGCACGTCATCGGTGCTCGCGGAGACGGGGTAGTCGCCCAGGTAGCCGGCGGGCACCTCGCACGCGACCGCGGTCGCGTTCACGTACACTCCGCGCATCCACTTCCAGGGACCACGCCGCGTGGAGTACTCGGCGGGCGGCATCCCAAACGCACACCAGAGCTTATGCGTCGGCGCAAAGTTGGAGCCAATCAGCAACACACCGCCCACGGGCCTGTCGCCCTCCCACTGCACCCAGTGGCCGCCGCCGCCCACGAAGCTAATCGGCCGACCATGGATGGGCGCGTGGCGCGGAGCGAGGGCCCTCACGAGAGGGGGCAGATCTGGCTCGTACCAGGTGAAGTCCACTGTCTGACGCCGCTCGGCGCCGCCCTCAAAGAGAGACGAGTTATATGTGGAGTTGACGTAGAGAGGGCGAGATCCAATCGCTCCGTACGAGGGCGAGAGACACATGACCAGCGTGGGAGCGATGAAGCTCGCATTCGTCGTCGAGATGTTGGACGTCTCATTGCCCACGCGACGGTTGGGAGTGTCGAAGACGCATCGGAGCTCGTCGCCGAGGGGAGCGAAGTTGGATCCGGTGAGAATGACGCGTGCGCCGCCGCTCAAGTTGCCATACACCTCCGAGGTGGCATCATGCCCCGTCAGCTGTATCTTGCGCCGAACGTCGAAGAAGACGAGCGGCAGGCCACCCGCCGCACCGGTCGGCGGCGGCGGCGGCGGCGATGTTCCGCCGATGCTGCTCGTCAAGTGCCCACCGGCACCGACGACGGCGGCGGCCGAGGGCCCGCTCAGTGCAAGGCGCGCTGCCGCCTCCGCCGCCGCCACCGCCAGCGGCCCTGTGCTCGGAAGCAGGTGAGCAGTGACGCCGGGGCCGTTGGCAGGTGTGAATGGGCCACTGGACCAGAGGCCAAGCTGGTCGGACAGGGTACGGCCGACGAGGCCGAGGCGCAGCCGCGCATACTGGCCGGGGGAATAGACGCCACTCGGGCTCGGGCACTCGATCACCGACTCGTTGTCGCCCGCCTGCTGCTGGTTCTCGAAGTACGCTCCCGCCACGGGCACCTCATTGTCCCAAGCACACACGACCGGCTGGAGCACGCCCCCGCGGCCGGGGCCGAGGTTGGCGCCGACGACGCTGATGGTTTGGGGCACGTCGAGCACGTCTGACCAGGGCGGCTCCAGCCGCAGCAGCACCGGCGGAACTTGTGTGTCGAAGAAGGTGAGCTCGAGGTGGCTGGTCATGTAGAGTGTGCCCGGCTGCGTGCCGCCCGGGCCGAGCACGAGCACGCCAAACTTTGCGATCGTGTGCTCCGCCGGGAGCGTGGGCGAGCCGCACGAGAGCTCTTCACCCCGGATGGGGATGGGGATGTTCGAGCACGGCAGCTCCGGCCCAAAGTAGCACGAGGCGTCCAGGTACGACGGAGCTATGAGGGCTCCTGGTGCCATCGAAGGCAGCAGCCGGTTGAGGTTGCTGCCACGCAGGAGAACGGGGCAGTTGCCACCGATGCACTGCGGGTTGGCAATGTCGATGGTCGACACGCCCGACGTGCCGAAACCCACGTTGAGCGAGGTGAGCGAGACCAGGAAGCCTTGACGCAATATGCCACCCACATTGTTGAGCATGACGACGTTGGCCTGGTAGCCGCAGACGAGCTCGGCACGCAGCATGCACGCGTTCAGGAGGAGGAGCACGATGCACAGCAGCGGCGGCGAAGGCAATCGTCGCATCGTCGCATAAGGCTGCACTAGGAAGGCGAAAGGGTCGGCTGCATGATTTGCCCGGACGCGCGTGCGTCGTCATGAGCTTCGTTCGTTCGTTCGTTTCAGGGCCCTCTCGGCCAGACACACACCCACAAGCCCCGAAAAGGCGTGCGTGGGAGGCGCTCACACAGACACACTTTACACACGTTGACGGGAGCCTCTCTGACCAAGTGCGGGCTCAGGGGGCTCAGCCGTCGGGGGCCCCCTTTTGGAGGGCCCCCTGGCATCGCCGGTCCCGGCGCTAGGCCGGGCCGACTCTGTACTGCGTACCGCGCGCCGCGCGCGCACCATCGCTGGTTCCCCCGTCTGCCCTCGTTCCGGCGCCTCCTTTCCGACCTGCGCTGGCGGAGTCCGCTCACCCCCCCTGCGCGCTCTCTTAGTGGCCCTCTCTTCACGGCTCGTACGTTCGCACGAGGCGCACCAGTCGGCGTCACAGGTTTCGCAGCTGTACCTCCACACGCCTTCGTGAATGCGGCGTCCGCATTCCCCGTCGCACTTCAGCCCATCTCCGCTCGGGGGCCCTCTCCTCGCGAAGGTCAGGGTATGGCCCGCTGTGCACGTCGGTGGGGGGAACCCGTCGCGCTCCCTCGTCCCTTCCCCCGTGCACGGTATGCAGATGTCGACGTCGCACTCCGTGCCGCAGCAGCTGATTCGTTCCTCGCCTCTGGGGATGACCCGTTGGCACGGTCCGTTACACCGTATCGAGTCGGCGGTGTCGGCGCCGCTCGACCGTTGGAGGAAATGGCCCATGGTGCACTTTGGGCGCTCGCACCGGCGTGTCAGTGGGTCTGCCGAGGCAGTGGGTCTCGTCTCCCCGTCCTGTGTTTCCGGCCTCTGGGAGACTTTTTTGGCGGCGTGGATGGCGGCGTTCGTGGTTGCGTGTGAGGCTCGTTTGCTTCGTCCAACTGCAGCCGACTGGGCTGCGTTGGCGGCGTCGGCAACTTTCGCCTGTGTGGCTTTGTCGTCGTTCCTCGCCGTGCGTGCCTCCGCGCGGTTACGCTTGCCCGCAGCCCTCGCGTCCCGCTTCCGGTTGCAAGCATCCCGCCTGTCAGCGCGCACTTGCTCCTTGGCGTCGCTCTCCGTTTTGGCTGCCTCGTCCACCCGTCTGGTGAGGTCCGGATCGTAGCCGGCGTGGCGTAGCCACACCCGCCGTGCGCGCGCTCGGCGCTCGGCCTCCCTATCGGCTGCGGAGCCCTGTCCACCGGGGTTCGGGGGGGCGGCCGCGTTAGCCGGTTGGGTGACGAGGGCGACCCACTTCGCGAAGCAAGGTGCGACCGCCCTTTGGGTGATGAGGGTGGACCACTCGTCGTACGCCGCGTTGCCGCATCGGGTCTCATCCGGCGTCGGGGTGAAAAAGGAGCCGGCACCGCCTTTCTGGACTTGGCGCGCTTGTTTGTGCTGTCGTAGGGCGTTCGGTCCCGCCGCCGCTGCCCATGTGCGCAGGGCTCTGAAGCACGTCCTCACCTGGCCGGCCCCCTCGTGTACCTCCCTCCACCCTCTCGTCGCCATCCACTTTGTTCGTGTCGACGTCCATTTGGCACGGCCTTCGGTTTGTAGCCACCGAACCTGTACGGTGGGTCGGTCCGGCCCCGAGCGGGCCGTCTGCGCTGTCCTACCCGCTGTGCGGATGATCTCGCCAATCCACTTGAGAAACCCTTTCCCGTAGCCTTTTGCAAGCTTGGACTCGCCATCACGGCATTCGGGCGCGACCCCGTTGGGTAAGCCGAGCATGAACCGCAGGGCGGCCATTCTCTGATCGGGTCGTAGCTGGTCCCCTGCGCCCGAAAGGGCGGCCAGCGCCCATTGCGCTTCCCTGCCGAATTGTTCGAGCTTGTTCGAGAGCCATTCGGCCGCCTTGAGTCGGAGCTCGGTGAGCCGCACGTCTGCGCACTCCGTGAGCACGTGCCATCTGGTCTGGGCAGGACAGTTCATGTTCCAGAGCCCCTCAACCGTGCACTCACCGCACTCAAAACCTGAGCACCCTGGGCACGGAGCGTGGTTCTGCGCCCATCGGTCAAAGGATCCGCGCCGGCTCCGCCTCTCCATTCGTGCCCATGCCTGATCCTTATCCACCGGCGGCGGGGGCTTGTCTGGGTCATCTTCTCGTCGATCCCCGTTGAGCCCACCCCGATTGGCACGGCAGTCGGCAAGCGCGTCATAGGTCGCCTCGGTCATTACCCTACCTTTCACGGGGGAGTTCCGAAAGGGCTCCCACGTGAACTTGTTGGGGAGGAGGGTGTAGACTACGGCCCCCAGGAGGTGATTCACCACCGCCGCGTTGCACCAGTCGAGCCCGGCGCGACCAATGCTTCGCTTCACCCCCTTGAAGGTGCAGAGCGCGTGCCTGGAAGGCATGATGTCGAGGTGGAGGTAGCTCTTGGCGCCGCCCTCGCGCATCTTATCCGCGATGACATCGGCAGCCTCGTTCGGGATGATGCCCTTGTGGGAGCGCACGTGGACGTAGATGACAGCTCGGTGCCGTTGCTCGAGGCGGTCAAGGTTGTCGAGCTCCTTGCTGCGGTAGCACGCCCTCATCCCTGCGTCGGTGCGAGCCTCATAAGCTTGGCCCGCTTGAGCTCCGCTGAGGCAATCGGTGATAAAGACTGTGACGGTGTCGGCGGTGGCCGCGAGATGGTCGTGAAACGCCGCAAGTTCCGCCTCGTACGAGTGTCGTTCAAAGTTGTCGAATTGGATGTCGAGCTCGCCGCCAATTTCAGTCGCCTTTGCGTTGAGCTTGTCGAGGACGATACAGGCCCGTCCGATCCGCATCTGCTCGTCCGGCCCCGTTCGGCCCTTGCTGCCGTCGGAGGCGACGAAATGCGTGACCGGGTACTCGGCCTCAATGCGAAGAAGTTGGGCGAATACAAATCTGCACTCTTTCGCGTTGGCCTTCTTTTCCTTGCACAGCTTTTGACACTCCCACCAAAACCTTGCGGCCAGGGGGACGTGCTGTGCTAGCGGGTTGCCCTGCACTGTGCCATCTGCGTCGATCTTGTACTCCTTCGTGACCTTCTCGAGCCACTCTTGTCCCCTGCCCCGCCACTCAACGTGGTGCCCTCCTTGCACCCGCGTGCGCCACACTCGTTGCTCCGGTTCGGGCTGGCCGTCATAGGAGTAGACGGCTCTCCTTCGGCGCCCGTCAAGATCCAGTTGATCAGCGCCTGCCAAATGTTGATCGACACAGGCTGCGGGGGTCGATGTTCCCGCCATCGCCGCCATAGCGAGCTCGAGCGCAGCACGGGCGTCGCCATTTCGGGGGTTGGCGCCGCGAGAGAGGAGAGGTTGCTCGACCTGCACGACGGGCGCCGGGATGCGCTGGGGTTTGGTCGTCCGTCTTCCGGTCTCTTCGACTGTCGCTAGCGACTTGACGGCGACCGTTTGCCTATAACCCAGCACGGCCGAGCACGTCTCCGTGAGGGCTCTAGCTGCACTCTCCGCCCGCCACCTCGCTCCAAGCCTGATGCGCACCCCGTCGTGTTGTAGGCTGATGATCTCCCCTCCCGTCACCCTCGCCCATTCTGTCTTTGCAGCCCTCGAGGCGCCCTCGTAGTCCTGAAGGACAAAAGATTTCGCCGTGAGTACGTGGCGGCGCGCTCCGTCGCCCATGTGCCGGTTGGTGTTGGTCACAAACTCGACCAGCGCCGGTCGCCGCCTTTCCAGCCACGTGGCCCCCGCATCTGCCTCCGCCGCGAACCTGGCAACGTTGAAGGTACGTTGTTCGGGTAGGTCGAGCTGAAGGTTCGTGTCGGCCACCGCCCCTGTTCGGTAGGCGTCACCGAGCTTGACCGCCCACGTTGTGACCGAACCGCCATTGTCGAGGGCGTTGAGGAGTGTCTTGGCGTGGGCCAGCCTCTCCTCTGAATCCATCTTATCGTGCCTGATAAGATGGTCGCCTACCGCGCGGCGGACCGCCTTGGGGTAAGTTACGAACGTCGTCATCTGGGCCCCGGCTTGTCCAAAGAGTGCCAGTTGGGCCGTCGGGTAACAGGCCTGGTCGTCTCCTTCGTAGCTGATGTCTTCCCATGCCGCCGTGCGGACCAGTCTCGCACTCTGGAAGGGGTCCGGTCCGTCCACAAACTCTCGTGAGTACCTGACGAAGCCCGCCGCTACTATGCGAGCGCCACGCCGAGAGTGGCGGTAGTGAGCTTCGACGCGGGCTGTCGCCGCGTTCTCTCCGTCCGGTGCAGCCCTCGCTAAGAGCTCTGCGATTTCCCCGCCGACGGTGCGCCCCGGGTACTTGCCGGGTTGGGCTGCATCGGTCGAGTTTGCAACCTTCTCCAGAGCGGCGGTGTCGACGAGGCTCTGCAGTGTGGTGGTGATGGGGCCCCTCATGGACGCCGTCCATCTGCCCCACAGGATCAGGCGTGAGGCGCGTCCACGTGTCGCGTGCCACGCTGCTTGGACCGCTCGTCTCGCAGCCGCTCGCCGTGGGTGCCTCACCGTGGGCCCCCGGTCCCATCGACCCTGTTCTCGCTCTAGCCTGTCCCGTACAGCGACGAAGGCCCTGTGAACTTCTTGGTCGTGAGGGGGTCTGTCCGGGTGCAGCGCAATGGCAAGGACTCCAAAGGGGTCGGTTGCTCGTATGACTCGGCACGTCTCGTCTGTCTCCAGTGGGGGGGTGAGTGCCTCGCGCCGCAGTTGGGCACAGGAGAGGGGAGGGGCTGAAGGGTCGATAGGCAGCTCCTCCTCGAGCTGCCATGCCTCGAGGCGTCTAGCCCCCGTCACCGTCGGCTGGGCTCCGGGGAGCTCGTCACCGTCTACCGTCGTTGTCTCCTTTTTTCCCGCGATCGCCTCGAGGAACTGTCGAGCCTTCTCCAGATTGATTCCTATGTCCATACGCGCGCGTAGATCCTCCTCGCACCGTGCCTCGTCTGCACGTGTCGCGTCGCGCGCGCAGCGGTTGCGGCGGATGAGCTCAAGGAGTTCGTCGTGCTCATCCTCGTCCGCAGCGCTGGGAACTGGTGGTGCGGTGCGCGCTTGGGCTGGGGCTACTTGGGCTGTGTTAGGAGGCCGTGGTCGAGCAGCAGCTGCAGCCCGAGTTCGCATCTTAGCCGGGCGCTGGGGGCTCACGCCTACCGGCTCCATTTGGATAAGGGCCTGTTGGGGCCTCCTCTCCGCTGGCTCCTGGTTCGCCGGTTGGTCTCGGCGGTGCCTTTCCCACACGTCCCATTGGAGCCCGAGTACCTTCGCCTCTTCGATGCTCCTCGCATTCTCGCCGGTGAGATCGAGTGCCGATCCCATCGTGACCGCGTGTCGCGCTCGTTCGCTGGTGGTCCAGAAGCAGCTGTGGACTGCAGAGCTCTGAGTCTGGGCGCGGATCACCTCCTCGAGCTCGGGATACTCCTGGAGCATGCAGTAGACGAGGAAAGGGGTGAGCGTGTACGCCATCAGCAGCGCTTCACCACGTTCGTCATTAACCGCAAATTTGATGAACACGGGCACGGGCAGCCAGTGAGCAACCCGGGCGCGAAGGCTCGTTCTCTTTGCCGTTGGTCCTGGCTCTGGTTGGGTCGCGCCGCTCCTCTTGCGCCGTACCGGCTGGTTGCTGGCGTTATCGCGCGCCTCCCTCACCGTGGCCTTGTCCTCGCCGTTGGCGCTATTCTTCTCCTCGGCGGAGGATAACTCGCCTTCATTGTCGTCGGCGTGCGCCTTATCCAGTGGCGGCTCTATGTCCACTCCTAAGTGGGCGGCGAGCTGATGCCCTCCATCTCCGCTCCTGATGGCGCTCTCAGCTTCGCGTGCGCACTGCCTCTGGTGGGAGCCAAAGTCCTTCGGGACGTACGCCGGTGACCATCCCTCCGCCGCGTCAATCAGAGACCACCCTCCACGGCCCGGAACGGCTTCGGCGTTGATGGCGGCGAGGGCGGCGAGGAGCGCCTCGTGCTCCTTTCGCGCCGGCCGAACCCCGTGCTCAATGGCTCGCGGGTTGCGCTGCGACAGCTCTTCGAACGTTAGTAGTCGAAGTTCCACAGGATGGCATAAGTTGGCGAGCTCGGCGATGCCCGCTCTGGCTAGCGCGCGGCAGAAACGCAACCCTCGTAGGCGGAGCCTGTCCGCCATCGCCCCTCTCCACAGGCCGATCCATAAGGCGGGGTACCCTGGCCATCTCTCTTCTCGGAGGGGCGACCATGCCTCAAAATGGATATCCCGAATTGACATTTGCCCATGGTTGAGTTGGAGGAGCAGCCACAGGGGCCGTTCGATTGGGCAGTTGAGGTCGAGTTCGTGTACAAGGGCGCTCATATCGGCTTCGCATGGCTTCTCTCGAATTCCAAAGAGCCACAAAACCCTCGCCACCCCGAGATGTGCGGCGATTGTGGCTGGGGTCCGTTGGGGCGAGGCGAGGCCGTTGGCGAGTGTCGCCAGCCCCGCGGCCATCATCGCCGGCCACGGGTGAGGAACCCCGTATCCCGTCACATAGGCCGCTTCGCCTGCCCTTTCCTTGATATGCGCCGAGAGGTCATCGTTGGCGGCTTCTTTGATTCCGCCAGCATTGGCGTGGAGCTGCACTCGAGGGGCCGTGCGGCACCTTCGGGCGCCTTTGACGGCCTTGCGGGAGGCCGGCCCCAGCGCGGCCTCGACGGTTTCAAGTGAGCCTCCGATCATTTTAGGGTGTGAAGGCGTGTGAACGTCTATGTGCCGGTGTCACGTGTGTGTCCCGGCTCCCCCCGGTGTCTTTTTACCGGTACCGGTACTGTACTGGACTCTTCTCATGTGTGTTCCGGTTCCCCCGGAGTACTCCCCGGTGTCCTTTAATCGGTCCTTGTGCCATCCGCACGTCACCCAGCAGGCCCTCTCATCCACATTCTTTAGTTGCCCACGGCCACTTGGGCACCACCCTCCTCGCACCGGCCTCGGCCACCGTCCGGTCGAGCGCAGCGCGCAGATACTCGCCCTGCTGCTGTACGTCCGATCCGCATGCGTTCCACTCCCACCACGGGATGGGGCATAGGATCTCGCCGAGTGCACGCACCTGGCGCCGCTTGAGCTGCGTCGAGGCCGTCGGCACGTGGGTACGTGCGCGGAAGTGGTGTGGTCCGTCCGCCTCAACCCCAACCCGCTCGCCCTTCCAGTGGACGAGGGCGTCGAGAGTGTAGCCACTCGAGGTGACCACCTCCGGCTCCGGGCGCAGCCCAAGGGCCGCCAGACCGTCAGTCACCTGTCGCTGGAAGCGCGTGACACGTGTGCCCCCAGGGATGAGAGTGCCATGCTCGGAAGCACCGAGGACGAACGAGTCAAGGCAGAGCGCGCTCAGATGAGGGGAGAACGGCGCGGCACGCTGCTGCTCCACGAACCAAAGCTGCCACTGGTGCAGCTGGCGCAGCTCCTCACGATCTCGGTGGATCTCCCACGACATCGACTCAAACCGTTCGGCAAGGCTTGAGGCGAAGGCCTCGGATGGGGAGTACTCAACCGCTGCACAGGCCCACGCAAGCTTCGCTAGGGGGCGCGTCTCAAACCGATCCAGCCGCGCGAGTGCCTGCTGCGCCAGGCTGTCGAAGAGTGCGGGCGGTGCTGCCTCGTCGGTGACGGCGTACGCCCAGGCCACGTTGGCCACGTCCACGGGCGCCATTGCGAGCTTCCCGTCCCTTATTTGGCAGCTGGTCGTCTCGACGACGATCTCCGCCACCGCCGCAAACAGCTTCGGGGAAGGGTGCTGCGCGGTCGCGTATGCCCACACCCAGATCGCGAGCGAGTCGTAGTCCGCAGTTGCCTTATTTGGCAGCTGGCGCTCGGCGAGGGCATCAAAGAGCTCTGGCGCAGGGTGACCCGCGTTCGCGTATGCCCAGGCCGTGAGGGCGGCCTGGTGCGGCTCGAAATCGGCGGCCATCACGGCGCCTGCATGCGCCAGCGCCCCGTACAGCCGAGGCGCAGGGTGCCCCAGAGTCGAATAGGCCCAAGTCAGGTTGAAGAGATGTAGTGGCGTGAATTTGGTCGCGCTGCGGATGGCGACTTCCTCTAGCGCGTCGAAGAGGTGCGGAGCGGGCTGCTGCGCTCGCGCAAAGGCCCAGGCGAGCAGGCTCAGGTCGAGTGGCGTGAACCTCGCGGCGCGTCGGCTGCCAGCCTCGCTCACTGCGTTGAAGAGGTCACGCCCGGCTGGCGAAGAGGCTCGCTGCGCGCTCGAAAATGCCCAGGCAAGGTTGCACATCTCCTGCTCGTTGAAATCGTCGACACGCCGCGTCGCTGAGCGTGCGATCGCATCCCACATCTCACCCCACGGCTCGGGCGGCAACGGGCTGCGGACTGCCAGCGCATGCGCGATGTTGCTCAATGCACGCGAGCTCAGGCAGCCTTCACGGATCATTGCGAGGCTCTGCTCCCGTAGCCTCGTGAGGAGCTGCGCATCGTCCTGCTGATGCTGTTTCGCGAGCTTTGATACACGACTCCAACACGCGCTTAGGTGAATGTCGTTGAAAGCTTTGGCATGCTCTTGATGGACGGCAAGCAACCGATGTGGTGAGGAGGCTCTCGTGATCTCCGCTGTTATCGAACGGGATGAGATGTTCGCGAGGCAGCGTGTGGTTCGACAGTGAGCTAGGCTAATAGTGGATTTCTGCAGTCGTGACGACCCGAAGAAGGACCGCATCATCAAGTCGAATGGCACTGCCGGCAGTAACAAAAGGGGCAAAGAGTGTGCCGTGCCGCGTCGCGTGCAGTCGCGTGCATTGCGTTCCGCGCGGCCTTCTCTCAAACACACAAGAACAAAGAACTCCACCTATGTGCTCTTCATGATGAAAACCATGGTGTGAAGGGGGTCCAGGGGTCCCCTAGCTAGTTGTAACCGCACACGTATGTACGCCGGTCCGGTGTCTTGGGTGTCGAGTTATAAGCAATGGCTGTGAGAATGTGTGTTCGACGTGTGTGTATTGTCAAACACTTTTATTGTCGAACACTGTTATTGTCACCTTTAGCGGGCACCAGTCGAGTAACAGTGCCGTAACACCGCGGTTGTCGCGTCCGAGGTCCGTGACTGGTTAACGTTCACACACAACACGTAAACGGTACCACACACAAACAAATTTCATGTCAATGGTTATCATTCGACACCCAAGACACCGGATTTCACACCATGGGTTGGCAGCTCTTGTGTGCACCTTCGCGAGTTGGGAACAGCTCAGCTCCCAACATTTGACCGTGAGCAATCGGGAGCAGTGCCGCTCCCACTTGGACTTGCTAGATCTGCACATGCATCGTCATTCAGTGTCTTGTGGGCTCCTCGCTCAGGTCTGCGACGACTAAATCGGAAGAAACGTCTTCGAAGACGTTGCTGCCACCATCCCCACCTTCGGACACGACTCCGGCACCATAGTGCCCATCGTTGTCGATCCCTCGGGACTTGCTCGAGAAACACTGGATCGCTCGGAAGTCGAAAGCCCTGCTGCCATCGGCACGGGGCTCGCCAGCATGGACATCCATGCCAAGGGCTTCCGCCTGCAATTCGAGCTGTAGCACGAACTTGGCAAACGCGGTGCGGTTTTGGAGGGCGGACTCCAGGCGCGTCTCGACGAAGGTGAATGAGAGCATCGCTACTAATAGATTCATGAGCAGGACGAGGGCGAACAGCACATAGAAGTAGTAGCCGATGTAGAAGACAGCGAAGTCGACGGCCTGCAGATACGACATGGACTCAAAGTGCTTGGGGTCCAGGGATATCGAGAAATGATATCCAACAAGTGCCATCCCCATCAAGTGCTCGAATGAACTGAACCAAGTGTTCATGGGCTCCATGAAGGGCAGAGGCCCAGTCGTGCGCGGGAAGAGCACAAACAGGGTGAAGTAGGAACAGCAGAATATGTACACGAAGAGGTACAAGAAGACCACGAAATCGTTGAACAACACCTTGTAGGTTATGAGCAAGAAGATGTTGAGCGATTCGAAGGGTGTGAAGAGCTTGTGCGCGATGTACGCCATCCAGAATAAGATGGAGAGCGAGAGACTCAGCCACAGCAATCCGGGCATCTCCTCTGATCCATCGCCGTATGGCTCAGAGTGCACCTCTCTCAAAGATGACACTGACTCATGACCTTTATGATCTCGGAACAGCAGAGGGTCGCCGCTTTCGTCTTCGGCAGCTTTGGGGAAGTCGAAGAAAAGCAGCAGGAGGCAAGAGACGGTCGTCCACCCGGCCGCAAGCATAAAGGTGGTCCCGCCGTGGTTGTGCACAAAACTAATCGTTTGCTTCGCCAGGGTCCAGTTGCTCAGAGCGCCTAGCCCTGCTCCCATCTTCTTGCCCGCCTCATTCTTCCAGAAGAGGCGCGCGCGCCTGAGCTCCTCCTCGACACCGAAGGCGGTAATGCACAGGATTGCAATGGCAAAAGGACGGAGATCCATCTGTGAATCCAATGACGGATAGACCTTCATGCACATGGCCGTGTAAATGAGGCAGATCAAACCTAAAATGTCGATGAGGCAGCGCGCATAGTGGATCCGGGAACCAAACTTGACCCACTTCTGGCGAAAGAGTTGATAGATGAAGCCCCGCAAGAAGGAGTCGAGCAACAGCGTCGTCGTCTCCTTCGCCGCATCAAATCGGCCAATAAGCTCCATCACGTCGCCACTTCCCGAACCGGCCGAGTCCACGCCACTCAAGCACATTGAGTATTGCGTGATGGGGCCCCATTTCCAGAGCACAGAGCACTGCTTGCGCAGCAAATGCTTGGCCGTCTTGTGGTCGCCCAAACGCACAGCCACCTGCATCGGGTTGAGACGGTACAGCCCCAAGCTGACCAAGGAGCCCACCCGCGCTAGCACCGTGGTGTCAGCGCGGTACGCCTCGGGTAGTTCCAAAGTCATCCAGTCATACATCGATCGATGTCCATTGGCCGCAACAATGTGGAGTGGAAGCATCCCCGTCAGCTTGCACGAACTAGATGTGTCATTAAATGACACGATGCCACTCGCGAGCATGGCGTGAACTGCCTTGCGGAGCCCGAAGCAGCATGCATAGGCAAGGGTCGTACCACCATACCATCTCATGGGCGACTCGTGAAAGAAGATGCCCGAGGCTTGCGAGCCGAGCAGCGCTGCCACCTCCTTACGCGAGAGGTTGTCGAGAGCGATCTGCAAGAGCTCGCACAGCAGATCCTCACGCCGGTTGACGCAGCAGATGTGAAGCGAGGACTCCCCTACGAACAATGGAACGCCGCCTCGGTGCATCGCGTGCGTCTGCGCGACCAGCTTTGGGACTTTGCGGTAGATTTCGGCTGCGAGCTCCAACGACGTCTCTGTGTTGCCGACGACGAAGGCATGCATGATCAGGGCACCGACTTCGTCTGGTGTGGTGAAGAATGGGCACAACTCATCGGTCGCCAGTGCGATGAGCAGCTGCTTCAGAGCTTCTAGCTGGGTCCCAGATGGCATGAATTGAGGACCAGAGGCGACCAGCGAACACAACGGGAACTGGTAGAGGTTGCACGAGGCCGCTGGTAGAGTGACACCATCCAACATGATCGAGGAGTTCCACGTTAGCAAGTGCTGTCCACTGGTGTCGAGGGTGGTCTGCACCGCGGTATTGCCGCTTAACAACGCAACATGGTGCGTGACGTGCGGCTTCGCGCGCTGAGGTTGAGCGTCCCTCTTCCCTAGGGCGTCCTGCGACGACACGATACTTGACACGATCCTCATTGGGCCGCTCAGCTTCTGCGCTCCAGGATCCTGAGTTACGGTCGCCTTCCTCTGGCGGGGGGGCGTAGGCGTGTCCGGAAGGAACGGGGCGATTCCTGTCGTGTTGCCGGCCACTGCAGGGACAGGCTCCTTGCCTGGCGACAGCGGCGGCGATGCGGGAGCGGGTGGTTTGCCAGGGCTTGCAGGCAACGCGTTGGCGCGCGTTGTCGCAGGCTTCATTACGATAGCTTGTGCCCTTTCGTGGCGCCATGCGGAGATTGGTGAATCGCCGTTGCTCCGAGCTGCTCTTGGAGATGTGCCTCGACTCGAAAGTGAACGGCCGGAGAGCATACATGTAGCTCGAGGAGATCCACACTTTTGACGAGCTTGCTGGCCGGGACTCACTGGCGGGCCGCTTGGCGTAAATGATTCATCACGCGCCCCAAATTCGTGTGCGGCAGCCTTCAATATAGGATATCCAGGCGCTCGAAAGGGGTACGCACCATTGAAAGGAATATCCGACAGCTGCTGGTCTAGTAGACCTTGCTTCTCCGCCGATAGTAGCTGCGCGGTGGGATCCATGTGCGCGGCGGAACCACCACGGGACCGCTACGACGCACACGCTCTGACGCCTGGTACAGAATGAGGAGCACAGGTTTTCTGTGTGACATTGTGCGGAGCAGCCGCGGGTTTTGGAGGCTCGTTTTGGAAGTCAAGTCAAATTTTTGAGAGGGTGTGAACGTTAACACGAGCGCGCGGCCTGGGGGGGGGCTTGATGAGGAATGTAATTGCGCCTGACCTGAGTGTTTGGGGCGCACAGCTTGAGCCTTGAGCTCAATTCTTGAGCTTCGCGACACACAGTCCTCCCCCCCCCGCGCATTGCCCCCGCGAACGGTACATGACGGTACAACGTCGTGCCGAAGAGCTGGCGGACTCGGGACTGCACGGCAGACTCTGAGAGCACGACCTCTCGACCTGGATCCTGGAACGACACCTTCTGTGACTACTTTTAACTCACAACTTTCTCATGGTCTCAAAAAGGGCGCCGCCCCACAGCCCACAGCCACACCCACGGGACTGGGTGACTGCCAACCCTAAGCCGGTGTGCACACGCCTGACAAGAACGGACTGTAGAGAAGCGAAGAATGGCCCCGTCGGGTCCGTTAGCGTTGCCATGATACTCAAAAGGAACTCTCCCTCTGGGTGCAATAGGATAGTCTCCGATCTTGGCGTTAGTCATCGTCATCTTGATCTTCGGGCTCCGCACCGAAACCCGGCTCGTCGGCGGCTCCACCGGCCAGCAACGCGATCGTGCGCGTCCTGGCGGCATCGAAGCCGACAGTGCCGTCCGCCGCCGCTGGCATGAGGACCACCGCGCCGCAGGCGAGGAGAGCGCAGAGGAGACCAGAGCCTCTCGAATGGGCGAGGATGATCGGCTGCGCGGCCAGGGCGACGGTGAGCTCGGGCCGCGGCACCAGCTTTGCATGCGCCGCATCGCAATCGCACTCGATTGCACAGAGATGTACTGCCCAACGCCCTGCAAAGGCGAGCGCTATGAGGCCGGAGCCAACTACCTCGCAGCCGCTCATGATGCAGGTGCCACCGCTGGCGCCAAGAGCAGTGCCGTCGACACCCTCGCTGCTGCAGCCGCCGCCGCCACCGCTCGTCATGCCCGCCTCTGCCTCGACGTTCCCGAGAAGGCGGGCAGCGCTCATGGTACCCAGGAGTACGCCGCTGTGTGCTCGCCAGTAGCACACCTCGGCGCCGTCGGAAGCGACGGTAAGGAGGAGAGGGGCGTGGCGCAGGGGTAGCAGCAGCTGCAGCGGCGTCATGTGAGACAAGTAGTAGCACTCAATGACGAAAGCATGAGGCCAGTGGCTACTCCGCACGTGCCCTTCGCGGTCCGATGTCAGGATGGCGCCGCCGTTGGCGCTGAAGGCGATGTGCGAGACTGGCGAGAGGTGGCCGAGGATCAACGCGGGTGCCGTATCGTTCTCGCAGTCGCCAAGAACCACGCCGTGCACCTCGCCAAACATGTCGGCCCACAGCGCCATCGCGCCGTCCGGCGAGAAGGCAACACAGCCAACCTTTTTGCTTGCCGTCCACCGAAGGGCGGGCGCGAGCGGTGCCGCCAGCGCCGAGGACGGCGAGAATGCGTCCAGCCACCAGAGTGCCACCTGCTTCTCGCCGCCGGCCGCAAGCAGCCGCGTGCCCGCCGCGTTGAAGCTCGCGCACGTCAACAGAGCTGGCTCGAGCGCACACTCCTCTGCGTGCGGAGGCGCGGTCGAGAGCAAGCGCAGGGTGCCACCACTCACGCAGCACACGTGCGCGTCGGAGGCGGCGAGCACGCCTGCTCGGCGTTGTGCCAATACTGCGGCTTGGCGCTGCGCAGGCGGCGCGAGCGCGCCGCCCGCGGCGGGCGGCGGAGGCTCGTCCATTGACTCCATGGTCTTGGCAAGAGTCTTGGTCGTCTTGGCACGTGGTCTCAGCTGGGCAAAACCGGGGTTTACCTCTTGGAATACAGTAAATTCACGCTCACGGAACACTTCACACTTTGCGAAATTTTTGGCGATGTCGTCAGACACCGGCGTCTTCCCGCAGTACCAAGCCGGTCATCAGTGCGATGCCGAATCGTGGCTGCCGTCGCCGCATTTTCGCTCGCACCGCCTCGACGACGAGCGGGGCACGGTCCTCACGCACACGCGGGTGGCGCTGCTCGGCGGCAGTGATGCGGCACTCGGTCGCCTCGTCATGACGGCGGACGTGCTCGGCGTGCACCGCTTCACGCTCACGGTCGCTTCGAGCCGCTCGACGACGGGAACCAAGATCCGCGTAGGCGTGGCCAACGTGGACGGCACTCGCGTCTGCGGCATTCGGCCATGGGACGGCCAACTCTTCCCACGCCCAACTCGAGTTGGCCACCCGAGTGCAGTAATGAGTGACCCATACAGCGATGGAAGTCCGCGCTACCTCTTCCTGAATCGCACCGCAGTCGGTCGCGAGGTGGAAGTCCGCGTCAACTTCGTGCGCCGCCGTCTCACCTTCCGCCTCGACGGCGAGGGCGACGTCGATTCGCGCGTGCCCGGCTCGCAGTTGCCCGACAGCCTCCGTCCGTGGGTGCAGTGCGCGTATGAGGGCGACGCGGTCGTGCTCTCGCGCTACTCGTTTACGCCGTACCGTGCGGCGCCGACGACGCCGCGCGCAACCTCGCCCTACGGCACGCCCGTGCCCCCCTCGCCGCCACAGACCAACGCCTTCGGCTCCGCGACGGAGGCGGCAGCGGCCGCGGCCCTGGAAGATGACGTGGATTCAGCCCACGAAGATGATGTGAGCTCGCCCTCGCCGCGCTTCGGCGCCAGCACTGGCGCCAGCACTGGCGCCCGCACCGCTGCGCGCACGTCGTCACCCAGCAGCCGCCACGCAGCCACATTGCGTTCACCCAGCCGTGCTGATAGCAGGCGAAGCAGCGCGGCGGCGGCGGCGGCGGCAGCGGCGGCGGCGGCGGACGCGATATCCACGTCGCCATCGGCACGGCTGCGTGTGCAAGAGGCGACGATGCATGCGTGGGCCGACGAGAGTGCCCGCGCGCGGCGGACGTCGGGATCTGGATGCATGCATATGCATGCATCCGACATGTCTGGGCTCGTCCAAGCTGCCGCGGCCGAGGCGGCCGAGGCGGAGGCGGCCGCCACCCTCGCGGAGGAGCGTGCTCAAGCGGCCGAAGCGAAGAGCGCGAGATTGAGCCGAGAAGCTACCCGTTCCACATCGCGGGGAAAGACGGGCACCTCGCCGGCGCTGGCGCAGTCGCCGCCGCCGACACCACCGCCTAGCTTTCCCGGATCCCATGCTGCCAACGGATTGCATGCAGCCACGTGTGCAGCCAAGACTCCACATTCCCGTAGCGGGCCGTCGTCCTCGTTTGGGGCGCCGCCCCGGGCACTCAAGGACGTGTGGGAGCCGGAGATGGCCGCCACACGTAGTCAGGTGGGGCTCATCTCCATGGCCGCGATCAAGAATGCCGTCGCCACGGCTCGAAAGGAGGCGGCCATGCACTCGAGCTTCGCCGCGGCCGCCGCCAAGGTCGAGGAAGGTACGCGCGACGGCTACTCGTACTCGGGCGCGCTTGACGCGTATTCGCGCTCGCCCGCGGGCGTGGGAGGTCTGCTTGGGCCTACCGGTCTACCCGTGGAATGGACTTTGGCAGATTGGCTGCTGCGCGGACAAGAGCACGGCGGCGAGCCCAAAGCAGACAAGGCCAATCCAGAGAAGCCATGGGAGAGGCCCAATCGCTCTCGCCACACGAACCCGAAGCTGCCCGCGACGACGCGCATCGCCGAGGTCATCGCGGCGGCGGTGACAGCGCCTCTGCGGATGGAGCGGCCGCCGGCGCCGCTCACGCTCGCATACCTACGGGCGCTGGCGGCGCAGCCTGATCGGCGCCTTGCCGTTGAGCGCCTGCTGCGCGACGGCAAAGTAATCGAGTCCATCGCACATGAGATCTGCCTTGCTGCGGATGCGATCGTAGCGGACCTCAGCCTCGGCGCCACGCTCGCCACCGCCACCAACGGGGGCTGCGGAGGAGGCGGCCGCGCAGGCGGAGGCAGTGGCAGTGCAAGCCCGCGCGGGTTGGCCGCCACGCCCGGCGCCCATCGTAGCGATACCAAGCCTCTACTCCATAGCCCAGCGAGGGGCGGCACGCCAAGCCCCAAACGCACCGGCTCGCCACTCGCTGCACGTGGCGTGGTCACGCCGCCGCCACCGAGCCCTGGCCCACCCAAGTCACACCTTCGGTTGGAAGAGCTGCGCGAGCTGCGGGACGCCGGCCGGATGACGCAGAGCGAGTTTGTCGAGAGGCGGCGAGAGGTTCTGGACGCCTTCCTCGCCGAGAAGCCTGTCGAGGTCGTCTCGCTGACAGAGGAAGAAACAGCGCAGAGTAGAGCAGTAGACCGTTGAGGACCTTCGTTACGTCCTGGTGCGTTGCGCTTGCGGCTCAGCCTGCAGCATGCAGGTGCGTTTGCAGTCTTGCACGAGTATCGGATCAGCAGTTCAGCAAAAGATGTGTTCGGTGGTAAGAAAAGGACGTGGGGGGCGTTGCCGGCGTTATGCCGGCGGCGGCCGGCGTTAACCGTTAAGGCCGTAGGCCGGCGGCCCCCCGGCGGGGCGCGCCCGCGGCGCGAGTGGCGAGATTTTGACCTTGGGGGAGGGTTTCAACACTCAGGTAATTACCCTATGGTGTTTCTACATAGTGGGGCGCGAGATTTTGACCTTGGGGGAGGGTTTCAACACTCAGGTAATTACCCTATGGTG
>Ga0210242_100960_pt1 | contig 24345 bp, 18 predicted proteins | sample ChrtobMeP5a_16mM_FD_155445 | JGI IMG/M metagenome (GOLD analysis project Ga0210242, IMG submission 155445) | Chrysochromulina tobin associated microbial communities from unialgal haptophyte culture, Seattle, Washington, United States - P5a_16mM | ecosystem: Host-associated > Algae > Haptophytes >... | reverse complement strand
TTGTATCTCGGTGTATCCTGATGTATCATAAGATGTATCGTGATGAAGAGTCCAAGATACACGTATCCTGATGTATCCTGATATGTATCCAGTGTGACACCAAGGAAGCGTCCAAGATACATGTATCGTGATTTTGTATCTCGGTGTATCCTGATGTATCATAAGATGTATCGTGATGAAGAGTCCAAGATACACGTATCCTGATGTATCCTGATATTAATCCTGATATGTATCCAGTGTGACACCAAGGAAGCGTCCAAGATACATGTATCTTGATGTATCTGATATGTATCCCAAAATGTATCTTGGACTCGTTTGGGATACGTGTAAAATACATGCAAAATATCAAGATACATGTATTCTCTTGGAATGTAACAGGGCATTTAAGATACATTTGAGATACATCAGGATACATGAGGGATACATGTATCCTTCAGGATACACGCAGGATACATCACGATACATCAGGATACGTATCCTGATAACAAACCCCCCCAAACTCGATAACAAACCCCCCCGCAGCCGGGGGTCAGGCGAGCCGGCCGGCCCACAGGTGAGCCAGCCGTCGAAAGCTTCACGTGAGCCATGTCGAAACAAGGCAATTCTGAGCCAGAAGCTCGTGAGCCAGCTGTAGAATCGACACATACAACACAACACGTGAGCCACAACCAGGCGAGCGCACGTGCGCCCACGTGTCTAGGCGCGCGTCAAAGTGGACCATGTCTCACGGTCTCGGGTCTGGTGGGTCCCACTCGCTTTATTACATGTACAAGTTGTCAAGGTAAAGCAACGGGTCATGCCAGTATGCCGAGCTCTCCACAAATGCCATCCTCGGAGGACGGTCGAATGGATCCCGCCGTTTTCAATTCACAAGCCAATCGACGGGACGACTCCTGGGACGGGCCCTCCTTGACCCTCCGACCAAGAATAACACCCCCCTCCAAACCATGGAGTGCAATGAGGACGGCACATGATCCTACAAGCCGCGGCCAAAGCCCGCCGCGGCAGTGGTCCCCCCGACGCCCGTGGTCCCGACGCCCGCGGTCTCGACGACCACCAACAGCCTCGGCGACGCTCTGCTTGCACAGCCAGCCCCTTGCAAGGAGGGCGCGGAGGGCGCAGAGGACGACGAAGCCGTCGACCAGAAAGGCATCATCATCTCCCTGATGGTCATGTGTCTCAGCATCCCCGCGCTCATTGGCGCCTGATGCTGGCCTGCCCTCGTGATCGGGCTCGTGAGCGGAACCGTGTCCGCTTCCGCCCGATCGCTGGGGCACGTGATCTCTTTCTGGACCACGTTCTTTCTTATGTTCGTCGTCTTCCTTGTGCTGGGCAAGGAGGTCTTCTTCGTCTCGGGCCAGCGCTATCACGCCCCCGCCAAGGAGAAGTACGGGCCACTCGGCGTCTTCTTCTTCGCAGCCCTGCTGATCATGACTGACCCCTCCGTGCACATGATGGGTGACTTAGGTTGGTGGAGGTGGTGCGGGAATAACCCGCAATTCGACCGCATCAACAGCACGAACTCGTGGCCGTCGCAGTGCGCCGGCTCGTCCACCCACTATGTGTGCACCATAGGCTGCTGCGTGTCGACGTGGCAAAACACGAGCAACGCGAAAGACACGCCGTACGCCTGGTTGCCGCCCTCGGCCGACTTCAGCCCGGGCGGACCGATCCCAGGCTCCTTCCTGACGCTGCGGCCGGATGGCACGGTGTACCAGGCACCAGGCACCACCGGGCCATTCCAGCTCTTCAGCGCCACTACCCAGCAGCCCCTAGTGTTCTACGAGACTGGCGAGGTCAATCCGCTCAATGGAGGCTACACGGCCGCCGAGTGCCCCAAGTATGGAGTCAACCCGATCACGGGCTACTGCTACATGACGGACGTGACGCTGCCGTACGAAGAGCAGCTCGCGCAGCTCGGCGAGTATGGCATGGCCCTTGCAGACCCTTCACAGCCATTCAACATGACCACCAACAACTACGTGTGCGGCTGTGACGGATGCACGCCGACCGAGGACTTTGCCCACCTCTCCGTCGTCGGCGTCTTCTCGGCGATCGTGTGCACGTACGTGGGCTTCACGTTGCTCGCGGTGGCCGTCGGCTGGAACGCCAACATCCATAAGAAGCTCAAGAAGTTCAAGGAGCAGTGGAACAAGCTGCGCGGTCTGCAGAAGAAACGCGCCGCGGCGCTCTCGAACGCAGAGTACACTGCCGCCACGCTGCCCTAGACGCGCTCAACGAGGGCGTCGAGCGTGGCGGTGAGGAAGCAGCCATGCGGCGCAAGTGGAAAGGGAGAAGGGGCGAGGGAAGCAGTAGATAAATCTGGCCAAGGGAGATTCTGAATCTGGCCAAGGGAGATCCAGAGCCTCCGGCAGGGCGTACAGACACGACGGGTTGGGTACGGGGTGGACGGTGGCAGCGACCTCTTCATGAAGCCTGCGCAGCAAATATCCCTTCCTGGGATGGCTGCGTTGGGTGGAGACACGAGTCTCGCAGATGCCACCGCGATCCCGACACGGCGTACCCAACCCAATCCGCGTCGAGAGCTCGAGTCTGACACGCCAGGGACTCACCGGTCACCGCGCGCGCCAGACTTCCATCGCAGAACGCTCGTTAGACGTTACGGCGCGGAACTTCAATGTGCGTTGTACTTGAACTGCGTGTTTGAGTTGTACAAGTTTATATATCAACTTGTACTGTAGTTTATATATCATGCGAACGTAGTGAAATCGCGGTATACGATAGTACCGCCGGTGTGGTGCGGGTGCGCGTGCCCGGCACACCCCACACGCACAGAGTCAGGCAGTCACCCGACCGCGCCGCCGGGGGCCGTTGCGTTGAGATGTCGAGAACCCAACGCGCCACGGTCGTGTGAACCGAACCCGCGTGCCGCGAAGGAGACCCATAGACCGGACCCTGCACAGAGGGCGCGTCCTCGGGGGGAGGCTGCCTTGGGCGCTGTGGGTGCATGCAGCGCGGTGACCGGTGTGCCCGCAACTGTAAGGCAGTGTGTTCCCACAGGCAATGATTCAGATCTTTCGATCGTCTCGCAATCCAAACTCATCGAGCTGGGCCTGCACCATATTGGTCACGCGCTTGGTCGCCTCTGAGCACTCGCGCAGCTCCACCAAGCAAGCCGCCATCCGTTCATCAGGCGTCAAAAACTCACCCGCCGCAGCTGCCTCCTTCCAGGCTTCCCAGCACGCGTCGAGCTCCATCATTTCCGAGGGCCTCAGCGCCATCTGCGTGAGCATCTCTTTACGCGAAGGCAGCGCAAGAAGCCCCGGCCGGAAGATGTTCTTCAAGACCCACCCGTGGTATGGCTCGAGCTCCAGCTCGTACGCTCGCAATCCAAAGGTACTTGATTGCTCAGAGCTCCTTTGGTCTGCAAACCCGTCGGCCACCGTCGTCCAGAACCGCTTCGCTCTCATCGACCAAAGGAGAGAGAGCGCAGCAGAGCCCTCCTTCAGCCGCGTCGGCTGCAAAACCCCCTCGGCCACCTCGGCCTTCAGAAGCTCGCGAAGCGATGAGGGCTGCCCATGCTTCAGCCACGACTCTCGCACAGCCTTCATGTTGCCTCGGTCCAGCTTCACTATAAGCTGCATGAAACCGCCGAGGTGCATCGAGAGGGTCGCCTGCCGCTCGATGGCGACGATGAGAGCCTCTACGGGAACGTCTCTGTCCGACGAAGACGCGGAGAGCAGCTCCTTGTACCCGCTCCCTACGCCACCGACAAGCGTGACTGGCACTCTGGCGGAAGCTCCCGGCACACCGGCAGAAGCGGCGAGGTCGTTGACACCCTTGGCGAGGTCATTCGCGATGCCCAAGACGGACTTGGCGAACTCATCCGCAGACCTGGTCGTATCCGCCACCAACTTCTCGGCCGCCTTGGCCGTACCCTTAGCCAAATCTGACCCTGTGCCTTTGGCCAAATCGGAGGCCAAGTCGCCGATGCCTCCGGCCAAATCTTCGGCGGATTTGGCCGTGCCTTTGGCCAAATCGGAAGCGAACGTCTCGGCGGACTTCGCAGTGCCTTGCGCCATTGCTGGCAGGTCCATGTCCATGACGAACGAACGGAACTCGTTGATGTCGAGCTGACCTGAGCGGTCGAAGTCGTACTTGCCAAACAGTTCCTCGACGCTGTTCCCGTCGACGTCCGTATTCGGCGAGAAGATGAGACCTCGGCGCTGCTGCTTTGGCTGGGAGGCATCGGCCCTCGCCGACGAGTCAGAGCCCTCCTTCTTGAAGTTGCGCTCCGAGTCGTCGGAGGGAACGTCGGATACCTGCAGATCGGCCAGGTCGATCGGGCTCTCAAAGTTCGCCTGGAGCCCGCTCAAGCTTTTCGTGAGACTGCTCTGCACCATGCGAAACAGCGGGAAGCGTGAGTTTGAAAAATCTTCTTCGTGCTCTACGGGCTGCTCTTTGGTCAACTTGGTGACCTGTCCGCCTGGCTGAGCTGCCAATAATTGTGCAATGGTCGCCTCTGCCGCTTTCAGCTTCGCTTTGAGCGCCTCAATCTCCTTTTGCTGTGCCTCGTCCATGTGGACAGCATGCGATCGATGCACACTTACTACGGGTCTGGCAATTGAAAATTGTGGCGCTAGGGCACTGCAACGACCGACGAGATGCAATAGCACGACGCCCGACACCCTCGCGAGCATCGGCCCCGCGAGCTGCACACGCGAGCGCTTTTCGTGCTTGATTTGCTATTCGGATCTCGCATCCATAATTCGCAAGTAATTGACGTATTTTCGTCAAAACGCATGTGATCGGTTATCCTCAACTTCTTATGCGACCTCATTTCGGTGCGGACTACATGTAGTGCGGACGGCTCCTGACGTGTCTTCTTTGATCTTTCAGCCGCTTCTTCATCATTCTTTTCATTTCTGCAACTTCTTCTTGGGCGCCTCCTGCTTGTCCTCAGCCTCCTCCTCCGCCTCCTCCCTCTCACCATCCACCTCCTTGCCATCCTCCTCGTCGCCGTGGTACTCGTACATATCGACGAGCGCTTTCGGTACTTGTACAAACTCGAGCCGGCGCTTACCGGCTGGAGGGAGTTGGACGAGCATCGTGTGAAAGTGAAAGTAGCGGCAGCATTCGACAAGCTCAGGCGCCCAGCTGACTGCGGGCGCTAGGTCGTACAGTCCATGGCACAGCTCCGATATGCCACCCTCTGAGTCCACCTCGGACTCAAACGGCACATCCGCCTCCAACAGCAGCCTCGCCATGTAGTAGACTTCACACCAGCCAGAGGTAAACCCTTCATCCTCCACACAACCGATCATGAGGGACTCGAGGTGGAGGAGCAGCGCGAACAGCACAGAACAAGGACTCCTGTGTCCAAGCCTCACCGTGCCCGAACTGGCGGCAGCTGGGTGCTGGGAGACCCACTGCTTTAGTGCTCCTGCGGCCGTTCCGTCTCCGAGCAGGAAGTCGAGAACGGAACTCGAGCTTTTCTTGCCATAATGTACGGCGGCGCTTATGAAATTGACGACGAAATAGAAGGACTCGCCTGGGCTTAACGTTGAGACGTGCGCCTCCCACAGCGCACGCGCCGATCTCCATTGCTCCATGGCGGTCTCTCGATCCGAGACGATACCCGCCTCACGCTCTCCTCTTTGGGGAAGCTGCGGGATGCCAAGCACCTGATCGTCATTCGTTATGCCGGAGCATTGAAACACTTCGGGTGTCTTCCAAGACGGGAATTCGTATGCGCCCGAATGTAGCGCGGCACGTGCGTCCACAAAGGACTCGACGGAGAGCATCACAATGAAGAGGGAGTTTGCGCGCCATCACCGAAGAGGTCAGATCATAGAACTTTCGCGGCCTATCTCCGTACCGGTAACGATCTCCGAAGCAATTTCGTGGCGACGTTTTTTCTGTTGCCTTCCTAAATCCTTAGAAAACTCTAGGCTCAACAAAACGTCCGATCATGCTCCGCGCGGATCGCCCCTGGCCCCCGTGCCGAGTCGTGCCGGCCTGTGGTGCCCGCGGGCCCGCGCGCACGTGACAGGCATAAATGATGAATGTGCCCTCCTTCGCTCGCCTCACCCTTACCTCACCCTTTGTGGTCCGCCCAATTGGCTGACGCCTGGGCCAATCGCAATGGACCCCGAGATTATCCCGAGATCGGCACAGCTCTCCCCACACGTAGCGAGCCTCACTTGGCAGTGCGCTTGGCTCGGCTCGCGCCAGCGTCTCCCTCCCCGGCCGCCGCCGGCCTCTTGCCGTGGCCGTGACCCGCCTTGGCCGCAGCGGCCACGGCCTCGTCAATGGCCTTAAACTGCATCTCGAACCGAGGGGAGGTGAGAAAGGGGCGTAGGTCGAACCTGTTATCGTCGGGTGAGTAGTTCTCGGCGTGGTAGGAGGGCGTGAGGGTGGTCATCTTGTGACGGTTGATGCAGTTGAAGAAGTAAAAGTCCTTGACCTTTTGCGCCACCTGCTCGTCAAACGTCTCGGGCGCCGCGAGACCGCTCGCCGCAATGCAATCAGTCGACGGTTTGAGCCCCAAGCCAGTCGCTCGGATGGAAGGGGAGAGCTCCCGCCCGTCATTCCAACGGTCACGAAGCTTGAGGAAGGTCGAGAGTGGCCCACACTTCTCCACCTTGCGGCAGTAGCCGAGATCCCCCAGCTCATCGTACGTCATGCCCATATCAGCCGCATCCGACTGCTCGCCCTCCGCTCCCGTAAGCTCGGCGCTCGGCTGCGCATCCGCTACGCGCGCGAGTACGCCGATGCGCAGATCCGCATCCTCGCGCGCCGCCGTCCAGTGCAGAAACGCCTTCAGGTCGCGCTTGTTCACGCCCCCGATCGGGTTGATGTCGGCGGCCGAACAGTCGTACTTGGTGTAGTACCCGCGGAGCGCCTCGTCCACATTGGCCGAGCCAAGGACGAGGAGCCCGCCGCCAGTGGTCGGTTCTTCGTCCGTGGCCCACGGCATGAGCTGGGCGAGCATGTACGCCATCACCATGCGGGAGCGTGCCTGTGGGGAGATTGGGCGCCGATCAGCGCTGTGATGAGCACTTGCATGCAAGGCAGGGGCCGGCGGGTGGGAGCGTGCCTGGATATTCTGGAGTGCGATGAACTCGGCAATCGAGGCACCTTTGGGGTGCAGCTCGGTGCGGCGCAGCTGCATTCCGTGCGCGCCCGCGTGCACCTACGTACCGGTAGGTGATCAGGGGCAGGCAGTCAGATGCGATCCTGAGGCAATCAGTGGGGATGTCGCGTCGGGCAATCAGTCGCAATCAGTCGCAATCAGACGCAATCAGAGACCATCAGAGGCAATCAGGGGGACGTCGCGTCGGGCAGCATCGGGCGCACCTGCGTGCATGCAAACGTCTGCTTGAGCGCCGTGGTGATTGGGTCGATGACAATGGACGAGTGCACGGCGCCAATCTGCTCTGCGAGCGTGGCCGCTCGGGTCGTCGTCTCCTCGCCAGAGTATGACGACGCCATGTAGCACGTGAAGAAGAGCTTGCCGCAGAGCTCCCGCCAGCTCGCCGGCGTGTACGCCGGGCTCCGCGTGAGCCGGCGCACGTCGGCAAGCACTTGGGCCTTGCTGCGCTCCGACGCGCACGGTGAGTGCAGCTCGGTGAGCACACGCTGGCACATGATCGCCACCAGGGCAGCGGTGCTAGAGGAGTCAGCCCCTCCGGAGAGAGGGAGGAAGTAGCCGCGCGCGCCGCTGCGACGCAGGTAGTCCCAGAGCCAGCCCGACGGGCCGAAGGCGATCTCCTCATTCGGCGTGTGCACCTTGGGCACACGCGGCGTCGAGACCCGAAGGCCCATCGAGTCGGCCGCCGTCAGACGGAAGTCAATCTGGATGCGCGGGATCTTGGGCGACGACGACGCCTGGAAGGAGCGCGCGATGAAGTTGCTCCGCTGCGAGCGCACGTCGGTCAAGTCCGCCGTGGCGACCACCACCTCCACCTCATCCAGCCCCTCAAATTGCGACCCTTGCGCCAGCAGGGAACCATTACAGTAAATCATCGCACACCCATCGAAGTAGAGTCGGCCGCCGTCGCAACCCTTTTGGTTCGCGTACAGGTAGATGCCACCAGCCTTCGAGGTGGCACCCTTGACGAGCTCGATGCGGTAGTTGAGCTTGCGGAGCTGGTGGTGCGAGCCCGAGCCGTTCGCGATTATCTCGATGCCATCGAGCGAGAGGAGGATGTGTGGCGCGTTCGGTGTGAAGAGCTCTTCACACGTCTCGAAGGAGACCGCCGTGTCCAGCGCGGCGATGGCGAAGATGCCGATGGGCACGGTGACGGCCTGCCCCGTCACTTGCGTCACGCAGCGCGGCAAGTGGTACTCCTGCAGCGGCCCGAAGCCCGGCTCACCAGGCTCGATGTACCAGGGCGTGAACCACCTCATCTCTCTGTAGTTGCCGTCGTTGGCGAGAAAGATCTTGGGGCGGATACCAAGCACCTTACGGTTGAGCACGATGACGCGGCAGTTGTACGCGACGTTGCGGTGCATCACCGGCATGCCGATGTCGCACAGGATACCGTCCGTTGCGTCCGTTGCGAGCAACTTGGCAAACGACTCCCACGCGTGAGCGAACGTGTCATGCTCGAGAAAGTGGTCCTCGCAGCCGTAGCCGGTGATTTCGAGCTCCGGCCCCGTGCGAAAGGTGCAGCCCTGCGCCTTGGCTTCACGGATGCTCGTCTCGATGCGCGCGAGGTTGCCGACAAAGTCCATGGCCCACTGATTGAGATTGCACGTCGCAACTTTGACGAGCCGTGACATGGCTTTTGTGTGTCTGCGCGCAGGACGGAGAGAGGCGCAGTGGGCTGATCTCAAGTAAGTGGCGAGAGGGCGGGGCGATACGAGATGTTTGCACACGCACAGAAGGCGGGCCGCGCTGGCACCGAAGTGTGATGATGAAGTGCTGCCTTCTGTTTCCGTGGCGAAAGGATGTCAAGTCAAGTCAAAACCCCGCTGTGAATTGTGGCTGTGAACGGGCTGCAACTCGGAATCTATAGTTGAGGAGGGGCGTGGGCGTCCAGTTGGATAGATTTGAAAAAGCGCATCCTGCTCTGTTTTCTGTTCGACGCGCGGCTGGAGGTGCGCCCAACGTTCGACGAGGATCAGACGAGGAGACGACTCAGGAGCGGACGAGCCGCCGCGTTTTTTGTATGATATGCATATACAGTAAGTCGATTACAAGTCGAGTACGAAGACGGGGAACATGCCGTGGTGTCCTCTTTCGACAAATCTCCTGAGAGAGTGCGAGTGAGTGAGTTATTGAGTACGTGTCATAGCTCACTCACTCGCTCACTCACTCTCTCACTCACTCACTCACTCACTCACACTCACTCACTCACTCAACTCACTCACAAATCTCATCGAACTCCCCTTGCATGTATATGTTTCGTCCGGCTGTTACATTTCGGCATTTCTTGTGACTCGTCTGCATGAGAGCGCCTCCGATGTCGGCAGGACGCTGAAGCGCGTTCGGTGGCACTCTCGTCTTGATCACCCTCCGTAGCCACGCGCATCGCCACCGTGGCCCATGGCCAAGGCCGGCAAAGGCGGCAAATCAACGCCGCAACCAGGGACTAGTCGCGGTTCTCCAACTCGACCACCATCATCCCCATCTCCACTGTCTGGCTCGCCAAGTAAAGGCTCGCCATCCAAAGGCAGCGGAGGGAAGTCTAACCTGCTCAGCCGGCTGCAAGCGCCGACCGCTTCCACAAAGGGGCTGGCTAAGTCGCCAGAACAGCAGCGGCTAGCGGATCGTGAGCGCAGAGCGGAGGAAGTGAAAAGGGCAGCTCGCGACAAGGTCGCCAAGCAGCAGGCGCAGCTGTGGCTCATGCTCGAGCACCGCTCGGTGACGCGACTGCAGGCGGCGTACCGCGGCCGCAAGGGCCGCGAGCGGATGCACGAGCAGGAGTTGCTACGGCCAGGCGTGCGCGAGGCGGTGCGTGAGCAGGAGCGCGCTGCTATTGTTGAGCGCCATGCCGAGCAGGCCCGGCGAGAGCAGGAAACGGCGGGGAAGAGGCAAAGGAAGGCCGCCGAAGCGATCGCTCGTGAGGAGATACTCGCGCTTCGCGCACAAGAAAGCTTTCTGACTAGGAATGAGCGGCTGAAGCGCGAGGAGCTGGAGCTGAAGCGCGAGGAGCTGGAGCATGCACAGCGCCTCGCCTGGTGGGTCGCCGGACCGATGAGGGTCCAGATCGCATCCAACGTTGCATATCTGCGTGATCGTGCTCGGCCCTGCCGAGTGACGATCAGCGTGGCGAGCTACGCAGAGTACGCAGCAGAGCTCGCGGCGGCGGCGGCGACGGCGGCGACGGCCTCGAGTATAGAAGCCGCTCCCACCGCCGGGATGAGGGCCGACGGCTTCGATGACGACGATGGCGACGAAGGCAGAGCGTCCCGGGCGTGGATCCCGAGCGCGAATGAGACTGGAGAATGGGCGCTCGTCTCGGCGCTCGGCCGTAGAGGCGAGGGCTCCGGCGAGCTGGCAATCTGGGGAGATGGCGATCTGGGCGGCGAGGGCTCCGGCGAGCGTGCCGAGGTCGGCTGGCTGCTGCCGGAGGCGGGGGTGGCCGAGGAGGAGGAGGCCGAGGAGGCCGAGGAGGCCGAGGAGCGCCCACGCACCGTGGAGGAGCTCGAGGCTAAGCTCGAGGCCCGGGCTCGCGCCGAGCGGCTCGCCACGATCAAAGAGGAGCTCCGCACCGTCACTGAGCAGTGCACTCTCATGGACCAGATGGTGCACGATAAGATGCGCAAGCCAACGGGCGCTGAAGCGTACAGGAATCGGCAGGAGCTAGCACGGCTGCTCGAGAAGCGAGGGGAGGTCGAGAAGACGCTGGAGGCGGAGCAGGCCGAGCACGTGAGGCTGCTAGCTGAGATATATCAGTGAGAGAGGCACACGGGCACGATACATGACATGCATTGCTGTGCTCTGGAGTGCTCTACTGCTGACTCGGCCACATGCATGCTGTGATGCATGCATGCTGTGACGACCACATGCATGCTGTGACACTCGGCCACATGCATGCTGACTCGGCCACATGCTAGCCATATGCTAGCCACATGCATGCTGTGACGGCCATATGCATGCTGTGACACTCGGCCACAAGATGCTGTATCCTGCTGTGGCGGTTTAGCCGCACGCCGCAGTGTAAACTGAGGTCTGCGCCCATGCTGTGCGCGCGCAGAGCGCTGCGCAGTATGTAGATGTTCGCGCGTGCACCCAGCTTTGGCGGTTTGGGCCCGTGAGCCGCATGTATCCAGGTGTAATTTCAAGTCGTGCGATGTATCGTATTGTCGTCGCACGTCGGGGCTCGGGCAGACGTCGGGCTGCGGGGCGGCCCTCCACACCGTCGTGTGGACATGGTCGTGACTCGTGTGTAACGGCAAACGGGTTTATAATCCGCGCACCGGGCCGGACGGGGCGAGAACAACCAAACGGCGCGCCCCGCGAAGAACTAGTGAACCCTAAAGTAAGAGCTAAGAGCAGCGACTCAAGGTCGGGTTCCACAGCTTCTACACCCGGTCAACTACCACGCACTCGTGCTTGCGATGCGGACCCCCCCCACTAACCGCGTCTGCGCAAGCGGCTTTCTGCTGGTGATGTACATGTACATGGCTCAACGAACGTGTCGTCATCCCTCCCCGCCCACCCGAGGCGATCGCAACACACGTGGGCGCTGCACAGTGAGCGCCATCACGGTTGCACGGTGAGAAGCAAGTCGTTCTCGTCGTCGTTCACCTTGAGCTCGAGCTGCTGCCCACGAGGAAGCCGCCCGAGCGCTGTCGGGTCCCCCTTGCCGACCCTGCCACCATCCCGGGGCCCACCAGCACCACCACAAGGCTCTGTGTGCGCTTGGCCCGCTGTGTGGTTGTGATGATTGACCAGCCAGAGCACTGAGAGAAAGAGGCGTTGGGCCGATGGGGCTTCAACGGCTGCCCGCACAGTCTTGCCCTCTCCCTCAACACCCGCATGCTGCTCAACATGCTGCTCCCCATCGTTGCCATCGTCCACATCTCGGGAGGCGGCCTGGACTCGAGCGTGGACGGCCGGTGCGTTCGCATCGCGGAGTAGCTGTGAGAACGCCAGGGGGGCGTGTGTCGGGTCAGTCGGCACATACGGTGCGACCCACTCGGCAAGGGTGCGGATCGTCGAGAGGCGGGTGAGGCCGCTTGCTGACGGCACGAAGGACCGCACCGGTGGTGCTCCAAAGGGCAGCAGAGCTGACGAAGCTGACGAAGCTCCAAAGGGCAGCAGAGCTGCCTGCGCGCTAACCTGCACGCTGGCGCGCATAGGGAGCGGCTGGCGTGCGAGTGGGTGCGGCGCAGGCGGCATTGCCCGCGGCGCTACCGACGAATGGTCGCCGTCCCATGCACCGCCCCCATCATTGAAGCCGCCGCCATGATCTCCGAAGCCGCCGCCATGATCCCCGAAGCCGCCGCCTTGATCTTCGAAGCCGCCGCCCTGGTCGTCCTCATCGTCGAACGCGCCCTCACCGTCGTCGCGGCTCTGATCACGCAAGAGATCGAGCGCAGCTCCCGCCTTGCGTGCAGGCACCTCGGCATCAACCACAAGTGACCGCACGACGTCGCTACCTTGTCCGCCATCTTCTTCGCTACTGTCCATGACGAAGCCGTCCATCGCATCGCCACGGTGCTCCTTGGGATCGCTGCCTTCGTCTCCCTCGCCGCCGTCGCCGCCGTCGCCGCCGCGACCGCGAAGCATCCGCTGCGCCTCGAGCGCAGCCAAAGCTGCAGAGGCAGCAAGCTCCTTGCCGCCATCCTCTTGCAATACGAAGGCGGCGAGGTGCGGTGCGGCCGCCTCCTCGCGACTCTGCTTCCAACGGCGCTGCTTGTGGCACTGAAGCCATTCCTCGAGTTCGCAGTCCTGGGTGAGCAGACGCGAGAAGATGGCCGCACCACGCCGCTTCACGTCGCACGCGGCCGGTGGCAGGATAAACTGCCAGCGTCCTCCGGCGCCGTCCCCACCGCCGCCGCCTCTCTTGGTGACGACCGGCTGCAGACCATACGGGAGCGCCACTGGTTCGGCGAGCATCATCGGAGGGAACAGATGCTTCTCATGATCTATCGCCAGCTTGAAGGGCTTGTGAGCGGCTGCGGAGCGCTCAGGCAGCGGCCCAGAGCGCTCGCCATTAGCGCCAAAGTCTACCAGCAAGGCGAATGGACGCGATGCTGCGCCCGTACGCGCTGCCAAGGAGGACGCAGTGCCTCCTCCAGCGGGCGTGACGGGCAAAGAGGTGCCCAAGGTGTCCGAGGCGTAGGGGGCGACCATCGCGTCTGGAGCATAGGGGGCGGCGCTCGTGGGCGACAGGAGCCGAGCTTGGCTGGCAGGAAGCGAAGTACGGCGCAGCTGCTTTGGGGGCATGGTGTGCTTCGCAGCTGTTCCTCTCGGCTCGGCCTCGTCAGAATCGTCCTCATCGCTCAGCACGACACGGCGCCGTCGCGCGGCCTTCTCCATGGCCACTGCAGTCCGCACCTGAGACCGAGGCGGCGCACGGCGTGGCGCCGACTCGAACGCATCGTCGTCGGATCCCAGAATGCTGTCCTCATGGACCTCGACCTGTGTAACGACCTGTGCCGACGGCGCCACCGGCTCACGTAAGGTTTCGTCACGTAGGCTCGCGCCCCTCCGAGCTTTCGTGTCGTCGGGCGCCGTCGCGTCCTCGCCAGAGTGAGACGCACGGCCATGAGTAACTGCGCCCATGGCCACTGACGAGGGGGAACGCGAAGGCGAGGGCGACGGGTGCCGTGAGGCACAGAGGCCATCGTCTGCGAAGAGGTCCATCTCAACCGTGCAGTTGTCCGGTACTGCGCGCTCGTCCACCCCCGCACCATGCTCGTGCCTCGCTTGGGCCATATCGATCGGCTCGTCGCCCTCGCCCTCCCAGCCAGCCGCGTATTCGGACGCGGCATCATCATCCTGCAGCCACTCACTCATGAGAGCTGAAGCAGCGCGGGCGTCAGAAGGCGCCTGGGCTCCGATTACGTCGGCCGGCCACTGGTGCCACCACGATGCGTCGTCGGGCATGAGCCCCGCGGCGTCTACGGACCTCGAAGAGGCAGCGTCCTCCTCCATGCCCACGTATGCGTCCGCGCCGTCGACGGTCGCTGCTGCGCCTGCGGCATCCGCCTCCCGGGCAGCTGCCTCCCAACGCTCAAGTAGACATAGACCGTCGGCCGCAGCGGGCGGCGGCACGGGGCGGTGGAGCGTGCGCCTCGGTGCGGTACGCCGCCGTGCACGCAGCAGCATCGCCGTGAGCTCATCGAGGCGCAGGTTGGCAGGCGCGTCATCGGTCGCGCTCGTTGTCGACGAGGCGCCGCCTGCGCTTTGCTGTCGTGCAGCTGCGTCGACGAGTCTTCTCAGTCGCAAGAAGGCACTTTCCCACGCCTCTGCCAGCCGCTCCTCATCCGCATCGGCTCCACCATGATCAGCGAGCTGGTTTCCGGCAGCGTTCATGACGGTGCTGCCGGCATCAGCGGCGCTCGCCTTCGCGGCAGCCTCCTTAGCCGCCTTGGCCGCCGACTGTACGGCAGTGAGCGCAGCGCTCGCCTCGCTGGCAACCTCCTTGTTCATGTGTGCAATGAGCTGGCTGCGCACCTGCACCTGCACGGACGCGTGGCTGATGGCCGCTTGCGCGTCCTCGATCCCCTCTTTCTGCAGAACATCTGTGAGAGATGAGACGGAGAAGGCCTGGAAGGAGAAGGCGCTCCACCCCGCAGAGCGCTTGGCGGCGCCGTTCTTGGCCACCTCCTCCTGGATCGCACGGAGCGAAAGGTTGGAGCCCACACCCGCACTTACCCGGAGCATCGGCCGCTTGTTGTGACGCGCTGGCATCTTGGCCACTGTGAGTAGGGCACACGCGTGTCTCGTTACCTTATCGGATAAGAAGAAAAAGTTGATTGCATGCATGCACATGCATGCAGTAGACTGCTTCGTAATGGCAAATTAACCCCAACGAGCGATAGCTTGGACGGGAGTATAGATCCTTCCTCTTCGTGTCATGTACTACATCTCGCATTGATCTCCCGCAGCATGCGCGATTCCCCGGAAGAATCATGCTGCGGGGGCGGTGTGTCTTTATGAACGACACATTGCGAGATATCTGAAAATATTCAGTACAATCGTTACTATCAGCTCGGCACACTCATGATGCATGGAGACTTACACCATGGCTCACTAGATGCACCGCGACCCGGGACGTCGCACTCGGAAATCTCGGGTGTAGGCTGCTTATGCTCAAGCTGCGACCGGCAACGCGGCGGCATGCTCTGCGATGAGAGCTCGGAGTCCGGCCTCGTTGGCGCCTCGCATGGTGTCGATCACGAGGCCGCTGCGAAAGAAGAGGAACGTTGGCATTGACGTCACACCGAGCTCTGCTGCAAGCTCTCCGAGCACATCGACATCAATCTTGACGAAGAGCGCTTTGCCAGCGTACTCTTCGGCGATCGCGGCATACGCGGGCGCAATTCTCTGGCACGGCCCGCACCAACTGGCGGTGAAATCGACCACGAGAAGCTTTTCTCCAGCTTCGGCCTGCACCGCAGCCCAGTCATCCCTGTCCTGGAGCTGGCGAACACCGCCGCGCAGTCGCAGGAGCGCTCCGACCAGCGACGGCTGTTGCATTACCCCAGGCGCATGGGGCGGCTGCGTGAGCACGGCAAAGCGCGAACCTGGGGCAGCCGCTGCGGCGGACGCCACCAAGGCATAGGCGAGGAGCAGCGCCAATGGTGAAGCCCTCATCAGACTCATCATCTCGCAAGCTCTGATGGGAAGTCAAGTCAAGTCAAGTCAAGTCCAGTCTACAGAGGGTGAAACAAGATGGCCTGGTGTGCTCGTGTCTCGCGGTCACGCGGAAATGAAAACCCCAATCCTGCGTCGTAAATGTCTTGAATACAATTGTACCCGGTACTGTGTAAAATTATTGAGCGTGCATCGTCTACGGTACATTGTACCGGTACGCGCGGCGTGCAGGCGCACGTCGTGCTGGGCATAAATGACAAACGCTTCGACCCGCCTTACCCGGCTACCGGTACGCCTCGAGCTTATCGGGGGTTCCGGCCGCACCGCCGGCCGTTACGCGTCTGCCGCACGCGCCTTCATTTCGCCGACCGCCTTCGAGCAGGCGCGGGGAGGCGCTCTGGGAGCGGGCGGAGGCAGGGTCGGGTTTGCTGGGGGCGGCCTCTTCTGAGTCGGCCGCGGGGAGCGGTCGGCTTCGGGCTTGCGGCTGTTGAGTCGGCCGCGGCTTCGGTCGTCGCGCTGACGAGTGACGTGCGGGGTGTGTGTTGTTGGTGGGTTTGGTTGGTTGTGAGATTCGTCTGTGTGCCTTTGTGCGTCCGCGTGTTCCGTGTGTCTCGTGTGTGTCCCGGCTCCCCCCGGTGTCTTTTTACCGGTACCCCCGGTGTCTTTTTACCGGATGTGAACCGGATGTGAAACCGAAAACCAAAACCCATCTCGCGGAGCACCGGTTGCTCTAACCCTCACCGCTTAAGCTCCTGAGTTTCCAAGAGATTTGGTTGCAGTTCTTCTCTGTGTCTCGTTTCACTGTTAACAAGTACCGGTAAGCCCAAAACCCATCCATGGCGCAGGGTCTCCGCATGCAGTCTCCGCACATGACCGATGCGGCCCACGAGCCGTCTGGCGCGAGCAGCGCTCGTACACCACCCCCGGGCGACGCGGCATCGCTTGGCTACGGGCTGACAGCCTCGCTGTGGAAGCTCGGCGGTGGCACAGAGCGCACGATGACGGCTGGGCGCAACCTTCGGGCTATCATAGACAACATCCTTGAGAAGCCGAGCGAGCTCAGGTACCGCAGATTACGTGCCGAGGGCGCCGCGTTTGCGACTCGCGTGCTTGCATGCCCGGGCGCGATTGAGGTGCTCAAGGCCGTTGGCTTCGAGATAGTGCAGTATCCCGATGGTTTGTATTGGACTCTGAGAACGGTGGATGCGGCGCTCCTCAGCGAGGCAAGGCTCGAGCTGGATGCTGGTCTCAAGGCCGTCCGGAGGCTCCTCTCTGTACACGACGAGCCACATCGACGAGAAACACCGACGCGCATTCGAGACGCAGACTCAAATGGTGTCGCACTGCCAGTGTTCTTGGCTGTGTCCGAAATTGAGAATGGAGGCGTAGCGTTGGAGCGCGAGTCGCCGGTTGAGCCGATGGCTGGTATTGCGGCGGGCGGCCCAAGGCATGCCAAGGCGGCTATATCGATGAGTCGACAGCTGCAAGCACGAGCGATCATTCACAGGGTGAAGTCTCGCGACGAGGAGGTCGAGCGGCGAGGGCGGGACGCGTTTTTCTGGTGGGTCACTTGCGCGGCGGCGGCCTTGTTGATCTCTGCCGCCGTCGCCAGTCTCTAAAAACAGCGTGCCCAAATATGGCAAAAGCCCGAAACTCAAAATCTCAACTCCGCCTCCTGGTCGGCTTTCGTCCAACGCCTCCAATTTCACTGGTCGGCTCGGATGGCAACCGTCGTCGGCTCAATGGCAGTGAACAAGAAAGTATCCGCGCCCCACCGTGGCCCCCTCGAACTTGCCCTTGCCGCACGAGATGTTGAGGCGGTGCGGGTAGCCATCGCCAGCGGTGCGGACGTCAATCAATGCTTCGCTGACGGCCTGACGCCTCTTTGCCGCATGGCCGCCCTGGGCGAGCGGCGCATCCTGAAGCTGCTGCTCAACGCGAATGCGAACCCGGACCAGCGGCCGCCGCCTCGCGATGAGGCACAGCCCGTCTCGGACGTCGCTAGCCAGGTGGTCAGTGCCGGCTTCTCCGCTCTGCACTGGGCATGCCGTGAGAACAAGATGGAGTGTGTGAAGCTGCTGTTGGAATCGAAGGCGATCGTGGACGTGCGCGCTGCCGACAATGTGACGCCCTTCATGCTTGCTTGTAAGAACGGGTACCACGAGCTTGCCAAGCAGCTCATGGTCGCAGGTGCGGACATCGAGGCCGCCAACGTGCGTGGTGGCACTGCGATGGTGGTCGCGTGCGTGATGGGCAACGCCGAGATCCTGCGCACGCTGCTGGCGATGCGGGCCAAGGCGGACGCGGTGACGGTTGCGATTGACGACAGCGAGGAGCTCTTTGAGTGCCGGCCGCTCGTCACCGCCTGTCGTTACAATCATCCGAAGTGCGTCAGCTTGCTGCTGGCCGAGGCTTTGAGTGCTGAGACGCTTGCGATCGCGACGAAAGAGCTCGAGGAGTTCCCTTCGTTCACCGAGTGCGCGAAGCTGGTGAGACGGGCCGTGGAGCGGCGCGAGCAGCGCGAGCAGCGGTTTGGCGTTCGCCCGCCCGCCGCGCCCGTGGCGAGCGCCGACGTCGACGCCGTGAGCGCGACGGAGCGCGCGGACGCGGCGATGGCAGCCTTGATCGCAGAGGAGATGAAGCCACGGACGGCAGCGGCACCACCCAAACCGAGCGGAAAGAAGAAGCGCCCGGCCGCCCAGCACGCGAAAAAGGCCAGCGGAGCCGCCGACGCGGCCGCGGCCGCGGCCATGGCCATGGCCTCGTTGTCGTCGTCGTCGTCGTCGGCGTCGGCGGCGGCGGCGGCGGCGGTCATGCCGACGGCGGCGGAGTTGGAGATGACGGTGACAGCTGAGGAGACCGCAGCGACGGCCGAAGTGGCCGCGGCCGCGGCGACGGGCGCGCCTGGCACGGAACCGGCCGGCTCGGTCGCCGCCGAGGCAGCCACTACGCCGCTGCGTACCTCGCAGCCGGGAACTCCTCGCAGTCCCACGTCGCCGCCTAAGCCCGACATGCATGCGCTCCTGATGGAGTATGAACTATACCAATATCAGACGAGCGAGACGCACCAGCGGAGAAAGTCGCAGGAGGAGGCGAAGGATGAGGAGGACGCCAAGCCAAACCAAATCAAGCCAAGTCAAGCTAAGCCAAGCCAAGCCTGGCTAGGTTTGTGCTTGGAGGAGGACGATGACGACGGCGAGGAGGAGGGTGAGGAGGGGGCGGCCCTTGGCAAGAGGCGTAGCGACGACAAGGGAGGGGAGGGCAAAGAGAACCTCAGCCGCAGCAGCAACAGCGACGAAGACGGACCAACCGCGCAGAATGAGGAGCCGGCGCCGCTGCTCCAGCTCAGTCCGCCACTCGTAGCGGCGGAGGCGAAGGAAAAGGAGTACGCTCAACTGGACGCGCTGCTCCGCCGTCGACTCTCTGCCCGCAGCGCGGACGACGCCGGCAACGAGATGTCGCAGCTCAACATGTACTTCAGCCGCAAGAAGTTCACCACGAGCGCGATGAGCTTCTTCTTGACCAAGTTCCGCGAGAGCTCGCTGCCACGTGAGACCGTCGTCCCGTTGACGGAGGACGAGCGCCGGCGGCGCAAGGCGCGTCGGCCACCGCCGCCGCCGGGCTGCTTGAGCCCCGATGCCTCGGCCACCTCCCAGGCCTCGCGCCTCGCGCCGCCGCTGCCGCCGCCCGCAGCCGCAGCCGCAGCCGGCGCGGAGCCATCGCTCCGGCCAGTGAGCACCAGCAGCAGCAGCAATCCGATGCCCATCACAGCGCCGAACCATCGGCTGGCGAGGAGCGCGAGCTACGCGGAGCTCGAGCGCCGTCTTGAGCAGGAGCTCGAGGCGGCGCGCATGCGCGAGGCGTCGCTCGAGCAGACGCTCAAGCAGCGGAGCGATGCGCTCTCGCATCTCGTCATCTGCCCTATTACTCACGAGCCGATGGTCGACCCCGTCTCCGCGGCCGACGGTCAGACGTACGAGCGGCGCGCGATCGAGGCGTGGATCAAGAAGGGAACGGTGCCTATCTCCCCGCTCACGGGCGAGCCCCTCGAAGACCTGACGCTCCGCCCGAACTTTCTTGCCAAGGCGCTCGCGCAGGAGCGCGCTGGCAATTGACGAGCGCGCGGCTACATGAGAGTATTTGCATGCTAACGTCGTCTCATGCATGTGGCCGGTGGCCAACTATGTCTGGACTACATGTATGGTGCATGTGCCTAGGGTACGAGCGCGGAGCTGCCCGCGCTGGTCTACAGTGAGAAGATGTGCGTAGGTGGGCATGGTACGTGGGGCGCAGGGGGGGGTTGGGGAGTTGGCGAGGCTGGGGAATTGATTGAGAGGGCGCGCGTGTGGGGCCCCTGGCCCGTGCCGTGCCGTGCGAGCAGGTGGGCTGCTGTGAGCGGGGTACTGGGTTGCCGCTTGTCGGGGATTACTTCAGTGATGCACAGGCGTGCACGGCCGGGCATGGGTTGCAGGCACCCTCTGGGCCGGCGTCGCGTGCGGGCGCCGGGGGCCGGGCGCGGGCCTCTGGCCGCGGTAGGCGTTGTGAAAGATGAAAGTAACTTCTGTTGGTCAAACTGAAATGGATATCGCGCGTGGAGTTCTTAGTATATACAATTATATCGATCGTTTCGTTTGAGCGTTTCATCGCCGCGCGTTTTTCTTTTTAATTTTATCTCCGGTTAACGCGTCACTAACCCCGCAATGCGCAAACCCACCCGGATTGACTGATCGCTTTCGCGCACGTCACGTTTTAACTTCGCTTTTCATCGTCGAGGATATAGATATCGAATATCAATGTGACAGTGTATACACTACACACTGTCACAGTCAACTCTCTAAAATATGACAAGGGCTCTTGAATTACATGCAGGGGCTAGGATGCACGCATGCACCAACGGCTGCACGGTGCACGGTGCGGGCGCTGCTGCCTCGCGCGTCGCGCATACTACGAGTTACTTGCCGAAGAGCTTGGCGCGGAGGGTCGGGAGCTGCGTCTCGTACGCGAGCATCAGCCGGTTCTGCAGCGTGTTGTTGAGCGTGATCTTGCCGCCGAAGCCGATGAGCTCGACGCCGCCGATGCCACTCTTCAGCGATTCGGAGCTGAAAGTCACCGAGATGGCGGCCGCAAATTCGGCCGACTTGTTCTCCTTGGCCCACTTTTCAAACCTGGGGAGAGCCTTGGCCAGCGCGGCCTTGGTCGCCGTCTCGCCGCCCGCCACGCCCTTGACGATCACCTTCGTGTCCGCCAACTGGGTGAGGCCTTCGTAGATGAGCGCCTCAAGGAGGGCAGGGTATTCGCTGCTCGAGACCAGGCCGGGCAGCTTGGCGGCCGCCTCGGCCAGAACTTTCTGCATCGCATCGTCGCGCTCCTTGAGAGCCTTGAGGCGTGAGAAGCGCACCTCGTTCGACTGCGCAATGCGCTTCTGCACCTCAACCTGCTTCTCCTTGACCTCGTACGCAGCGCGGATCTTCTGCTTCTCGGCCTCGACCATGCGGAGCTTCTCAATGTTGAACTCCTCGTCGGTCTTCAGCTTGATCTCGCTGGCCTTCTCCTTGGCCTCCTGATGGATGAACTGCACCATCTGTTGGCGCTCAAACCGAAGGATGCGATGATGAGCAGGAGGATGCGGTGTTGGCAGGCGGACCGGAGGAGCAGAGCATCAGGCGCGCCGGCAGTCACTGCTGGTTCCCCCCCCCTGGCGCAGGGAGCGTTCCGAAGGGCGTGGCCATCGCGGAACACGTACCTGGTTGATCTGGGCATTGACCTCAGCGTCGTTCATCCTTCCGCGCAGAGAGGACTGTGCACAAGAGAAAAGACAAGCGTTAGCGACTTGCTTGGCGGCGTGCCGGTGACTGCTCGCAGCGGACGCTGCGCGATGAGCATTGGTGGTTCCCAGCAGATTGCTGCAAACCGCTCAGGCTCATTGCCGGAGGCCGATCGAAAGCACGCTGGGCCCTGCCGCGCGACGGAGTACTACATACATAGAAAAAGTCGTACCGGTAAAGGAAGTCCGCAGTCGAACTGAGGTTCCTGTCAACGGAGAGGCCCGCAATTCTCGACAACGTGCCACTTCTGCATGAGAGAAGAGCGGTTTCACAAATTTCGTGTTTGTCTTCGGAAGAAGGTCGCCCATCCACCCAAGTGGAGAATCTTTTCGCCGCGCGCTATCAAGGCAGCCACTCTTCGCGACGATGGCCTCGCATGCTCAACCTCTGCTGCTGCTGCCGCTGCTGCTGCTCGTACCTTCGAGCGCGTTAGTCGTGACGAACGTGCGAGGCCTTCCCGCCATTGGGCTCCCGCGTGCCGCGCCTGCGCCTCGCCTCGGAGCTTGCAGGTCCGTGCTCATCAAGATGTTGGCCAGCGGGGATTCCGAGAATAAGGACAGCGGCGACGCCTATTCGGTCGACTGGGACACGGCATGGCAAACGGAGTTGTCCAAGCGTCGCACCGGCGCCGCACCGGCGCGACCCGAGGGCCGCGAGCCCGTGCCCGAGTTCAAGGTGGTAGAGTTGAAGGTCCGACGCGCCGCCGACGACGCGGTCGCGTCGCTGCAGATGGCCTCGAGTGATTGGAAGCTGTGGGTGGGTCTGCTCCTCGGCATCAGCGTCCTCACGGCGATCGCCGCGCACTCGTCGAGCACGCAGCAGACCTTCTCCGTCTGAGCTGCCCCAGCCTGCAGGTCGGAACGGTGCGCGCAGTGGCGCGCGACTCCAGCCGCCGCGAGAGGCGCTCCACTCACGTACGGCGCGAGGCGCGCCACTCACCTACGACGCGAGCGCGCCATTCATGCGACACTTCTCGTCATCATGTAACGCGTGAGTCTCATCACAGTGAACTCTCTTTGGTGCGGACGTTGTACACTCACGCACCTGTACCATTCCATTAGTTCTTATTACGCGTAAAAGAAGGTCGGGCGGCTCGAAGATCCCTCCTTAAGTTCAACCTCGTTCGCTCATTCAAAGTTCTACTTTTGGAACGCCCGGCTCGCACACGTAAGACGTGGAAGCGGGAAGCCGCGCGCGAACTCGCACACCATGATGCCGCTGTTCACTAAGCAGGAGGTCATCCGCGGCCGTCATCTTGACGATGGCCTCCCACGCTCTCCATCAGTTAGCGACGCGAGCATAGCGGCAGACCCGTCCGCCATCGCACTCGGCATCATGGTTGTGCCCAACAATCTTGTGCTGCGAGTCGCCGCGCGGGCTTCGTGGCTGCCAGAGGCGCGCAAGTATGCGACCACGCGCTGGGTTGCTGGCGATGTACCGTGCGCGCGGAACATGCTCCGCGAGGAGGCGGAGCTCCACGGCGACGTGGTCTTCGTCCCAACCAAAGATTGCCAAAAGTGGCACAGCCCGCACAAGGTGCACGCGTGGTACCAGTATGCGCTGCGCACGTTTCTGCAGGCGGCGTGGATCGCCAAGATGGAGGACGACGGGCTTCTGTGGACGAGCGCGCTCGCAGACTTGCTTTGGGCGGTGCGCCACTCCGGCCATGCCTCGATCGACAGGCCCAGCGCCTCGGTGTACGTGGGCATGCTGCAGTGGCAGGGAGGCTGCACGCTCTCCGAGGTCGGCGTCGGCACCCCGTCGGAGCAGAAATGCAACGGCTGCTGGGGCGGCTGGTACCGTGGCGGCGCGGCCGCACCGCGTGATTGCCATGGCATGTGGAGGGAAGGCTGGGCGGGCTCGGTGCGCCAAGGCACCGACGCATGCCCAGCCTTCCAGCTCGCGCCGTTTGCATGCGGACCGTTCGAGGCTCGCTCGCGACACCTGGCGCAGACGGTCGCGCGCTGCGAGTACGCGGATCGTTACTTCCGCGCCATGTCGCGCCGCGGCGACGCTCGGCAGAATTGGTGCGTGAGCACCGACGGTGGCCAGGGCCATGTCCTCGGGGCGTGCATCCGATCCATGCATGCGGCGGACCTCGGCGCGCACATCCAAAAGTATGCGACCAAGAAGCAGCTCAATGAGTCTCGCTCGGTGCTGATCGTGCACCCGATCAAGTCGCGTGGGCTCGAGAATAATCCCAAGCTCCACCACATGGTCGTCAATGACTACAGGCGAACGTGGGAGTTCCTGCTGCGTGCGCCGTTCAAGCACAAGCCCATTGCGCTGTCGCGGATCGTCTTCAAGCCGAACGAGACGCGTCCGTTTGTCGAGCGAGTGCAACACGGCGTGAGCCAAACAATGCGCCTGCCGAGGCCGGCGAGGCGCTAGACCTTAATTGCGGCCTAGAGCGTAGAGCCGGCTATGTCTCTGATCATCCCGGGGACCCCGCAAGTATAGAACTTTCAACTTAGTCTTAGCCCAGCGGGGAACCGCGACGTAGCCGAACTATATATAAACTATTTATTCGGCAGGAACTCCCACGTCGACTAGTACGCTTAAGCGACCATGAGTGTGAACTCCCATGCCCGTGCGTTAACGCGCGAAAGGAAAACCGGCCATTACGGTTTGTCGTTTCCTGCGTTTACGCGGTCGGGGGTGCGTATACGCAGAAACCTGTGTATACGCGAGGGGGTACGTATACGCACCCGCTGTGTATACGTACTACCGCTCGCGTAAACGCACCTAGCCGCGTATACGCACCCGGGTGCGTGTACG
>Ga0210242_100953_pt1 | contig 24419 bp, 25 predicted proteins | sample ChrtobMeP5a_16mM_FD_155445 | JGI IMG/M metagenome (GOLD analysis project Ga0210242, IMG submission 155445) | Chrysochromulina tobin associated microbial communities from unialgal haptophyte culture, Seattle, Washington, United States - P5a_16mM | ecosystem: Host-associated > Algae > Haptophytes >... | reverse complement strand
TGCAAAAGAAGTCGAGGCCGCCCATCTCGGCAGCGCCCTCGATCTCGACGCCCTTCTTGCCGCCCTCCTTGATCACCGTCTTGAGCAGCTTGTCCTTCGCCTTCGCCGCCTCCTTGGCTGCCTTCTCCTCTGGCGTCTCCTTCGTCTGCGGCGGCGGCGGCTCCTTCTTCGGTTGTGCGGCCTTCTCCGCCTTCATCTTCTCAATCTCCTCCGCCGACGGCTTGCCTCCCTTGGGCTTGGCGCCCTCGCCCGCGGATACGTCCACCGCGTCCACCAGCGTCGCTGCGAGGTGTTGGACAATAGGGAACACGTTGTCCGCAGCTTGCTGGCAAAAGGCGCCGAAGTCAGCGTTCGCGTCGCCCTCAATGACGTCGGAGAGGGCGCGCAGGGAGAGGTAGGGCACGCCGTACGCCTTGCAGATCTGCGCGACGCCCGCGTTCTCCATCTCGCACGCGTCGGGGAAGCCAAGGGGTTCCCACACTGTCGAGGTCATCGCCTTTTTGGCGGCTGTGTCGATGAAAATGGAGCCGGTCGCGATGCGTCCCTGCGCGAGCACCACGCCGTGAGCGAGGGGCGCCTCGAGCGCCGTGGCGAGCATGGTCGGGTCGGCCTCGTAGAACCGCCACTTGAGGAACGGGATCTCGCCCAGCTGGTACACGTGAGGATCCCAAGGCGGATGGAACGCGCGTACGTCCATCTCGTAGTTCACGACATCCTTCCCGATGAGAAGGTCGCCCACCTTCTGGCCCTGCTTGAGACCGCCCGCCACGCCGGTGAAGACGATCGCCGACACCTTGAACTCGTTGATCATCGTCGTCGCTGCACTGCCAGCGAAGACGGTGCCCACGTTGGCTGCGGCGAAGACCACCGGCCGACCGCCCAGAGTTCCCGTAGTGAATGTGAAGACAGTGCCGCGATTGTGCTCGACCTGGTCAGTGACGTTGGCCTTGAGCTTCTCAACCTCTTGGGGCATCTGCGGTGGCGGAGCTGGGCAGGCCGCGTGAGCGCTGTGCAGCTGGAAGGATTGCGGCGCGCGCTGGCGGGGGTCCTGGCTGCGCACCGCCGCGAGGATGCCTAAGCACGACTTCGAGGAGGCCATTTTTGTTCCTGCACGCGAGAGAGGCCAGTGAGACTGCAGCGGTGCCAGCGGAGCTCACGGAACACTCGAGCCGGGAGGGCATTCGGGTCTGAGGTGGCGATCACACACTGCTCCGTCGGCGAGACGGCCCTCCGACGTGCTCGGGGACGGAGGACGATATGCGACACTCGGCCCGCGTTGTCACGGGCGGTGCGTTTGGAAATGACAACGAGGAATGCTCATTTACTACACAGGAGTGGACGTGTGGAGCTCCACGGCGTGCGACCTGACCGCCGGTATCCCGATCTGGCGTGGCAGAGCGGCAACTTTGGAGCTGTTTATTGGGGCCAGTCGGGGTAGCCGAGCGCCGCCTGCGTGACGAGGCCGCTGAACCCAAGCATCGCGAGGCGGCCGTTTTTGAGCTCCGCGATCTTGCGGTTCTCAGTCGCCATTTTGAGCGGGTCAACGCCATAGTTGCCCGGCTCCCAATCGCCCCAGTCGCCGTCGAGCTTCGGCACGACAACCGACATGTGGATAGCCTCGAGCGCGCTCACGCTGGCGAGCAGCGCCCACATCCAGCCGCTCTTGACCGCCGCGTCGTGCGCAGCGATCGACTTGATGCCCTCAAACGCCGGACCCGGGAAGGTGATGCCTGCGTCGACCGTCAGCCAGCCAACGACCGCAAGCATGCACAGGCGGCCGTGCTTCAGCTCGGCCTCGCGCATCCAGTTGAGGTCGTACTTGGTGCTCAGGCCCAGCGGGTCGTAGACGGTGCCCTTCACCGAGTACTTGCCGATCATCTTGTTGATGTCCGGCGCAGCCATCGCAGCAGCGGCAGCGCGGCTGGCGACCGGCGCATGGAACGCCGGCGCGTTGAACGCGGCGGTGGCAGAGAAGAGCGACAGCGACCTGCACGCGAAGCGAACGTCGTGCGAGGTCAGCTCGCGTGCTGTGGGCGCAAGCTGCTCGGGAGGTCAGCTCGCGTGATGTGGGCGCAAGCGACTCGGGCCGCGCGCGCATCCAGCGTCGTACATTGCTTTCTTCAAAATCTTAGCTCGGGAGATTGCCTTCATTTATTCGCGAAGGCGCCGTGTTGGCAAAAGGGATGTGAAGGCTATTTTCGTCACAGCCGCAACGGCTCGCCCCATTCGGCGCGGAGGATGCTCTCTCCGCCGCCGCCGGCGAGTAGACTGCCAGCTGAGGCCCCACTATGGGACATCCCATGGGCCCCTCCTCCACCGCCACTAACACTACCCCCACCCATGCCGCCGCCTCGAGATGGCCTACTCGTACTACTTGTCGCCACAGCCGCCGTAGCCGCCATCCTGGGCACGAAGACGAGCTTCCACACAATCGAGTAGCGCGGACGGTGCGCGAGGAGCGAGGGAGTAGACACGCGGTGGAGCACCTCCTGGTGCATGAGCACTGCGCGCCCTGGGCGCGGTTGAACCAGCAGCCCCACGCCGCGCTGACTCTGCAAGAAGAGCGTCTCGGCATCCCACTCGCGTCGCCATTCGGCATCGGGATACCTGGCATGAGGGAGGCCATGGGTGGGCATGAGGCTGAGGTACGAGTAGCTGTGAATGTGAATGTGAAGGTACGAGTAGCTCATCATCAGTCAGTGGCATCCCGAGGCATCCCGAGGCAGCCAGAGGCCCTCAGCAATCCACAACACGCCTCATATGACAGGTGACTCTGCGCACACGATGAGGCTGACGAAGAGCGGCTTGCCTCTCGTGCCGTTGGAATACGCGCCGCCATGTGCCGCATGCCAGCGCGCCGTCGTCTCAGATGAGGGGGAGGGCAGGCAGCGGGGGTCGGCGTCCACGTGCCATTGGAAACAATCACCCGCCACGGCGGCATTCGCGACGAAACTCGTTCGAGTGTAGCTCCCTGATTCGGGTGTGCGAGAGCCTCCGTCGCCGTCGCCGATGACCTCGCCATCGCCTCCTCCTTTGCCACTGCCTCCTCCTTCGCCACTGCCTCCTCCTTCGCCACTGCCTCCTCCTTCGCCACTGCCTCCTCCTTCGCCACTGCCTCCTCCTTCGCCACTGCCTCCTCCTTCGCCACTGCCTCCTCCCTCGCGAAAGTGGGGCATCGGACGGATCTCGTACTCGGGATACAGGCGCTCGAGGCGGCGCTGTATCTGACGAACCGCCTTCGAAGGCGCTGACTCGAGGCTCCGCAGCAGCTCCTGGCGCAGCCCAAAGCTCGGCGGCAGGCCGACGGAATCGCTGGTCTTCTTGTCCCAGCGTGTCGGGTTTGGCTCTTCCGTCTCTGCTGCAGCGACCTCGTCTGCCAGATCACCTGTCAAGAAGCCTAGGAGCTCTCGACGCTGCGACTCGCTCACGAGGCCGTCGATTGCGCACACAGCGGCTCCGTCGATGGTCGCGTTGAGTGCGCAGGTGATCCATGTGGGTGACCAGGAGGAATCTTCGTCGGCGCCGGCAGCCAAACGTTCAGAGTGCCCATCGCTCACGGCCACAAAGTGCGTATCGCTTGCTCGAGCTGCTGGTCGTCGGCGGCCGCGGCACCGGCGTAGCAGGTTTATTACAGAGGGCCCATTCCTGGTGCTGATGAACTCGCTGCTGCAACACCGCGGCCAAGACGGCCATAGGTCGCGCTTCACGCGCACCATGTGCGTATCGCCCATCGAAAACGCCCGAGACAGCGTTAAAATTTTCGGCAGACAAAGCGCGTTTCAATATCGCATGACGGAATTTCGCATGACGGCGGTGATTGTGATGTGCTTCTGACGAGATTGCTCAACACGGCGTGTGGTACAGGTTCAGGTGCAATATGCACAGTGTTTCGCTGCTTGCCGTCCGGCAACGCCCTCACGCGCACGCCTCCGATTGCGCAGGAGTATGGACGACCTCCCACCACGTGCGGCGACGGCACCCGGGCGTCCGCGCGTAAAGCTCACGCGCACGACGCTCAAGCGGCTCACGGCCATTCCGCCGCACAAGCTCCAGATGATACAGAGGCACTACCCGATCATCCCGCCGCCGCCGGGCTCGTATGCGAAAGTGCAGATGGAGGGCTTCACCGAGGTCAAATCTCGCGCCCAGGCCTCCGACACAGAGGGTGAGGAGCCCGTCGAGAAGCTCGACGCCAATGAGCGGCGCAAGCGCTTCCTGACGACGTCCAACCTGAAGCGCGTCTTCCGCACGCTCGACCTGGGCGAGGATGGGTACATCGACGTGGAGGAGCTCTTCGAGGCGCAGAAGCGCATCGGCGGCAAGCTCACCCGGCAGGAGGTGCGCGAGGTCCTGTGGGAGGTGGACGACAACATGAGCGGCCGGCTGTCGTTGAGCGACTACCTGACGACGTATAAGCGCTCACAGCTCGACGAGAGCGGGTTTGAGCCGAAGCGCTTCTACTCGATCGTCGAGTTCCTGCTGATGGACCGCGACTGCTCCGGCCTGGTCACGCTCGACGAGGCCATGACCACGCTCTTCGAGCGCGAGGGCGCCGGCAACCTCGGCGAGATCACGAAGCAGGTCCGCCAATAGCCTCTGATTGCCTCTGATGACCTCTGATTGCATATGATGACATCTAATTGCCTCTGATGACCTCTAATTTCTTCGGATGACCTCTAATTTCTTCTGATGACCTCTAATTGCCTCGAGTCGCAATCTCCCAGTTTTTCGAGGCGGCTGGCGTGGCCGTAGGCAAAGACCCGCCGCCGAACGCGACGGTGTCGTTCATGGGTTACTACAACCGGGTGGGGCGCGCGAAGCCGCACGTGCCCACCAAGGACACGTTGCGCCGCTCCTTTTCGAACGAGCTGCGCATCCGATCCGGTGCCCAACTCCCGCCTTCGACGGAACTCTCAAGGTCCAAGTCGAACGAGGTCTTGTTACCCACCCTGAAGGAAGCGATCCACGCGGCAGAGATGGCGGCGCGCCCACGCAAGTTTGGCACCCTCATCATCGGGCCCAAGAAGGACAAGTCGAGGAGTCCACCAAAGCGACCGGCAACCTCACCGGACTTGGGGAGTAGTGCAGGCCAGCCGCCGGCGGAGGAAGATCGCGGAGATCGCGGAGATCGCGGAGATCGCGGAGATCGCGGAGATCGCGGAGATCGCGGAGATCGAGCCTCTGTGTTTGCGCGCGGCAAGACGGGACGCGATCTGCTCGCCTCGGTGAGCAGGCCTTCGATGGGGCCAAGTTCGCTCGAACCGCTGACCCAAACACAGGGCCTTGGCGCCTCCGCCCTCCTCAAGGTCGGTCAGACCGCGGAGCATGCTGACACCATCAAGATGCAAGCGTCGCGATCACTTCGAATGGATTCTGAGGAGGCCATGGCCAACGGGGCGGCGGCGCTCTCGCCGCTGCGCCGGCCGGAGTCCGAGGCGGCGCCCAGGAGGCCGCCACCGCTCGGAGGCAGTCGAGCGCACGCCGACATTGCGTGAGGCGCGAGCGTGTGCTGTGAGCTGATACACGCGCGACACACGTGCGGTTCACAGGCACGATGATGTCGATGACGCTCGCTTCTTTTCGTTAGGCGCGGCGACCGGGTCTGTCAGAACCCCACGTCGTGCGGCGTGTCTGACTCTCTGACACCGTCCCGGGTTTTCACGACCCGCCATACGATATTACCACAACCGCGCACAAGTCCGCAGACCGTCTTGAGTGGCGAGCGTAGTCCGTAGACCGAGGGCGATAGACCTGGTGCGCGTGGTATTTTTCTAATAAGCCGTTATCGATCTTTGTAAGACGAGTACAGAGAGCGTCACAGAGAGCGAGCAGCAGCTTACCCGCCGCGACCGGCCGGGCGGCGCGCGGTGGGCCGGCTCTGGGCGCCGGGCCGCCCGGCGCGGGCCGTGACCCGTGTCGCGTCAGTACTGAGTACAGTGACCGGCCGAGCACCGCGCGGACCCGCCACCCCCATCGCATGCCCCACCGCGACCACCGCGCCGCCATAATTATACCAACGCGCCTCAGCCCTCACCGTTGGAAGTGTTTGGGCGACGGGAACTGCGCCTTTTTCAAGCGGCTCTTTCAGCTGCCCGTCACAGCGCCCGCCACAGGCATCTGCTTGTCGCCTAGTACGGTTAAAGTACGTCGGAAGAATGGAACGTATTAGTAATGGTTGATCTATGGGACGTCGGAAGTCTTGAGTGTGCTCATTCACAGCGTTCCGTGCTCATTCACAGCGGTCCGGGGTTTCCGGCGCGCTTCCAGAAGGTGTTCAAGCGTACTGGCGCGGGCTGCGCCTTGTGCAAATGAGCCCATTCGGAGACGTGCGCGAACTCCCGAGAACCCTCGAGAGAGTCCCTGTACGAGCGCTCGAAGAGGGTGGATTGGCGCAGCCCGAAATGGACGCTACCCACCTTCGCGTCGGCCTCGTTGGTGAATGCGAGCGGGGGCGTCAGCGTCGTCGGAGACTGCCAGTACACGTACGACTTGAACGTCTGCTCCGCGCTAGGCTCCACACGCGCCATCCCAAAATCGATGTCGCCCACTCCATTGCGGATGAGTGCCTCCAGCGCGGCCGCGGCGGTTCTCCTCTGGTACACCTCGACCGAGGAGCCCATGTAGTTCTGGAACCGATCCAAACTTCCCAAGGGGGGCATGCGCGCCAAGTACAGAGGCGATCCAGGCGCGATGCGATCTTTGTCATCCGCCTGGTTCCACGTGTTGAAGCGCAGCAGGTGCCAGTCGGCGGGCAGGTTGGCGAGGATGCTCGGAAGCTGCTCAACGAGCTCCCGCGTGATCACCACGTCGTCCTCCAGGTTGAGCAGGTAGTCGGCGTTGCTCGCGCTCCCGTTGATAAAGTCCATGAGGGAGGAGAGATGCGCCATGGCGCAGCCAACCACCCGGCATCGCGTGATCTCGTCGCGCTGCGGGCAGTTTTGGTACGGGTACTTGCACATGGCCATCGCCTCGTAGGTTTGTGTGTAGCGCTGTTCGAGCTGAAGGGCATGTTCCGAGTCGAACGCTGAGTTTGGTGAGAGCTGGCACGCCGTCGCCGGGGTGAGCGGCTCGCTGGCCGTCGTATTCACCGAGGTTACACCTCGAAAGGGCTTCACATCAATATCCATTGGGAGCATCGACCCCCCGAGCTTGCTCCCCACCACATCATCGAGCATCGCCTGCATGTGCTCGGCGCGTTCGAACTCAGAATCGAGGACCATGTACCGGACGGCGAGGATCGGCTTCCTGTCCGGAGCCAGGTACTGCGCGGATGACAGCACATTTGGGAGTAGTGAAGGATCTGGGTCGGAGAGCAATAAGGAAGGCCAAGCGTCGACAATGCCAGCCCCAACGAGGAGATGGAGCAGAAGGCGCATGTGTCGAAAGCCGACTCGACGCACGACGGTCCTTTTTAGGGACGCGTTTCCCGTGTTTCCTACCTATTTTGGACCCGCCTCACCCCGCATACGGCAGCAACGGCTGAAATTCAATGTTCTTGTAGGCCTTCGCGGCCAATGCGAGAAAGCCGCCAACGCCACTGGCACTGCTGTTTCTTCTGCGGGAGTCGTGGATGGCAATCCCCTTATTGCGCAAATCAAGCAGGGCACCCACGCATCGTGATGTGTTGGTCTCGTTTGCACCCAGTCGCTGCCGGAGGTAGTGAGCAACAGACGACGGGCTCTTGAGGCCGCCCTCACGCCATGGTTTATACGGGCCCCAGTAATGCGCAACCCACAGGCTGGACCTAGGGCTGGTCCACGTGCCCAGGCTATGACGCACGTACAGCAAGTACCAAAGGAAGCCCCTGCGAGCACGCGGACGCGCACGTGTGTGCGTGAGGGAAGACACTTGGAGAGGGAGGATTCTTGCAGGCTGGCAAATCTGGCAGGTGCATGGCAGGCGCACTGGTCGACGTTCGACCCCACGAATCGCCACGAGTCAGTGCTGAACATGACTGTCTTGTTGAGCTTGCTGGCGACGGCGTCGGCACTCATGCCCGAACCCTCTGAAATCAGGCCCGTTTTCGGGTGCAACGATCGCGGCCGGCCGACGCTGTTGAAGCCGAGAGTGGGATCGAAGCTGAGGTTGCGCCGCAGCGTCTCCAATGCTTCGGCGTATAGCCACTCACGAGGCTTGACCACCAACGCGCCACCGTTTACCGGCGACTGGTGGTCTGCCGTGCAGGCGAACAGCGCGCGAGAGATGTTGAATGCCGTGAGCGACGGCACCCACTGGGCGACGCCGCGCCTGTCTACGCCGCGCCACTCGTTGTGCGGATCAGTGTCTAAGTCTGTGAAGATGACCACATGAAATGTGGTGAGCGAGAAGATAATGAGCTTCATCAATTGGAGGTAGCTCCCGTCAAGCTTGCCACGCGAGTAAGCCTGTATGGCGTCAACCAGCTCATAGGACCAGGTCCGCACCGCGCTGCCGCACTCGTCCCACCCACTAACCGGACTTATGATGATCGTTTGCAAGCCGCCGCCGATCGTCGCCTGGAGGGCCTGTGCACTGCGGCACCAGAGCGGCAAGGCGCAGCGGTACCTCTCACCGCCGTCCCAAAGGGTGGCCAGGGCGACGCGTAGCATGCAGGACTCGTTGCGAACCCCGGCCGGAGTCATCGCGGGTAGCGTGTGTGCGTGTGTGTGTGAATTGTGTGCATCGCGTCGTGTCTATACGTTGTGGAATTTGTGAGTAATGAGTTGTCGACCGGTATCGGCAACGCCCGTTACCCGGTAGTAAGGGACATACCGGTACCGGTTCGCCGACCGCCTTTGAGCAGGCGCGGGGAGGCGCCCTGGGAGCGGGCGGAGGCAGGGTCGGGTTTGCTGGGGGCGGCCTCTTCTGAGTCGGCCGCGGGGAGCGGTCGGCTTCGGGCTTGCGGCTGTTGAGTCGGCCGCGGCTTCGGTTGTCGCGCTGACGTGCGGGTTGTTTGTTGTTGGTGGGTCTGGTTGGTTGTGAGATTGGTCTGTGTGCCTTTGTGCTTCCGCGTGTCCCGTGTGTCCCGTGTGTGTCCCGGCTCCCCCCGGTGTCTTTTTACCGGTACACAGACACCGCGGGGACCGGTTCTGTACCGGTAACGTGTGTGTCCCGGCTCCCCCGGTGTCTTTTTACCGGTACCGTTTTGGTTTAGGTTTTCCGGAGGTACCCCCGGTGAACCGGTAGTACCGGTAACAAACCAAATCGGTCGCACACGACACGACAGATACGATTTGTCTTCAAAGAGCCTACCGCGTGCGAGCCACGTATTAGGTCTAGGTATCGGACCACGACAGTGATCAGAGGTTCTCACGATCTCAGACACGTTCTTACCCGTCGTGCATTCTGATTCGGCTGAGCCGTCGGCGGCTCAGCCGTCGGCGCCGGCTCGTTGTCGTTCGGCCCCACGGCCAGCCCCTCAAAGACGGCAAGCACCTGTGCCAAGTGCGAGCACACGAGATTGGATCTCGCCCTAAATTGGAAGGCATCGCACCAATAACGGCCGTTTGCATGCGCGAGCCGTCCGCCCGCCGCATGCTGCTCGCCCTGCCAAAAGCATCGGTACCCAAAGCCCTCGAGCGCCTCAAGCACGTGCTTGAGACGGCGCTGCTCCGGGTGGTCGAGCCGCCAATAGCCGCGCCCAATGAATTCGAACTCGAGCACCGTGACGCGCCGACTCGCGAGCAGTGTCCGCGCGCCCTCGAGCACGAGAGCGTCCTGTCCTTCCGTGTCCACGCTGAGCAAGTCGACCGTCTGCCCTGGCCGCAGCTGCGCGGCCGCAAAGGCGTCGAGCGTCGTGCATGCGACCTGCCAGTGGAAGCTAGGCCATCAGCGTCGGTGGAATCAAAGGCCATCGGTATCAACACAAAGGTCATCAGTGCCAAATCAAAGGTCATCAGAGGCACTCAAAAGGTGCACAGTGGTCAACAAAGGCAATCCGAGGCAACCAAAGGCACTCAGAGGTGCCCAGTGGCACTCAACCTGAGGTGGATAGAGGAGGAGGCACTCGGAGGCCTCCATTCTGAAGCATCCGAATCGAATCGAGCTCTCTCGTCGGGACCAGCAGCTTACCTGCCGGTTCGTTCCCTTGCCAAGCTCGTAGTGTTCGAGACCCACGAAGGGCGCGGCGCGATACTGGGCTGTTCCCGTGAAATTGGACACGGCCAGATGCCATGCGTGGCCTGGCACCGAGAACACGCCGAACAGCCGCCGCAGCGCCTGCGCGTTCACGTCCACCATCTCGAGAGCATGCACCTCGACCGGTACATGATAGCGCTTGGGTGGTGGCGGCTGCTTGCAAGGATTGCACAAGCCGCAGCCATACTTGACTCGCATCCCTTTGGGGCTGCCTTTGAGCAGCTCCTTGTGCCACGCCGCACTCGTGCGAGGGCCGGCGCCTCGTGAGTGGTAGCGCTGGAGCGTCTCGGCCACGTTGTAGCCCTTATTGGCTCCGACATTGATGTAGCAGAAAGGATCACCTGAAGTCCCGTTGGCCAGACGTGCGGATAGGATGGGCGCAATCTCGTCCTGCCAACGCGGTGAAGGGCAGCCGCTCCGCCGCGCGACGCGCAGCGACGCGTTGCATTGCGCCGAGAAAGCGGCAGCCATCCGCGACGTTCACACGACGGACGTGTGCGCGAAGGCGCGAACGCAAGGCGGCGGCACGGCGCGTCGCCGGAACACTGTTTCTGGCCCTCGCTCAAAATAGTTCCGTTTCTTGAGGTGAAACGGTTTTTCCCGACTCTGAGTCGTCTCGTCGGGGCTTGCTCGCGACCTCGACAATGGGCATCCTCGACGGAGCAACAGAGGCCTCGAGCCCCGAGTACTCGATGGGTCTGGGCTATGCGGCGGGCCTCAGCTCCGATGACGGTCCCGGCCCGGGGACGTACGACGTGCCGCCAGGCGGCCAGATGCAGGTCTCCCGTTCTAGCGGCCCATCATACACGATGGGCGCGGCCGCGCCCAGCCAGCTGGTGGACAGCGGTGTGCCCGGGCCAAAATACGATATCGATCGCTCGTGTGCCGCCGTCCAGTCGCGCGCGCCCGCGTACACGCTCGGCGGCCCGGCAGGAGAGCGCGTCTCCTACCCTGCCGACAACGTACCCGGGCCCGGCACGTACAATTTGGATCGGGGGTGCGCAACCGTCCAGCCGTCTGCGCCCGCCTACACCTTGGGGGCGGCCTATGACTCGTCGCTGCTCGATGGCACCGATAGCCCGGGGCCTGCCGCCTACAATCCACGTATCGGTGCGAGCGTTGCGGTCGCACCCGCATATTCCATGGGGCCACCGTCACAGCCCAGCGCCGTGCCTTTGAGTACAACGCCTGGGCCGGGCGCGTACAATCCGCCCATCCCTGGCTCCACCACTGCCTCCTACTCGATTGCCGGCAAGTACGCCAGCAGACCCGCCGATGACATGCCTGGTCCGGGGGAGTACAGCGTCGCACGCGGCTTCGAAGCGACGAAGCACAGCTCGCCGCGCTACAGTGTACAGGGCAAGGCCACGAACTCGTTTGGCGCCGACCAGCCGGGCGCTAGCATGCCCGGGCCGGGCACGTACGATCAGCGTGCCGATGGTCCGCACGCGTCGTCCGCTCCGAGCTTCAGCATTGCGGCACGCCCGGCGCCTGTCCTTTCGTCAGAGGGTGCGCCTGGACCCGGGACTTACTCCGTCAACCCCGACAAGGACACGGCACGCGCGACGTACAAGGGTCCGAAGTACACGATGGCCGCGCGCTGGGGCAGCGGCGGCAGCCCGACGCGCCCCGAACCGGGCAGCACGGCGCCCGGCCCTGGCGCCTACACGCTCGACGAGCGACATCTGAACTTCAAGCAGATGCGAGCGCCTGCCTTCTCGATGGGTGGAGCGGTAGGTCGGCCGTCCGCCCAAGCAGTCAAGGCCCATGGGCCGGGGCCCGGCTCGTACTACCGGCCGGGCGCCACAGGCCAATCGAGCGTGCGCGCGCCGGCATACTCGATGGGCGCACCGAGCGCGCGAGTTCGAGGTGCCTTCAGCGGTGAGTCGACGCCCGGCCCGGGCGCGTACACGCACCAAGCCCAAGGCCTCAGGGTCAAGTACTGCTCCCCGTCCTTCTCGATGGGCGGGAGGCCGCCTGACATGCGTACCGCGCCGCGACGGCGCTTTGGCCGGAAGCATGTGCAGTCCGAGGTGAGCCCGGGCCCAGGCACGTACGCACCCAAAGTACCGTGGGGGGGGGCGGCGTACTCGATACAAGGCAAGCACTCGGACGCCACCAGGGCCGCGCTGGCGGGGGGCGGCGCACCAGGGCCTGGCACCTACAATCCCGGTCTGCTCCACAAACATACGTTGCCAAAGTATACGATCCAGGGCAAGCACAAGGATGGAGTCCTAGACAATGGTATGCCTGGGCCGGGGGCGTATAATCTGGAGGGGACGATCGATGTTGATGCGGTGAGCTCGCCCAGGTATACGATCCAGGGCAAGTACAAGGATGGAGTCCTAGACAATGGTATGCCTGGGCCGGGGGCGTATAATCTGGAGGGGACGATCGACGTCAAACAGGTGCGCTCGCCAAAGTATACGATCCAGGGCAAGTACAAGGATGGAGTCCTGGACAATGGTATGCCTGGGCCGGGGGCGTACAATCTGGAGGGGACTGTGTATGCCTCCCGGGCGTCGCCTCCTGCGTACTCGATCCAGGGCCGGTATAATTAACAACCAGTCGTGGGGTTCTGAAATCTACTTGGCTGTGTGAAGAGAGGTGCCGGAGGGGAAGGACTCACACGCTCACCGCATTCGCCGGTGTCAGCGACGCGATATCAAGAGCGACGTGACTCGACTCGTCTTGACTTGACATGCACAGACTTGCACCGGACGGATGGCGATGTGCTTCCGAAGCGTGCGAAGGCTGTTGCAGCCTTTGGCTTATGCCGACGAAGCTAGCCACCGTGCGCGCCGCGACCCTCCTCGCCTTCGTGCGCGGCTGCGCCGCCGCGTGTGAGGACTCCAGCCAGCAGTGCGCTGGCTGGGCGGAGCTCAACGAGTGCGACAGCAACGCAGCGGTCATGCGGGAGACGTGCCCACGCAGCTGCCGTTTCTGCAGTCCAAATGGCGAGGTCGGGCGCTGCCGCGACCGGCGCAGCGAGTGCCTGCACTGGAGGCGCTTGGGACTCTGCAAGCGCAGCCCGCAGGCGATGCTCGAGGCATGCCCCCTCGCTTGCGACCGGTGCATCGAGGCAGAGCACGCCAAGGAAGCGCGCGCGAAGCAGCTGGCCAGCTCGGCAGGAGTGGGCACCTACGCAAAGCCACAGCAGCAGCAGCCGCAGCAGCCGCAGCAGCAGCCACAGCAGCAGCAGCCGCCGCAGCAGCAGCAGCAGCAACAGCAGCCGCAGCAGCACTCGGAGGACGACGGCGCGGACTGCGTCGATCGACACAAGCAGTGCAAGGAGTGGGCGGCCCGAGGCGAGTGCACGAGGGCGGCGGCGCAGATGCGGCGCGCGTGCATGCGCTCGTGTGGGCTGTGCGACGGCGCAGCAGCAGCAGCAGGAGCAGCTGTAGCAGCAGCAGCTGTAGCAGCAGCAGCTATAGCAGAAGCAGGAGCCGCTATAGCAGAAGCCGCTGTTGGCGCGGGCGCTGTCGCGGGCGCGGTCGGCGCTGTCGGTGCACCGTGCATCGACTTCAACCCCCATTGCGTCGGATGGGCCGAGGTGGGCGAGTGCGCGCGTAGCCCGCAGGTGATGGAGCGCATCTGCCCTCTGAGCTGTGGGGTTTGTGTCGATGGCGCCGAGGTGAGCGCCGTGGTGAGGCCCGCCCGCATTGGGGCGATGATCACGCCTCTTGAGTGCCTCGGATTACGTCCCTCATCAGGTGAACCGCCCGCATTGGGGCGATGGCGTGGAGGCGACGGCGGTGGCTGCTCTCCTCTGCCTCGACTCGCGTCGGGAATGTGCGGACTGGGCGGCTGCGGGTGAGTGCACGAGAGACGGTCGCTACGCGTGCCAGTGATTGCATGCTGATGGCATGCTGATTGCCTCCCTCATCAGGTGAGTGCACGAGAGACGGACGCGTGCCGGTAGCGTGCCCCAGGAGCTGCGGCTGGTGCGGCGGCGGCGGCGGCGGCTTCGGCGGCGCGATGGCGGCGTACGGCGACAGCGAAGCGGCGTCGACGGCTGGCGCGGCGGTCGATGGTGCAGAGCTGGCGGCGGCGGATGCGGCTGTCGCTCGGCTGGGCGTGCAGGCCGAGGGAGAGGAGGCGGCGGAGGAGACCGAAGAGGAGATGAGCCTGCTTGGGGAGGCTGGCGCCGTATTGGGCGCCTTGCCTCATGCGGAGGAGGCCGAAGAGGAGATGAGCCTGCTTGGGGAGGCGTTCCTTGCGGAGGCTGAGGGCGCCGTATTGGGCGCTTTGAAGGACTTGCCTCATACGGATCAGCTTGGGGAGGCGTTCCTCGCGGAGGCGGAGGCGGAGGCGGCCGCGGCTGCGAAGAGGGACTTGCCTCATAAGGATGTACTCCGAAGTGAGCAGGGCGCCGTATTGGGCGCGGTAATGGTTGACCGCACCAGCCACACCCGTCAGCCCGGCGGCGGCGGCGGCGGCGGCGGCGGCGGCGGCAGCGGCGGCGGCGGCGGCGGCATTGGCGGCATTGGCGGCGGCGGCAGCAGCAGCAGCAGCAGTAGCAGCGGCAGCAGCAACAGTCCTCATGCCCATGGCACGCATAACGCAGGCGCCGGGGTAGCCGATGGAGGCGTCGGCGGCGGCACCGTCCACCACCCTGGCCCGTGTCGCAACCTGCAACCTGACTGCGAAGGCTGGGCCAGCCTCGGTGAGTGCGAGCGCAATCCGCTCGCGATGCGTGCAAACTGCGCCCTCGCCTGCGGCGTGTGCGGCGGCGGGCGGCCGACAGGTGCCCATGACGGCGCCCACGGAGGGCGCGGGCGAGTGCCCGGGACGGCGCCCACGCTGGTTAGCGGGCGTAACGGCGGCGGTGGCGTCGGAAGGCGACGCAGCTCGGCGGCGGCGGCGGCGGCGGCGGCGGCGGCGGCGGCGGCGGCGGCGGCGGGGTCGGTGGTGGCCACCGCTGGGTGTGAAGACCTCGATGTCCGTTGCTCCGTGCGCGCGGCTGGGGGAGAGTGCTGGCGAGATCCGCATGGTATGCGACGGCAGTGCCCGCGCTCATGCAAGCTCTGCCATCCCTACCTACACGCGGCCAAGCCGGCACGTTCACATTCACGCCAGCCGGCACGCCAGGTCGGAGGCAGCGCTCGAGGCAGCGCTCGAGGAGGCAGCGGAGGCGGAGGCGGAGGCGGAGGCAGCGGCAGCCTGCTGGGGCGCGCCGAGATGGGCAGCCTGCTGGGGAGTGCGTTTGCGTTCGTCGGCCGAGGCGGTGGCGACGGCGGTGCGAGCGGCGGTGCGGGCGGCGGTGGCGCCGGCGTCGGCAGCCGCATGGGCGCCGAGATGGGCAGTCGCGTGGGCCGGCGGCAAGCGCGGTTGCTGCCCGGGCTGCCCGGCCTCGCCATCGCAGAGGGGCAGTGGACGATCGAGCACTGGGCGATCATCTCGATCCTGACGAACCTGCTGCTCGCGACGGCGCTCGTGCTGCTCTACGCGCGCCGACGTTGCCCCGCCAGCTGCTGCCGGTGCTTGCGCGGCGCCGTACCGGGCGCTCATAAGCGCGCGCTCGGCACGGCGCAATGCTCGGCGGCGGCGGCGGCCGTGGGCGCGCCGTACTGGGCGCCTCCCTCGCCCAGCGCGTCCGACCGCCTGCTTCGCGGTGGCACCGGCGCCGGCACGAGCGCCCAATACGGCGCGGCCCCGTGGGCCGTTGGCGCGGCGAGCGCCGTGGCGAGCACACCGCCGCTTCCACGTGTCGGGCGCCGAGTCGGGCGGACCGCCGCCGCGTACAGTGGGGCGATTGCGCAGGCGGGAGGCGAGCAAATGAGCCGTGCCATCAGCAGCGTCAGCAGCACCAGCGCGCCTATGGGCGAGGCGACGCCCGCGACGGCGCCTCAGTTGCTTGGGACGTTGCCGCCGCTACCGCTCACGACGACGCTAACGCTCGCGACGGCGCTACCGCTCGCGACGACGCTACCGCTCACGACGACGCTACCACTCACGACGACGCTAACGCTCGCGACGGCGCTACCGCTCGCGACGACGCCCAAGCACTCCGACCTACGGCCAGCTGAGGCGCCGTCGCGGGCGCTCGCTACGGCGCCCACGCATGCCGCGCTACGTGCCGAGCCTGCCGACCTTCGACCGCGCGAGGACGGCGGTGCGGCGCGTCGCGTACCGGTACCCGCGGCGGCTGCGCCCGACTTGATCGTCTGAAGTTCGTCAGATCGCTCGGCGAGACAATCTTAATGCGATAGCCCAGCCGCGCCTCGCCTCAGACCGAGGAAGTCGAGGCCAGTACCGGCCAGGGCCAGACCCAGTGCAGAGGCCATAGATGCCGAGAGGCGAGCCCGCGGCCCGCCCTACCGGCCGCCGCCACCGGCGCGACACCGTTCCCAGTCACGCGCGACCGATGGGCCGGGCGTAAGAGCCGCAGGCGTAAACACCAAAACTCTTAAAAGAGAGAAAGAGAGTTCAAGAGAAATCTTTAGTTCAAACGATAACTCATGAAAGGGACGAGCTCTTGAGCTCTCGCACAGCAATCGCCGTGATCGGTCGCAGCGATGTCACATCGATGGAGAGAACATACTCCTGCTTGTCCACGTTGCTGATACTGGTCAGCGACGCCACAACGGTCGCTGTGCCGCTGTCGGTCGATGCCACAGCCCAGCTAGCTTTATCTGCAAGCGCCATGCTGCGCTTCATGGCAACGAACGCTGCCGTCAGCTCCTCGGTTACCGAGCCTTCCGCGACCATGGAGAAATCCACGTCGAAGCAAGCTGCGCCGCCCGCGCAGTTGGTGAGGAACGCTTCGGCAACGCCTTGCTCGCTACTCGGCCATCGCGGCTCAGCATCCGCCGATGGACAGGGCTGCGCAGCGGTTGCGGTGCGTAGGACCGTCGGCGATTGCGCGTCGCTGAGAGTGTCGGCGTCGTCCGTTTTCGCGACGCGCACCATTTCACGACGACGCTCAAGACGGCGCCTTGAAATTTTCGTGCGGGCTTTAGTGCAGCGGTCAGTCCCAGTCACACTCCCAGTCACACTTAGGCGAGGGTTGGTGGAGTCTGCGGCTCGCACTCATACCGCGATCGTCGTCGCCCTGCTCCACAGGCGACACTGCAGGTGATCTCGCGTGGCGTTCTCCACGTGACGGTGTACTCGTACTCGAACGATGCGCATGCAGGTAGCGGGGCGACAGGCCCGATCGATGCTGAAATAGGAAGGCATCAACCTCAGCCAGCAACGGATCGTCCGGGACGGAGGCCGATGGCGTTGTGCGGGGCAGAGAGCGAGGCGTCCATGCGAGCTCGTCTGGTACAAACCCAAAGCTTCGCTGATGTGCGACAGCTCGTATGGTGGCCTCGAACGCGGACGCTAGGCGCCGTGGAGGTGGCAGAGCTGGCCCCGCGAGCATGTCTGCACGCGTCCTTCCCGTGGCGCACAGCGGCGATGGCGTGGGGTCGTCCTCATCCTCCTTGCCAGAGATGGCCGACGGCATTGATCTCTCCAACAGCGCCACGCTGGGTTCAGCAGAGACTTGAGCTGCACGCTCGTAGTCTTTGTCCAGAACAAGAGATTGAAGCTCAGAAGAAAGTAACTTCTGAGCGGATAAAGAAAGCGCTTCGTTGGCGAGCAAACGGTTGGCGAGCGTTTGTCGAGCGTGTTGCATCATTCGGTGTCCTCGCCTTTCCTCGCCTTTGGAGAGCAGACCTCGGACACGAAAGGCGACAAAATCGGGGGAGTGGACTAGATCAGTGCCCGCGAATGAGCGGCGGCCATGGAGTTGATCCACGCGATCGGTGAATCCAGCGCCGCGGCACGTGGTGCTCGTTTGCCTGGAAGCTGGGTCCACATCGTCGAGATCGAAGGCTAGCCTCCGAGGACACGGAAGCTCCTTTGAGCCGGACTGCTCACATCGATGCTCGTGTGTGCTGTCACCCTCTGTGCGAACCGCGTCGCGACCGACGGAAGCACACCCCGATTCACGCACACGCACCCACGGCAAGCACTCGATTTCCTGCCCCATCGCATCGAGGTTCTCCAGCAAGCGACGCTGCAGATCCTTCTTGTTGCCATCAGTGCTCAACTTGCGTGAATCAAGCATGTCTTTGTGGTCCACAGCCTTCATCTCGAGCACCTCGGCACGCTCGAGAGGGACATCCGCTTGCTGAGCTTCAAATTGACTCTCGACGAAGACATCAAGCGCTCGAAGCAGATCTGCACGGTTGGTGAATTGCCGACTGCTCGCGTTGCTCGTTTGCACCGCCACACAACGACGTGCGCGCGCAATCCTCCGGCGGCTTGCATCATCGTACTCGCCTCCGGTGAACGCAGCAGCGCCACTGCCCGTGTTGCTAATTGGCGTCGTCGGAGCTGGGCCCACATCATCGTCAAGTTCGAAGTCTAGCCGCCGACGAGATGGCAAATCCTTTGCGTCTGATCTCTTCCTTTGGTCGCTGCCGTCCCATGTGCGTGCCATGTCGCGACCGACGGAAGGAGTCACTCGAGCCACCGCGACGTGCGGCGTATTCACCATGTGGCGTGTCGTTTCATGCACACGGTGTTGGTTGGTGTGATGAACCCAAGTCCTCAGGCTGATGACCCATTCAAAAGTATGATAGAAAAGTTTACCCGTACTGTACACTTCACATTTCGACTTCACATTCACAGGCCGCACGGCCCGCGACGACCTTGGTGGCATGTTCACGCTCGCGAGGACCCGACCCGCACGGCCGAAGGAGCTCTCGTGGAAGGACTGCCGTCAGCCAACATGTCCGCGCCGCACGAGCACACGCATCGTTGTGTGCACGGCGAGCTGCACGAGCGGCGGGCTGCACCTGTGCTCATGACGCCGCAAGCCTACGGTGACGACCCGTGGCATGGCCGAATCCTGCAGCTTTTGCCGGACACATTGAGGGGTGGCAGCGCCGCCGCAGCCGTCGAGCAGCAGTACCCCGAGTACGAGCCGCCGAGCGCGGTGCGCAAGCCGCTGCGAATCCACTTTGACGTGTCCAGGCTCGTGGACGATCCAGGATTCTCATGTTTCTCGTGGGGTGGAGAGTTCAAAGACGAGACCGGCAAGAAGACCCCATGCGGCTGGAATGACGTGATCACCGAGTCTAAGCGGCGGCTGCTCACGGAGACGCTGCTTCCCGGCGTGGGCCGGTTCTTCAGCGAGCTGCTCAGCGTTCGCCACGTCCATGGGCCGCTCCGCATTCGTTCGTCCACCTGCGGCTTTGACAACGGCGTCACGGTGCCGCAGTGGATGCGCGACCACGGCGTGCCCGACACCGATCTCGTCGTCTTTCTGACGATGCGCCCGATCAACTCGTACGAGACCGTTGCGTTCGCCGGTCACTGTGAACAAGACCAGACGGGGCGGCCTACCGCGTCGCAATTCAACTGGGCGCCTTCACAGCTGGCGGAGACCTCTTCGCCCTTTATGATCGAGTACTGAGTGCCACTGAGTGCCGCTGATTGCCGCGCATTGTCACGGAGAGCCCTTCGCCCTATTTGAGCGAGTACTACGCGTGCAAGCTCTCGCACTGATGACCTCCGATGACCTTCGATGACCTCTTGATGATCTCTGATGACCACTGATGGGCACTGATTGCCTCCCTCATCAGGTACTACACGCGCATCGCGATGCACGAGCTCACGCATGCGCTCGTGTTCACACCGGAGCTTCTCTCTTACTTCCCCACAGACCGGCGGGATCCTGGCCCAGGCGCGTACGAAGCTGACTTTTTCGGGACGGGCATCGCTTACTTGCCTGATAAGGCCACCGGCAAGCTGCGCGCACAGATCAGCACGCCACGGGTCGTGCGCGCCGCGCGCCAGCACTATGGGTGCGAGAGCGTCACTGGAGCTCTGCTCGAGGACGGCGGGGGCGCTGGTACGGCGCGTTCGCACTGGGAGATGCGCACCCTACGCGACGAATACATGGTGGGAGTTTCGTCACCGGATCGAATCACCTGCCTTATCAGGTTGGAGTGCGCCCCTCATCAGTTGATTGCCTCCCTCATCAGGTCGGAGCTTCGTCACCGGGTCGACGAACCTTTTCGGCCATCAGCGCGGCCCTCTTTGCAGATAGCGGCTGGTACGAGGTGAACGAGACCAAAATCGAGCCTCTCACGTGGGGCCATCATTGATTGCCCCCCTCATCAGTTGATTGCCTCCCTCATCAGGTGAACGAGACCAAAATCGAGCCTCTCGCGTGGGGCCATCACGCCGGCTGCGACTTTCTGGATCAGCCTTGCTCCGAGTGGACGCAGCCGCGCTATACCTGCACACGCGAGCGTGAAGCTCACTGCTCCTATGACCGACGCGGCATGGCGTATTGCGACATCACCTCCTTCCAACGGCCTCTCCCGGCCGAACATCAGTACTTTGAGGACCCGTACGCATGCCGATGAAACCACTGAGTGCATGCCGATGAAACCACTCAGTGCATGCCGGATGAAACCACTGAGTGTGATGGTCTCCGAGTGCCTGTGATTGCCTGTGATTGCCTCGGAGCGCTCTTGATTGCGTCGGAGTGCCTGTGGGTACCTTCCCACCCTCCCTGATTGCGTCTGATTGCAACTGATTGCACCCCTCATCAGGTACCGCGGCGGCTCGTCCAGTTTGCTCGACTACTGCCCCGTGTATCGCTCGTATTCGAATGGCGACTGCACGGACGAGAGTGGCTTTGCCTCTTCATGGATGCCTCAGGGAGGGCAGGAGCGCTGTGAACACTGCCGCTGCTTCGAATCGACCACGAACTCGTACCGCGCCGCCCCCTCTTGTTTTCGGATGCGCTGTCTCAACGCGACGGTGCTCGAGGTGCGTCAGGGGCTATCAGGGGCGGGTTTGCATACCGAGTGCCTCCCTAATTTGGGAGCCGAGTGCCTCCCTAGTTTGCATGCTGAGTGCCTCCCTGATTTGCATGCTGAGTGCCTCCCTAATTGCGAAACTAGTGCCTCCCTCGCTGATTGCATGCTGAGCGCCTCCAGACTGCATGCACCTCCCTAATTTGGTAGCTCAGTGCCTCCCTGATTTGCATGCTGAGCGCCTCCCGACTGCATGCAGGTGCGCGTGGGCGGGCGCTGGCGCTCTTGCCCGCCCACAGGCGGCAACATCTACCTCTCCCCCCTCAACGACGACGTGACCGGACACATCGAATGCCCACCGCCCGACGAGCTGTGCAACGTCCAAAACGAGCTCTGGCCCACCCTCCGCGGCATTGAGCCCGCCAACGGACCCGCGGCGGGCGGCATGCTTGTGACACTGCGAGGGGAGCGCTTCGATGCTCTCAGGCCGCCGGTGCGCACGGCCTCATTTGGATCGGCCCACGTTGCATGCTGAGTGCCTCCCCAATTGCATGCTGAGTACTTGCCCAATTGCATGCTGAGGGCCTCCCCAATTTGCATGCTGAGTGCCTCCCCAATTGCATGCTGAGTTGCATGCTGAGAGTCCCCTCAATTGCATGCAGGTGCGCCTCTTATTTGGGACGGCTGAGGGCGCCGAGAATCTCGCGCTCGATCTCGTGATCCACAACGCGACCGTTGCCACCGCGACGCTCCCACGGCTGCGCGGAGCTACCTCGATGGCAAAGGCGGACGTGACACTCACCGACGTGACAGGGCGCACTGCCTTTCTGTGGAAGGCCTTTGCATACGATCCGGGATGGGAGCCCTACGCAGTCACGCTCGCCCTGTTTGCGGTGCTCGCCTTCCTCGGCTGCTGGGCCGTACCCGCCTTCATCACCGCCGGCTGTGAACGCTCAGCATGGCGCGAGAAGCTCCAGTGGAAGACGATCGATAAGGAGGCTGAACTGCGGCTCTATGCGCGAGCAAGAACGGTGCCGGCGCCCATGCCGGCCAGCTCGGCGAGGGTGGACCTCGTCTGAGCAAGTAGTCTGATAGACCGCTCCCGCGGCTGCTTTATTTAGTGAAATTTTATCTGAAAACCAAGGTGAACATCAAGAACAGGTAAACAGCCAGAGAACGGGTCGGGCAGGGGAGGAGCTCGCTCACGGCACGCTGCCCACCCACTCATGCGCGAGCACTTGCGCGAGCGTGGCGCGCTCTGCGGGCTCGACGATGAGCATTCTCGTGACGAGGTCGCATGCGGCGGCCGGCCTCTCCGCAGGCAAGCTGCCATCAGGCACGCCCTTGCGCACCTTGCGTCGCAGCGTCGCGCGCTCCTCGGCCGTCTCCTCCGCCCCATTGAATGGAAGCGCCGTCGCGAGCATCGCAAAGAGCACCACGCCTGCGGACCACACATCGGCTGCGCGGCATGAGAATGGAGGGCCGCCCTCGTCCGCTGCGTGCACCTCGGGCGCCGCGAAGTGCGCTGAGCCCGAGTACTGACTGTGCACGTCTGTCGTCGACGCGTACCCAAAGTCGATGAGCTGCAGCCGCGTGCGCTGAGCGTCCGCCCACACGAGGTTATCAAGCTTGATGTCGCGGTGGACGATGCTGACGCTCTCGAGGTAGCGCAAGGCACTGAGCAGCTGCACAAAGGCGCCGTGCACGTGAGCGGCCGCCAACAGCTCGCCCGCGTCCAGCGCCGCGCCCATCATATCCACCAGGCTGCCGCCGCGGCACAGCGAGAGGCAGATCGTAATCGTGCTCAAGCTCTCGAAGCTACCGTGCAGCGTGCAGATGTTCGGGTGGCGCAGGCGCTTGTGGATGGCGATCTCCTCGCGGATCCATCCGATCTGGTCCTTGTCGCGCCCCTTTTTCGACACCACCTTGGCGGCCACCTCGGTGCGCGTATCGCCAAAATATGCCAGCCAGACCTGCGCTGTCGCACCCTCTCCAAGCAGGGTGTCACTCAGCTCGACCGCTGGCTGCGCCTCGCGTGGCGCCCGCTCGCGCGGCGCCTGCTCGGGTGTTGCCCGCTCACGGGGCGCTCGCTCGGATGGCGCTCGCTCGCGCGGCGCCACCAGTTGGCCAGTCGTGATCCCAGCATCGCGCTGCGCCCTCTTCTTCTCCTCGAGGCGCTCGCGGAGCGCGTTGACCCGATCGAGGTGTGAAAGCTGCGATGGAGGCACCGCCGAAGCAGCGACGCTGTCAGTCGAGTGCGCAGCGATGCCTGCCAGCTCACGCGCGCGTTGCGCCGTGGCAGACAAGTAGGTGTCGCTCATCGCTACAGGCGGACGCGCCCGACCGCAAGGGCCGCTTGGGGGTTGGCATTGTGTGAATGGAAGTACGAATATGAATTTGCGGATGGTATTCATTTATTAACGAAAATGAGAACCACGGCGAACCCAGCGGTACAAATCTCTTTGCTTTCACGGCAATGTCTGTGAAGAGCGCAGCACCGACCTTTGCGGATCTCCGACGCAGCGCAAAATGATGCGCGTTGCTATCGTGTTCTCTGCCCTCCTCGGCCTCTCGAATGCCTTCTCGATCGCCGCGGTGCCTGCCAAGTCGTCGCTTCGCGCCAGCGCAGGTGCGTGCATGTCCACACCACCCTCGAAGCCAGCCGTTGCGTGCGCCGCCGTCCGACATGTGCGTATGCGCCTCGTGCCGCAGTGTCCATGGCGGAGATTGGCGACACGGGCGTCGCCTTCGACAAAGTGGCGCGCGAGTGGCGCTGCAAGTACACGGCGGGCCCATCGGGCGGCCCCGGCGACTCGGCGTCGCTCAAGGAGTGCCAGGCTCTCCTGAAGGAGTTCCTGCCGAAGCTCAAGGCTCTGCCGAAGGCGGAGATCACGCGCCAGGTGTGCGGCGGCTGCCTCGACTTCAAGGTGTCGATCGTGCAGCCCCTCGAGGAGCACGGCGCGTGGGCTGGCCAGAACTACAACCCGCTCGAGGAGGAGTTCGTCGCCAAGCTCAAGGCCATCAAGGGCGTGAGCCAGGTCGAGACGCAGGAGATCACCTTCGTGTCCATGTAGAGAGTGGCGCTGGCACAGAGGACGCGCAGGCATGCACGGCGGCATGCGCACGGCACTGCCATGGTGGCGACGGAGACGCGCGCGCGAGCACGTTACGACAGCCCTCACGAGTGTGGTGTGGGGCACGTGCTGTCGCGTATTCTCATGCAGGGACCCTCGTGCATGATCTCCTGATGATCTCCCGGCCGTTAGATGATTGTGGTCGATACACTCCATTAATAGATCGACACAGAATCGTGGAGAGCTGATGCTGAATGCGTGCAGCAAGGAAGTGCGATCGGGCTCCTCCGTTGGAGGACGACCGGTCGGTAAGAACCTGCCTGAGGGCGACCTCGGGACGTGTTGCATGCCAGGGTGAAACCAAGCGCGTCGCTTTCCGACAAATGAGTCTGTGCGGGTCGTTAGTAAAGCCTACACACGTTACTGATGCGTGTACCTCCGGCCCAAGCATGTACGAGGTCGG
>Ga0210242_100947_pt1 | contig 24491 bp, 14 predicted proteins | sample ChrtobMeP5a_16mM_FD_155445 | JGI IMG/M metagenome (GOLD analysis project Ga0210242, IMG submission 155445) | Chrysochromulina tobin associated microbial communities from unialgal haptophyte culture, Seattle, Washington, United States - P5a_16mM | ecosystem: Host-associated > Algae > Haptophytes >... | reverse complement strand
GGTGGTGGTGGCGTCGGTGGAGGCGGCCTTGGCGGCGGAGGCGACGGTGGTGGTGGCGCCGGCGGAGGCGGCGACGGCGGGGGTGGCGTCGGCGGCGGTGGTGATGGCGGCGGTGGCATTGGCGGAGGCGGCGACGGAGGTGGTGGCGTTGGCGGAGGCGGCGGAGGCGGCGGTGGCGTTGGCGGTGGTGGCGACGGCTGCGGCGGAGTTGCAGGCGTTGGTGGCGCTTGGCTACCAATCTGCTGGATACAGATGTATAGCACCAGAGAAATCGATTGGAGTCTCCCACGCGGTCGGGCGTGCCTCAGACGGCTTCCCATTGGGCTCGGTGTCGACGGTTGCATCGCTGTGCTCCTAGAAGAGGAGCGGCCGGAGATCCGCATGGCCAACGTACCTTCCTATACTGCAGCAGACCGCGATAGATTGTAGTTTCACGAAACGCTCGAGGAGTCGAGGAGAATGCAGTTGTGAACGTTGGACAGAGGTGATGGAGCTCCTTTTGCATGAGTGTACATTTGAGTGATGACTTTTTTCATGGAACTTCCTCGGACGAAACACAATACATCTCCACTTCCCCTCGGTTCGTCCTCGGCTCAAATGCGTCGTCGGCAATTGCATTTGTCGGCAATCTTACTGCTCGCCACTACTACGTCGGCGGCCTACGCACCCGGTTTCAGGCCTCGGCCGTGCACCCAGCCGTCCATCGTGGTTGGACGCTGCATGGCAGTGCACTGCACTGCCGACAGCCAACTCGACGGCAACAGCGTCTTCGAAGAGGAAGTTGCTGCCGACACCAGCGTCAGCCGTCGTTCGCCAGCCCCGCTCACCGTCGCCTTGCAGGCCATGCACATCACGGCGGCTGCGTCAGCCCTAACAGCACCCATCGGTGAGGGTCCAATGGACAAGGCGGTGGCCGCGCTCTGGGATGCCTTCGAGCGTGCTGCTATCGTCACCCATGATCCGATGTTCGAAGCCAACGTTGCCGTACTGGCCTTCGTCGCGTGGATCGCCTTCTTCGAGAGCCTTCACATGTGGTGGCCCAACGCGATCGAGGTGAGCCCGCCTTGCCCGCCTGCCCAGCGTGCGACCACCTGCCTTGCCGTCAGCCATGAATGCGATCCGCGAGCTCCGTGCAGCCGAGACGGACGCACTTCGCGCACGCTCAGACACCCTTTGTTGCACCCTGCGTGCGTTGCAGCACCGCCTCGATGGGCAGCCACCGCTGCACCCTCTGCGCGGCTTCGGTCGCGACTGGCACAAGACGGTCGTCCCCGCCATCGCCTACCTAGGCTCCATTTGGCTCCTCTTCGCCCAGTTTGGCCTCGGGTATCACCTTTTCGGGCCGAAGCCGGTCTTCGAGACGCCGACGTTTGCGCGCGTAGCCCTGGAGACGGCGAGCGGCATCTTCCTGTACGACCTTCTCTTCTACCCGTTCCACAGGTAGGCTGATTGCCACTGATGACCTGCCTTGCATGCAAGTGCTCACCACAGCGCTCTTCTACCCGTTCCACAGCTCCTTCCACCAGGCGCGCGCGCCGTCGTGGCGCAGGCTCCATGGGCGCCATCACGAGTGGGCTCGTACTGAGGCTCGAGCCCACAATGGGGTGGAGACAGTGCAGAACTCGTACGTGGATGCAGGCATCCAGGTGGCGATCAATATCCTCGTGCAGAACCTCTCCCCTTGGGGACTCGGATGCAAGCACCCCCTCTCTCGCGTCCTCCACAACCTCCTCGTCACCTACCTGCTGACCGAGGCCCATAGTGGTTACGATTTACCGTTCCAATCCCACCGCATCTTCCCGGGCGTCTTTGGGGGATCCCCGCGCCACGAGGAGCACCACCAGTCGGGGGACGTGTGTTTCCATCAGTTCTTCATGTACCTCGACGACCTGCGAGGCAGAGGCCCGCGCGCCGTCGCGCCGCCTCGAGCTCAAACGCTTTCCCTCGAGGCGATCGAGCCTTACGCCTCACCCAGTGCCGTGGCGGTAGGGGTGGGAGGGGTGGAAAGGGTGGGACGAGAGCCCATGGCCGCGGGCGTATCTGATGAGCGAGGCAATCATACGCAATCAGCATGCACGCAGCATGCACGCAGCATGGTCGCGGAGCCAGCGATGGGCCCACGGAGCTTACCACTCAACGAGATTATTAGACGCACAGGCCGCCGCGCCGCCGCCGCTCGCCGGCATTCCTGACAAGCGTCCGCCGAGGCCTTTTTGAAGACAAGTTCAGAGCATGCTGGTCTGGGTTCTCGTCCCGCCTCGTCATCAGTTGGTGATCGCGGACGGCCGCCGGAGCCCCCGCTCCTCTGACTCGCCGTCTCCCTCGCGACTCGTGTCTTACCGTGTCTCCGCCATAGAGCATGGTGCTGGCTATTGCGCCGCTCTGTTCGGTCGTACCCGCAGCCGTCTACGACTTCCGGTCCGTACAGTCCCAGCCGGGGGGGCGGTGAGAAGCCGGACAGAGCGGAACTCGCGGTAGTTTCGCTCGTACTATTTTTACACTTAAAAACTGCGGCGCGACGCAGACCCGCCCGTACCTAGTAACTCCACCGTCGTCTGAGCACTGAGGACCGAGCGACGACCGCGGCCTGACGTAGGGCCTGACGCGCTCGCCTCGCAGGCGACCGACCCGCCCCGCGGACTGAGACTCGGGGTCCAAGGAGCTAGTCCGTGGCTTCCACGTACGAGTCGTTTCAAGTGTCAAGTAGCGTACAAGTAGCGGCGATCATGGGGCACCTCACACGGCATGCTCCAGGCGCTAGCAGCCTGGCGGGCAGATGGCGGGCACTCCCACGACGCTCCTCGGCAGCTCGTCGAGCTCGACGAGATCGAGCGCACCTTGACGAAACAGGGCGAGGCCTAAGGCAACCTCGGGCTCAAGTAACGGTCCAAGTAACGGGTTCGCACCAGCCGACGAGAGCGGCATGGTCGGGTCGGACCGCCCGGAACGATGCGTGTGCCACCAGCAATCCCGCAAGTAGCTTACCTCTCGTCGCCCAGCACGACGCCCCAAAGCGAGCGCATTGGCTGCGGCATTGGCTGCGGCGATCGCCGCGGGCAGCGCGGCCCAAAATTCGAGCACCTTCGAGGAGGTGGAGCGGAGGGATCGGGAGAGCAGACCCTTACCCTTGCCGGCTGGATGCTGCCGAAGGTGCGCGGTCGGGTACGGCGCACACAGCAGAAAGTTGGACGCTCGCGTCGCCCACGCCGAGCGGAGGACACGTGTCCAGTTGAGCTCCGCGAGGGCTCGCCACTGTGCCTCACCCGCGTCGTCTCGCAGCAAGCCCATCCGATCCATCTGCTGCCAGCTGCTGGCGAGCACCGCGGCGGCGTCGCGCCCAGCCAGCCAAGCCCAGTCGTGCACGAGCCATGCCGAGGTCGGCCGGATCGTCCAGTTGCGCACGGCGCTCTGCTCTAGGGAGGAGAGCTGGGCGGACGAAGCCGCAGATTCGTCAAAGAGGCTGGGGAGTGGCCAGGAGAAGATGAGGTCAGTGCGCGTGCGGAATAGTAGCCGGTAAAGCTCGCCACCTCTGGCCTGCTCCGCTCGCTCGACGAGCCGGAACGCCAGGGCGACCTTGAAGAACTGGAAGAAGTAGGAATGCGGCGAGGCCGCAAGTGCCTGCGCCACTTCGGCCGCCGTGAGGTAGTGTATCGTGGCATTGACGTGCGGTGATCGCCGTCCTACGATGGACGCATGCAATGGACGCCATTTGGGGTCCTCTAACGTGTCAGCCGCGCGCAAGAGCTTGGACAAGTCACGCCATGAACGGGCCTCGTCGCAGCCAGGCTGAGCCTCGAGAACCGCAAACAGATCCACACGAGATCGGCCACCCGTGCGGCCCAGATCGGCAAGCATACGATGGAAGCGCAGTCGTTGAGGAAACATACTTATAGCTCGCGGCTGCCCCACGAGCAACACGGCGGCCAGGGCAGAGGAAGGGGTCGCGGCCATCGGCCATCCCGGCCTTCTCGGCGGCTGCCTTCTGAGCTGCGGCTCTCTCGGCCGCCGCCTTCTCCGCCACGACCTTCTCGTCGCCTGCCCTCTGAGCGCATGGCGGTCGGTGCGGCGTGGACGGGCTCGAATTCCGCAGCCCCTCCTGATCTAATTGTGAATGGGGCTCTCCAGGCACGATGAGTTGGTGCTTTCAGCCTTTTCACAGCCAGTTCACACACATTCATGGCCGCGCGGCGGCCTACGCAGGCTGAGCAGCCCTCTGTGCCTCTCCCTCTCGCTGCGTAAACGATGGTGCGTTCCCGATGGTGGCAAGGAGGCCAAAGGCGAGGAGCACCGTCGCGAGCAGCGTCTGGAAGAAGAGAGGCCAGCCGAAGCGCCGCACGAGCAGTGAGAGTGGGTAGCCAGCCGAGGCAGCGCCGAGGTACGCGACCCAGCCAAGGAATCCCTCAGAGGCTCCGACCGACTCGCGCCCAACTAACTCGGCGCCACACAGCCCGATGAGCATCTGTGAGGAGCGATCGCGGAACGCAAACAGAAGGGGGGATCAGAGGCCAGCATCACAGGCCATCAGAGGCCATCAGTGAGGCCATCAGAGAGGTCATTAGAGAGGCCATCCGAGAGGGCTTTCCGTGCTCATCCTCACCTGCGGGCCGTAGAGGAAGAAGCCGACGCCAAAGACAGTCAGCCATTGCAACCACCATACGTTCGGCAACGTCCTCAAGCTCGCGAGAGCTCCAAACAATCCGATAAGGTATCCGCGTACAACGAGCAAGCGCCGGCCGACGAACCCCTGACCAGGTCGTGCCCGAGCGATCATGTGATCGGAGAGTCGGCCCGCGTATAAGGAGCCCACAAGACCTCCGAGCTCGAGGCCGGAGACGCGCGCCGCCGCTTGTGAAAAGTTGGCCACCCCTTGGGTCTCGACCAGGTAGAAGATAAGCCACGTGGTGAGCCCCTGACGAAGCAGGTAGACGCACAGGAACGCGAGCGCGAGCACCCAGATGCGTCCGCTGCTCAACACGTTGGTGAGGAGCCGTTGAATCATGCCGTCGCCACTCTGCACGTTGGCGCCCACCATGGCGCCATCGCCACTCTGCACGTTGGCGCCCACCATGGCGTCCATCTCGGCGCGAGGGGTCGTCGTGGCGGCAGGAGTAGTGCTCACGACGGCGACTGCTTGCGTCGCGTCGGGCGCGCGCGCGCCCGTAGATGGCTCCCTCACGTCCACAACGGCGCCAGGGGCCAGCTCGGCGACCTCGCCGATCTCGGTGCGGACCTCGGCGATCTCGCTGCCGATCTCGGTCTGCTCTCCCCGTGCATGCGCCCATGCCGTCTCTGCCGACACGCGCCCCATTTTCTCTGGCGAGTCTCGCACAGCGAGCGCCACGAGCGCCGAGATGACGAGCGCCACGGCCGCCGGAGCCCACACGCCCGCCCGCCAGCCCAGGCGCACCGCGGCCGTGCCCGCGAGCAGAGGCGCGAGAAACGCCCCAAAGTTGTGCGAGATGTTCCACAGTCCCCAGTATGTGCCTCGTTCACCTCCCGCGTACCAGGCGCTGATGAGCTTCGCGCACGCTGGGCCGCCCCAGCCCTGAAGGATGCCGTTGAGCGCCCACAGCGTCGCAAACCAGCCCAGCGTCGAGCCGCACCTGATGACGAGTACAATCAGAGACTCTCTCAGGGGCAATCCCACAGCTGTCCCAGCGCCGAGCCGCACCTAATGACGAGTACAATCAGAGACTCTCAGGGGCACTCAGGGGCAATCCCACAGCTGTCCCAGCGCCGAGCCGCACCTGATGACGAGTACAATCAGAGACTCTATCAGGGGCAATCCCACAGCTGTCCCAGCGCCGAGCCGCACCTAATGACGAGTACAATCAGAGACTCTCAGGGGCACTCAGGGGCAATCCCACAGCTGTCCCAGCGCCGAGCCGCACCTAATGACGAGTACATTCAGAGACTCTCAGGGGCACTCAGGGGCAATCCCACAGCTGTCCCAGCGCCGAGCCGCACCTAATGACGAGTACAATCAGAGACTCTCAGGGGCACTCAGGGGCAATCCCACAGCTGTCCCAGCGTCGAGCCGCACCCGAACAGTACGTTGACACACGCGGTGAGGGCAAGCCCGGTCGAGAGCATGATGCTCGGCGAGAGCACGTCGCCTACAACGCCCGAAACAAACTTGGAGCACCCATACGTGAGCGGGAAGACGCTCGTGATCACGCCGATCGCCGTGATGTCGAGCCCAAGGGCAGGCGAGGCCACCATGGCTGGTGCAGTGTAGTATATCGAGTTGCGCACCAGGTAGTATGCTGAGTATCCGAGCACGGTGAAGATGAACACGATCAAGCGCCGGCGGCGAAATGAAGTGTCCCATTCTCGTGCTGTCGTCGACCTCAGCTGCACCTCTGCACGAGTCCGCGGCTCGGTCCGCGGTGCCTCCTCATCCATACGGGCGGCATTGAAGTAGGCTCGCTGTCGCAGCCGAGGGCGCACCGTCGAGATGCCAGCGAATGGCCTCGCAGCCTGTAGAAGCGCACCCACGGGCATCACCGACGCCCAGAGCAGGACGGCGGGCGTCCCGCGGAACACGTTGACCATGATCAGCGCTCACTTCGTCAATTTGAGAAACTTGTGCTAGATGGAACAAATTCAGTTTCGTCTCGGTTTCTTTACGCGTCACCGTCTCTTGGACGGCTCCGCACCCCTCGGTCAACATTTCGCTAGTGAGGTCTGGTCGGTCTCTCCCAGCACAACTCGTTGGACGGCCGGGGCGGAGCTTAAGCGGGACTGGGCACTGGCGGAGCGCGGCGCAGGCCCGTCGGGGAACATCGTGAGGAACATCCGCGCACATCCCAGAGCGGGCTCCATCTCCTTAACACTATGCAATGTATTCAGAATGCAGTACAGCGTGCAGCCCGCGTCTCAATCATGACAGGCTTCCTGAGAGGCTAGTACCCTTGTTCGCCTCCACAACTATACACGTAACAGGGCAGGGGCGCATCTGCACGGGGCCACTCTCTCTCTCAGCTCCAGTAGCGGCTGCAGTTGTGGTCGCCACTGCAGCCGGCGCGCATGCAATAAGTACCGGCCATCACATGCCGGCCCGTCCGCCGCCCAAGCCGCCGCCGCCCCCGTGCTGTGGGAAGCGCGGAGGCGTCCGCTGGAGTTGCAGCAAGAGCGATGGGTTCTTTACCTTGACGAGCGCGTTGATGTCCTGCAGGCGCGCCTGCATCAGCGCGAGGCGCGACTTGATCGAGTTGTACCGAAACGTGATCGACTGGCGCACCGTCTCGTCGTCCGCTGCCATGAAGGCGCAAGAGAGCAACTCGACAAATTTGTACTCCATGTTCTGAATGAAGTCGAGGTGGCCGCGCCCGCCGCGCTGCATCACGAAGACGGCGAGATGCGAGGACGGTTCGCGGATGCATGTATCGAGCATGCGCGTGAGCACCGGTGGATAGTCCGCAAAGTCGACCATCAGCTTCTGCGCCTCCTGCACGTGACGGAAGCCGGCCTCGTCCAGAGTGTGCACGTAGTTGAAGAAGAGGTCGTTCTCGCTCGTCAGCTCGACGCGCACGGCGCTCGGCGCCGATTCGTCGCCGAGCAGGAGCACCTTCACGCGCACCGCCTCGAGCGTGCCAACCTCCTGTGGCCCGTCGGCCATCTGCTGCACGCGCAGCTCAAAGGGTACCTCCCGCTCATACATCACCCGATGACCGCCGCTGAGCGACGGGTCCATATCGTCGATCGACGAGAAGTCGAAGGCACCCAGCTCCTGCATCGGCGTCGCGGCGGCTGCACCCAGCATGATCGTGTGAGCGACCGACGAGCCCGCACTCTCAATGGCGGTGCAAGATTTCGCGCGATCCCATCTGAAGCGCTGTGAACGCGAGAAGGAGGCGCGCGAGAAGGATGGCCGACGCGGCGCAGATCGTCGCGCTGGTTGAGACCGGCCAGGAGGCCATCGACAGCATGCTTGTCCAGTGAGAGACGCTCCAGACGCGCCACTCGCCGCTTGCACGCGCGCCATTCCTGACCTGCCGAGGCTGAGCTGCACCACTGACCCTGCTTGCCTCTCCGTCGCACCCGCAGCTCCGGCCGTCTGACCGAGGCGCTCGCGAGCGCATTCCCGGCGGTGAGCCTTGAGGCCGTCGCGGCCGAGTTTGCGAAGACCTCCGCCTCCAAGGAGGTCAATGCCAAGGTGGCGGCTCTGAGCAACAGTGTGCGTGAGGAGGCAGCGGTCGCGGTCGGCATCTTCCGGTCGGCGGAGATGTGGCTGCGCATCAAGACACCGTCCGTCTCGGACGGCAACAACTTTGGCGTCGACGTGCAAAACTACGTGATCACCGAGCTGCAGGCCATGCAGAAGGCGGTGGACGCCATGGTCACTACCAGCAAGGACTACCACTGGGCGCGCGCGGCGGGCCTCGACAAGCTGTATGCGGGGGAGAGCTCCGAGACGAAGAAAGACTCGAGTGAGTCGACGGAGGAGAAGGACGGCAAGCCCGAGACGAAGAAGACGACCTCTTCCTCCACGTCCTCCAAGTCGAGCGCGCAGCCCGCGTCCGCTGACTACAAGGAGTATCTGGTACAGGTCGATGTTCGCCAGTACCAGAACTGCTACAGCCAGTTGAGTGAGATCCGCAATTCATACATCCGCGCGCACCTGCTGTTCGCCAAGAACCTCAAGCGCCTGACGGACCCGCGCGGCGAAGGCGAGGATGGCCGCTCGGGCAACGTCATGTCCATGTTCTGAGCATGACACCGAGGCGGGGGGAACCGAGGGGGACGCTGTGAAAGAGCCCCCGGCGGAGAGGGAAGGCGTCGTCCCGGGCGGAGAGGGAAGACGTCGTCCCGGGCGGAGAGGGAAGGCGTCGTCCCGGGCGGAGCGGGCTGGCTGTCAGCGCGAGAGTCCAACACCTCTTGGCCAATGCACTCGGCTTGCTCCCAGGATTTTACCAAACGGTGGCGAGAGAGAGCTGGAGTGTCGCGACGCAGAGCCCCGCGCAGCGACGACCGCGGGGGGCAGAGGCGGCGACTCTCCCAACTTCTTTCTGCACTGAAGTTGAGTTGCTCGTGTGGAGTGTTTATCATTTCTGATCTGAGACTGGCTTGCTGTCTAGGCTTTTGACTTGAACTTGAACTTGAACTTGAACTTGTTGCAAAGTGCCCAAGTCCGCGCGCAACACGGGAAACTGTGAATTAGTCCGCAAGTCGATCACCTGTGTTAGCGTTCAGGTAGAGCACACAACCGCCCGCCTCCTCGTCGCGCACCCGACCGTCGCAACGCAACGCAAAGCCGGATGAGCGAAAAGACTGGAAGAGGATCGAGGACTAGGATGGACGGTACGCCCCTTCGCACGTCATCGAGCCGCCGCCCTACGTCGAAAGCCCTCGACAGCCTGAGAATGCATAATGGTGAACCCTCAGTCTTTGGCTCGATCAAGTTCGCGGGCGTCAAGCGCGCGCCGTCCAAGTGGTGCGCCGTGAGCTCGAATTCGGAACCCTTAGGCGTCTACCAGATGGTGCTGGAGGCTTGGAAGCTCAGCCCGCCGCCTGTGCTCATCGCCGTCACCGGCGCGGCGGTCAGCCTCAATCTGTCGAAGCGCGACGAAAAGATCTTCCGGCGCGGCCTGCGGAATGCGGCGCTCCAGACGAACGCATGGATCGTGACGGGCGGCTCGGCGGCCGGTGTCATGCAGCTCGTCGGTTCGCTCGTGCACGAGTCCGGGCGGCAGGGCACCACCAAGCAAATCGTGTGCCTTGGCATCGCGCCGTGGGGAGTCGTCCAGGACCACGAGGAGATGCTCGCATCGGGGCGCGGCCAGGTCTTCTCGGCCAAGGAGTTTGCTCAGGGCGAGCAGAAAACAGAGTTTGCTCAGGGCGAGCAGAAAACAAAACGGACTCGGCTTGACCCCAACCACAGGTGCCACTGATTGCCACTGATTGCATGCTGATTGCCACTGATTGCATGCTGATCGCCACTGATTGCATGCTGATCGCCCTTCCCCCAACCATAGCCACTTCATCCTCGTCGATGATGGCTCCGAAGGCGAGTATGGGAAGGAGATCGACTTCCGGACGAAGCTCGAGAATCTAATCTGCAAGAACGAAGACGCCAACGCCGAGGACGCGAAGCTGCCCACACCCATGGTGCTCGTCGCGGTGGGTGGCGGGTCGGGCACGCTCACCACGATCATCTCGACCCTAGAGAAAGAGAGACCATGCGTGGTCATGGCGGACAGGTGACCGCTGATGACACCACTGATGACACCACTGATGACCACTGATGACCACTGATGAGACCGTGCGTCGTGATGGCGGACAGCGGCGGCGTAGCGACGGCTCTGTGGAAGTACTGGCAAGACGGCACGCTGCCCGAGATGAAGGACTTCCCGAGCCTCAAAGATGAGGCCGAGCTCAAAAAGATTCTCGAGAATCTGCCCAAGATCAAGGCCGCCGGCATGAGGGAGAAGGGCGCCAACAAGGTGCGGCAGCTGCGATTCTTCCACTCAACTAATGACGTCGACGGCGAGAACAACGAACTTGATCGGCTGATCCTCGAGTCGATTCTGAGCGATTGCGACACCACTTTCGAGGCGATCCAACACGCCGTCAAGTGGGGCGGGAGCGACATCATCGACCATCAGCTGCAGCGATCCAAGACGGTGGATGCGAAGCAGCTGACCCAATGCTTTGAGGCGGCCCTCGTGCTCGCAGCGCACGGCGATGAGAATAGTCTTCACGTGGTCGAGACACTCATTGAGTAAGCCGATTGCCACTTAATCCTTGCCGCTGAGCTCTCAAGCAGGTGGAGAGACTGATGGCCACTGATGACCTCTGATTGCCACTCATGGTATCGGTTTGCTGCTGATGACCTCTGATGGCCACTGATGGTATCGGATGGCCACTGATGACCTCTGATGACCTCTGATGACCTCTGATTGCCACTGATGACCTCTGATTGCCACTGATGACCTCTGATGACCACTGATGACGCTCGAGCATAGCCGCCGGACTGCCACTGATGACCTCTGATGACCTCTGATTGCCACTGATGACCACTGATGACCACTGATGACGCTCGAGCATAGCCGCCGGACTGCCACTGATGACCTCTGATGACCTCTGATTGCCACTGATGACCTCTGATGACGCTCGAGCATAGCCGCCGGACTGCCACTGATGACCGTCTCTGAGTACCCTCCCCCCTCCCCTCTCCCCCGCCCCCCTCCTCCTCTCACCCACCACTTCACTCATCATCACCAGGTACAATGCGGACTGCCGTCTCGTCAACTTCAATCGGCTCTTCCGCCCTGAAGTCCCGAACGACCCGACGGGATCGGCCGATCCCGTCGCGAATGACGTCTTCCACGTCATCGAGGACTGGCTTGAGCAGTCGAAAGTCAACCCAGGGCATCTGCCGAAGTCCCTACCGAAGCTCTTCCAGTACCACAAGAGATGGACGACCGTCGTCCCCAAGAACATCACTGAGTATTTGGGCGGCGCGAAGGAACACAAGCAATCGGGGCTCGTTGCCGTTGACGGGTTCAGTCTCCTCGAGTCCCATAAGATCATGGAAGACGATCTCCTTGGCTATAAAGTGCACCTCGAGTGCATGCGCGCGATCGCCAAGCTGCAGCAGCGTCAGGCTTCCCTCGCTGGCGAGGCCGCGGCAACGAGGAGCGCTCAACACGGCGCCCGGCTGCCCAAGCAGCCCAAGGCGCGTTGGAAGGACTTTCTCGTCCCGTCGTGGACCGACTTGATGATGTGGGCGGTGCTCGTGGGCCAAGAGGATCTTGCATGGTTACTGTGGAAGAAGACGACAATGCCGATGCGCTCGGCCCTGATGGCAAGCCGCGTGATGGACCGGATTGCGAATGCCGATCCGGACGATAGCGTGGACACCGAGCAGGCGCGTCGTTACGAGCGCTGGGCCATCGAGACGCTCGGCCGCGTACGTGATAGGAAGGCGGCCATGGACCTGCTCACCTTCGTTCAGAAGAAGAAGGTGAGCAAGGTGGCCATGGACTCCGAGGATGGGCGACCAGATGGGCGCGACCTGGCGCACCCGGGTCTGGTCTCCGCGCTGCCGGTATGGCGCGACTCGGTCATGGACCAGGCATGTGCAAGCGAGCCATACTGCCGCGACTTTGTCGCGGCACCGCACTGCCAGTACCTACGAGAGCAGTACTATCACGGCAACTTCAGCGGATCCGCGGTGTGCATCTCGGAGCGAACGGGGACCTTGGCGCTCTTGCTGCAGATAGACATCATGCTGCTCCACCTCCTCACACTTGGGCTGTTGCGCGACGTGGTTCGTGACGTGGTGCCGATCGTCGATCGCGGGGCCGACACACGCGAAGAGGTCGACGAGGACGAGGGTCAGGACAATGATAAAGACTGGGACCTCGAGTACTTTGAGGGCAGCCACCTCGAGAGCAGCAGCACGCGCCGGCGGCGCCGCGCCTCCGAGCACGAGCGCCGTGGCGAGCGTTCATACCTCGAGTTTTGGATTCGATGGAAAGGCTTCATGGACATCCCTCGCGTCAAGTTCATGTTCCACACCTTGTTCTACATCGTGTACATCGGGCTCTATCTCGCGCTGCTGCCGGTGGGCGGCACGGACGGCCGGTGGTCCTGGTCCGTACACGAGTCCACGCTGTACACACCGATCCTGGTGTCCATCAACGAGATCGAGATCTGCATCTGGCTCTACATGCTCGGGCGGCTGCTCGAGGAGATCAACCAGATCTTGATGTCCAAGGATCTCCTCAACTACCTCTCGGACTTTTGGAACCTCCTCGATTGGGTCTCACTCGGCCTGATGACGCCCGCGCTCGTGCTTCGCATCCTCGTAGCGGTCGATGGTTGGCAAGCCGAGCTAGCGGCCCCGATGGGCGCCAAAGTGACGACCTGCTCACCCGAGCGATGCCCGGGCTATCTTGGGCTGGGGGACGAGACGATCGATTGGATGATGCAATGCATCCAGGTCGCCTTCTCCCTCTCCGCGATGGTCGTCATCATCCGCTTCCTCGACACCCTCACTGTCTTCGCCTCTCTCTCCCTGCTCATCGAGATGCTCCTCGAGATGATGCGCTCGTCGCTCATGATCGTCGTCGTCTTCATGATCACGTCCATCGGCTTCGGCACGGCCTTCGCCGGCCTCATGCCTCAGGGCCAGAATGATGAGAATGTCTTCGCGCGCCCGTTTTGGATCTCATTCCGCACCATGGTGGGCGACTTCGATATCTTGCAGGCGTACGAGCTCAACGGCGACTCATACTCGCGCGGGCGGAACATCATGGGCTATGTCCTCGTCATCCTCATCTGGCTGTACGCCTTCATCGCGACCATCTACATCGTCAACCTGCTCATCGCCCAGATGACGACCAATTACGAAAAGATCCTCGTGAAGAACAATGTGTATGTCAAGTTCCGTCGCGTGCAGCTTGTGCTCGAGTACAAGGATATGCGCGGGCTGCCTCCGCCGCTCAACCTGTTCTGGCTGCCCCTGCTCTTCTGTTTCCGGCTGCTCACTTGCCGTCTCCACCTGTTCATCAAGCCGGGAGACTCGCGGGGCTTCTGCGAGTTCGTGTGGACCCCGCGCAGCGACCACGCGCTCAAAGCGGAGCGTGAGGCGCGCGACAAGTACTTTGACCACGTGGGGCCCCGGCCGTCCGCGTCCCAAAATTCGATGGCGACGAGCGTGGGCGAGATCCGGCGTACCTTGAACGCCACGTCCGAGCGCTCCGAACGCACCGGCGAGTTCCAGGCGCACCAATTCGAGCGGCTCGAGAAGATGGTCCTCGAGACGCACCAGAGGCTCGACAGGATGGCGTTCGGAGCGTCTACGGGCACGGGCGGAATGGGCGACGCTGGCTTCGGCGGCGACGGCAGGGGAAAAAGTGGTGGCGGCGGCGGCGGCGGCGGCGGCGGAGAGGCGTTTGCGCTGGAACAAATGCGTCTTCGCCGCCTCACCCCGCTCAACTGCCAGGCCCCCTACCTGCCGCCGAGCGCCGTGTCGAGCGCCCCCGCACGGCACGCGCCGGCATTCTCCAAGCGCAGCTGCAGCAGCACGCACAGCGCCTTCACCTCGTCGGATGCATTCAAGCGCTCCCTCGGCACCCTGCCGTTGGAGGGCGGCTACCGTTCGCCGTCATCGCCGCCGCGCACCTCGGGTGCGGGCAGATCTGCCGACGAGCTCGATGATCTCGCGGCGCAGATCGAGGCGCGCCAGGTCTTCCGCCAGTACGACCCGAACGGCTCGGGGGACATTGACTTCGGCTCCCTGCGCCCTGCGCTCAACGACCTCGGCCTCGCCACCACCTCGGCGCAGACCGCTGCGATTATCGCCAAGTACGACAACGGCGGCAGCGGCCAACGGCTCGATTTTTGGGCGTTCACGCGACTGATCGACGAGATGCGCCAGCTGCAGCGCGCGGGCGGCGGCAGCCTAGTTGGCAGCGTGCCGCTGCAGCCTGGTGCAGGCGCAGACGGCGGAGGCTGCAGCAGCGGCATGCGCACGGCGAGCGGCGGCGGCTACTACTCGTCTGAGGAGCTCGCTGCACTGCAGGAGGAAGCTGCTCGCCGCGCGGCGCTCGCGGAACGTGTCCGGCTGGGCGAGGTGCCCAGTCCGCGCAGCCTCGACGCAGGGCAATTCCCGTAAGGAGAATCCACCTCGTGGTCGGCGTTACGCCTCTCACAAGAGCCCATCGCAACGCCTCTCACAAGAGCCCACCACAACGCCTCGCACAAGAGCCCATCACAATGCCTCTCACAAGAGCCCACCACAACGCCTGCCTAACGCCTACCTGAGGGCGGAGGCTCCCTACCTCGGCTCCCGCGCGTCCGATGCGCTGCCAATGCGCTGCCGGAACGATGCCGCATTCAAGTTTTCTTAGGGAGACGACGCACGCGCAACCCAAACAGACCTCGACAAATAAACCCGGGAGGACAAGTACTCGACTGTTGATCTTGATCGTCGCACGCGGGAGCAACGTTCTGTTCAAATACGGGGTTTTCACTCCGCGACTGTAGTATGATTACTTGCTCGTCAGTTCGACCCGATATGTATAATTACGATGATTAATTCGATGCTATTTAATGCTAAATCCGTACGTGCCGGCACCACGGCGCAAGCCAATTCCGTGCGCGGTGGAGCTGGACCTGGAGGGCGGCGTGGCCGTCGGACAAGACGCGGCTGTACGCAAGTACCAAGTTCGGCTTGAAGGCCCAAGGCCCGTGGCGCCCGGCGGCTCCCGGCTCGCGCGGCGTCGGCCGCCTGGGTCGCGCCGGGCGTCCGGCGATTCAACTGACACGATCGATGCCGCCACTCGCTTCGAAGGTTGAGACGAGACCGCACTCCACGGCCAAACGCTGAGCTCCGGTGTATCTCCTCGGCCTAACGCTGAGCTCCGGTGTATCTCCACGGCCAAACGCTGAGCTCCGGTGTATCTCCACGGCCTAACGCTGAGCTCCGGTGTATCTCCTCGGCCTAACGCTGAGCTCCGGTGTATCTTACTTCGGTACGGCCGCCGTAACGGCCGCCGCGCCGTCGCCGCTCGCCACGACGCCCGCACCACTGTCTGCGGACACTGCTGCGGCTGGCGGCGGTGGCGCGGTCGCCGACGCGGGCGCGGGAGCCGGCGCGGGAGCCGGCGGCGGAGCAGGCGCGGGAGCAGGCGCGGGCTCAGGCGGCTCCTCCTTCTTGCCCTCCTTGCACTCGAGATCTTTCCAAGGGGTCCATTGTCCCGCCTCGCCCGTGGCACTCATTGTACACACACGCACTTTGAGCTTGCGTGTGAACGCGCTGTCGAGGCGGAAGGTGGCAGTCTTGGTGTCGCACACTGCGTCGATCGGGCGGTCCCAGGCTTCCGCCTTGAGCTCGAGGCGCCAGCGGCCCGCATCAGTCGCGCTGATCTTGATCACATCTCCCTCTGCCGAGGCCACCGTCAGGGTTGGGAAGGCGGGGCGCAAATCTGGAAATCCGAGCGGCGCCGCCAGCGAGCGTGGCAGGAAGTACGGCACGGTGCCCTTCTGCTCGCCGGGTACGTGGACGGGCGCCGCTCCGCTGTGAAGCTGCTGCGGTTGCGGATGCGGCGGCTGGCTAGCGACGTTTGCGGTGCCGTAGCCCGGCTGCTGCCCAGGCATCGACCACACGAGCATCGGCTGCCAGTAGGGAATGGATGGCGGCGGCAGCTGCTGGTCTTGCGATGTCGATGGCGCCGGCTGACCTTGACCTTGGGATGGCGGTGGCGCCGGCTGCTGCGCGTAGTACTGCTGAGAAGGCAGCGTATAGTTGGCCGGCAACCACTCAGTAGGAAGGTAGCCGTTGCCGCCGGGCGCGAGCCTCTCGTATCCAATGCGAGAGGCGGTTTCGGATGGTGCTGGTGCTGGCTGAAGGATGGTCGTGCTGCGGGCGGGAATAAGAAAGGAGCCCGGCGGCTGTGTCGTGTCCACGCCGGGACCGGAGTAGACTGCGGCGGTTTGTCCTCCCATGCTGCCGCGACAAACGGTGTCGAAATGATCTATGCTGAGTACGCGATAGACGGTGTGAACGGGGAGGAGGCAATCTGTGGTGGTCTAATAACAAAGGTATCCGCAAAAAAACATGTCTGAAAAAGCAACTCGAACATGGCTCCCAAGGACGCCAACGCAAGAGAAACCATGCTCGCGGTTGTGTCAAACGCGTACGGGTCTCCCGATGTTCTCGAGTACAAGCAGCTGCCCAAGCCGACCCCATTGAACGGCGAGGTTCTCCTGCAGGTGCATGCCGCAGGGATTCACGCCGGCACGCCTCTGATCGCCGCTGGCATCCCCTGGGTGATGCGACTGGCGCTAGGCGGCCTGCGGGCGCCTCCGCCCGACTCGATCGCCGGCACGGAGGTCGCCGGCAAGGTCGTCGCGATCGGCAGCAATGTTAAGACGCTCAAGGTCGGCGACGCCGTCTTTGGCGAGATCGTGTTGACCTCACGGCGCGGAGGGTTCGCCGAGTTCGTCTGCCTCCCCGAAACGTCCTTGGCAATCAAACCGAGCAACATCTCGTTCACGAAGGCGGCCGCCCTCCCCGTCTCGGGGCAGACGGCCCTGACGGCCGTCCGCGACGCGGGCGCGGTGAAAGCGGGGCAGAAGGTGCTCATCAACGGATCTTCGGGCGGAGTGGGTCCCTACGCTCTACAGATCGCCAAGGCGCTTGGCGCGGTCGTGACAGCCGTCTGCAGCACTAGGAACGTCGAGGCTGCCAAGGCGTTGGGTGCCGACTGTGTCATGGACTATGCGACGACCAACTTCACCGAGAACGAGAGCGAAAAGTACGACGTTGTCGTCGATATCGCCGGGAATCACCCGCTCTCCGCCGTTCGCAAAGTCATGGAACCCAAGGGGACGTACCTCTCCGTCGGCGGCTCGCCATCGACGTTCTGGTCTCGCATGTTCACGCTGATGTTTTCCAAGATATGGTCGAGCCAGTCGCTCCTGATGGTGATCAGCACCCCGAGCAAGCAGCTTCTGGACGATCTGCGCGTTCTTGTTGAGGAGGGCAAGGTGATGCCACAAGTCGAGAGGACATACGGCCTGGCCGAAACGCGAGATGCCGTGCACTACGTGGCGGACGGGCACGCTAGAGGCAAGGTCGTTATCGTCGTCGTGCCTGACAAGTAAAACTGAAAGTCTGAAACTCGCGGCGCGGCACGCGCCTCAAACGACAAACGCGAACCCGTCTCCGTTTACGGGATACGGCCGTGCGGTGTCGGTGTACCTGACTCACAGGGCCTCGACTAGGCCTCGACAGGGACCTCATCGCGAAACGATACCTCGATCGAGAGACCCGAGATCGAGCACGCGATGTCCGCAATAAACACGGTCCGTATACGGCGTCTCGTCTCTGCTCTCTCGGTCGCCACGGTTGCACCAAGAACCCGCAACCTGAACCCCGCCCGGTGAGAGACGCCGGTTCCACCCTGGGACTATCAACTTGCCGTCGGAGCGGTCGACCCGATAGACGGCGGGCGTGATCCTGCATCCTGAACCTGATCCTCGGCTGCTCCGGCGTGGGCGCTCGGGTGGAAACGTCAAACGACGTTTGGAAACGCATTCCCGCCTGGCCGTGGATACTGTAAGGTTATTAAGTTAGGTTTCTAAGCTCCCTTAATCGTTAACAACGCCCCGGCCCCGGGGCCCCCGGCGGCGGCGCCGCCGGCCGGGCGGCCGGGGCGGGGCGGCGATTTTGTCCGCACATGTTTGAGCTTTGACGTTAATGTGCCGGCCGCAATGTGTCAATTGCAATTCATTGGCAAGGGATCGCGCCTCGGCCCTCGCACGACAATACGATTACGAAATGCGTGTCTTGTCCGGACTTGTCGCGCGGCGGTACTCGTGTCTCTGTGTGGTATGCGTGTTAAATCCGCGCGCCCCTTGTGCCTCTTGATCCCCCGACACGCGGAGTACAACTCTGTGACAACTCTGACAAGAATCGGATCTTCACGCAGATGTCAGCGGCTCAGCGCTCAGGCAAGCGAGGCATCAGCCCCATGGCGGTATGCACTCAGACACTCACAAGTTCATGCGATGGCCCATGCCGCCCCGCCCGCACCACACCGAAACAATCGCGGCGCCCCGAGCCCCGTGGGACCCGCGCATAGGCCATGGCCATCCCGCGGACGCCCCAAACACTAACACACACGACAGACAGAGCACACCATGGCTCTACAGCCCTCTCGATAGGAGCGCGAGGGCCGAGTTTATAGGCTCAGGCTGTGATTGACCTCGACAGTCTCACGCCCCTATTCGAGGAGACCCTATTCCAGGAGAGGCTCGCTGAGGTCACTCTTGTGGACGGTCTCGTCGCTCCTGTGTGAGGAGAAATGAAGAGCGCTGCTGACCCCCTTAAAGATGCTCTTGAGGGTGGGGCCTTGGCTCTTGGGCTTGTGCAGCTCGGCATCCTCGCTCACCTCCATGCACACGCGCGCCAGCCGCTCGTACCACTCCTCCGTGGCCGAATGCTTCTCATCGGGGGTCGTCGGCGGGTCTCCACCGAAATACCTGCAACGGGGGGGAGTGGGGGGTACACAGGGGGATGCAGGTGAGACGCCTGTGGGGGAGGCAGGCGCTAGCGAGAAGCAGGGCGCATGCAGGGAGGCAGGCAGGGACAGAGGCAGAGCGGCATGGCAGGGAGAGAGGCAGAGCGGCATGGCAGTTCTAAAAAGGTACCAGGAACGGTCCTGGTCGCCCTTGCCAGCCGCGGGATCGTACGCCGAGCCGGCGTGTGAAGAGTTGCCCTCATAACGGGCGGACTCTTTCCCGTGACGGGACGAGTCCATGCCCTCTGCCCCATCGGTGAGGTGCTTCTTCGAGGAGCTTCTCCGTGTGACCCAGGGTGAGCTCTTGTTTCTGCTCCTGGGGTCGAGGCCGATGAGCGAATACGGGATGAGAGCGATCGCAAAGTGGCCCGCCGCATCGACCGTCCTTCCGACCACGTAGTGCGAGAGGTCGATGACGAGGCGCTCATTCACATTGCTATTCTCCGACGCCTCCTCGGGCGACGCGAAGCACGTAAGCACCTTGCCCTCGAGCGTCCACCAGCGCCGGTGCAGAGGTGTCGTAGCGGGCGTGGCTAGGATGGCCCTGAGGATCGCTCCTGTGTCAGGCTCGCCGTCGGGGAGCGTGAGCTTGAGCCCGCTGACGAGCGCGGATGGTCCCTTGTTCGAGGCGGTCTTGAACATCCAGCCCGCTGGGTGCTTGCCGGCCAGGTGGCTTGGGGCTTGAGCGGCCGCCGTTGGTTCGGGCTCCTCGGTGCGCTCCGCGCTCATCCTGCGCTTGCCTCTCGGAAGAGATCCTTCGCCCAAGGTCGCGCCGAAAAACCACGCGAGGATGGGGTACCTATCCATCCACGGAGCCACTCGGTGCACAAATCGCGAGATCGACTGCGCAACGCGCTCGAGCGCCCATTCGGGGCGCAGCGTGTTGATGGGCAGGTGCGAGAACGCGGTCTCCATCAGGTGGTGCTCCGAGACGTAGTCTTCGTGGATAGCGTTGACGAGGTACGTGGCGATGACCAGGGACGCGGAGATCCAGGCGAACCAGGGGAGGAGCCGCATCGTCATCGAGAGCACGGCGGGGATCAGCGACAACAGCGAGTGGAAATACTTTTGGCGCACCTCTGTCATGCGCATGCCGATCACCGCGTCCGCCTCCTGCAGATCCTTCAAGTCGCGAGCGTAGAGCGACGCGGAGGTGGCGAGGTTGATGAGGTTGTTCGAGGTATAGAGCACCCAAAGGCTCGATCCGAGCGAGACGGACGAGCAGCAGACGTAGATGATGCAGAAGAACGTGTCGCTCAACCTGATGTTCGAGAACTCCATCACGGACTCATGCTGGGTGGTCATGGCCTCGAGCTCGAGCGATGAGAACATGCCGATCGCCGCACCAGCGAGCAGCGTCGTCTGCGTGTTCAGCTGAGCCAGGTAGTCCACGCGAAACTGGATGACAGAGCGCTGCACGTCGAGCTCGGCGTTGCTGCGCTGAACCGCGAAGAGCGACGCCTCGGCACTCGCCAAACCACCGCCACTGACGTCCGTAGACGAGCTCGATGGCATCGGGCGTCTTGGAAGCGGTTGTCGCGGGCCATTGTCGACCGTAGGCATGTCGACCGGCGAGATCAAGAAGAGCGCCTTTCGAAGCGGTCGTCCCGATAGACCCACGCGTAGACGGCGCGTGGCGGCGCGGGCCCGGTCCCCAGTTCAGAATCGCGCGCGAGACTCGCCGCGCGAACCACGGCCGCCCCTCTGCTGCTGTGAAACACTTCATCCCGCGCGCGCGACAGCACCGTGGCTGTGATAATAGGGGGTCCGGGGGTCCCCGAGCTCATGGTAACCGCATCCGTATGTACGCCGGACGTCCGGTGTCTTTGGACGTGTCGAACTATAAACATTGACTGTGAAACACACATCGCGCACGCTCTCCGGACCCCCAAGCACGGGGGTCGCTATCGCAATGGACGGAGGCGTGGCCGACACAGCCTGCTATGACACAGGCCGTTAATCGGCGGGCCCCTGTGGTTGAGCCCTCGTGGCCTCGAGCACAACTCGACGACAGGAAACTCGAGTACTCGACAGGAACTCGACAGGCTACTCGACAGTTTTCGACAGGATAGCTCTTGATAGCTCGACAAAGCTCGACAGCTACTTGACAGACCTCGACAGCTAGCTACTCGACAGAAATCCCCCTGACTCCATGCGCCGGCGGCGTCAAGGACGTGTCAAGCTCGACATCAGAGTCGAGAGTGACCTCGACACGAGGTAAAACGAGGTCTAAGACTGGGATCTAGCACTAGCTGAGAGAAGCCAGGTTAGAGACCCACTCCTTCGAGGTAAAGGTTGATGGGCCCACTGGTCAACTACACAACTTGGTGGCTGGATGATGTATGTTGACCTTTGAGGTTATTCGTTCCACGTTGCACGTTCATGCTCTTTCGTGCTCTTTTTGACCTGATTCTCCTCAGAATTGCATTAAGGTTGCATTTCTGGTCTTGGAACCAGTGGCTAGGTAGGGGTTTAGGGTGGGTATTACAAAAGATAACAGTAAAGAAACCTGTGGCTACATGTATGTAGGGGTTAGGGGTTAAGGGCTAGGGTGTAGAGTGAGCTGTGACGTCCTGATCTCCGAGTTCTGTATCGACCGTTTGACCTTGTAGTTTGGTTGGTGCTTGGTGGTTTATGTGTGGGTCCTCTAGGCCTACTGCTGTGAGAGTCAGAGTGCTTAATGCAAAATAGGGACCTCATCGCGAAACGATACCTCGATCGAGAGACCCGAGATCGAGCACGCGATGTCCGCAATAAACACGGTCCGTATACGGCGTCTCGTCTCTGCTCTCTCGGTCGCCACGGTTGCACCAAGAACCCGCAACCTGAACCCCGCCCGGTGAGAGACGCCGGTTCCACCCTGGGACTATCAACTTGCCGTCGGAGCGGTCGACCCGATAGACGGCGGGCGTGATCCTGCATCCTGAACCTGATCCTCGGCTGCTCCGGCGTGGGCGCTCGGGTGGAAACGTCAAACGACGTTTGGAAACGCATTCCCGCCTGGCCGTGGATACTGTAAGGTTATTAAGTTAGGTTTCTAAGCTCCCTTAATCGTTAACAACGCCCCGGCCCCGGGGCCCCCGGCGGCGGCGCCGCCGGCCGGGCGGCCGGGGCGGGGCGGCGATTTTGTCCGCACATGTTTGAGCTTTGACGTTAATGTGCCGGCCGCAATGTGTCAATTGCAATTCATTGGCAAGGGATCGCGCCTCGGCCCTCGCACGACAATACGATTACGAAATGCGTGTCTTGTCCGGACTTGTCGCGCGGCGGTACTCGTGTCTCTGTGTGGTATGCGTGTTAAATCCGCGCGCCCCTTGTGCCTCTTGATCCCCCGACACGCGGAGTACAACTCTGTGACAACTCTGACAAGAATCGGATCTTCACGCAGATGTCAGCGGCTCAGCGCTCAGGCAAGCGAGGCATCAGCCCCATGGCGGTATGCACTCAGACACTCACAAGTTCATGCGATGGCCCATGCCGCCCCGCCCGCACCACACCGAAACAATCGCGGCGCCCCGAGCCCCGTGGGACCCGCGCATAGGCCATGGCCATCCCGCGGACGCCCCAAACACTAACACACACGACAGACAGAGCACACCATGGCTCTACAGCCCTCTCGATAGGAGCGCGAGGGCCGAGTTTATAGGCTCAGGCTGTGATTGACCTCGACAGTCTCACGCCCCTATTCGAGGAGACCCTATTCCAGGAGAGGCTCGCTGAGGTCACTCTTGTGGACGGTCTCGTCGCTCCTGTGTGAGGAGAAATGAAGAGCGCTGCTGACCCCCTTAAAGATGCTCTTGAGGGTGGGGCCTTGGCTCTTGGGCTTGTGCAGCTCGGCATCCTCGCTCACCTCCATGCACACGCGCGCCAGCCGCTCGTACCACTCCTCCGTGGCCGAATGCTTCTCATCGGGGGTCGTCGGCGGGTCTCCACCGAAATACCTGCAACGGGGGGGAGTGGGGGGTACACAGGGGGATGCAGGTGAGACGCCTGTGGGGGAGGCAGGCGCTAGCGAGAAGCAGGGCGCATGCAGGGAGGCAGGCAGGGACAGAGGCAGAGCGGCATGGCAGGGAGAGAGGCAGAGCGGCATGGCAGTTCTAAAAAGGTACCAGGAACGGTCCTGGTCGCCCTTGCCAGCCGCGGGATCGTACGCCGAGCCGGCGTGTGAAGAGTTGCCCTCATAACGGGCGGACTCTTTCCCGTGACGGGACGAGTCCATGCCCTCTGCCCCATCGGTGAGGTGCTTCTTCGAGGAGCTTCTCCGTGTGACCCAGGGTGAGCTCTTGTTTCTGCTCCTGGGGTCGAGGCCGATGAGCGAATACGGGATGAGAGCGATCGCAAAGTGGCCCGCCGCATCGACCGTCCTTCCGACCACGTAGTGCGAGAGGTCGATGACGAGGCGCTCATTCACATTGCTATTCTCCGACGCCTCCTCGGGCGACGCGAAGCACGTAAGCACCTTGCCCTCGAGCGTCCACCAGCGCCGGTGCAGAGGTGTCGTAGCGGGCGTGGCTAGGATGGCCCTGAGGATCGCTCCTGTGTCAGGCTCGCCGTCGGGGAGCGTGAGCTTGAGCCCGCTGACGAGCGCGGATGGTCCCTTGTTCGAGGCGGTCTTGAACATCCAGCCCGCTGGGTGCTTGCCGGCCAGGTGGCTTGGGGCTTGAGCGGCCGCCGTTGGTTCGGGCTCCTCGGTGCGCTCCGCGCTCATCCTGCGCTTGCCTCTCGGAAGAGATCCTTCGCCCAAGGTCGCGCCGAAAAACCACGCGAGGATGGGGTACCTATCCATCCACGGAGCCACTCGGTGCACAAATCGCGAGATCGACTGCGCAACGCGCTCGAGCGCCCATTCGGGGCGCAGCGTGTTGATGGGCAGGTGCGAGAACGCGGTCTCCATCAGGTGGTGCTCCGAGACGTAGTCTTCGTGGATAGCGTTGACGAGGTACGTGGCGATGACCAGGGACGCGGAGATCCAGGCGAACCAGGGGAGGAGCCGCATCGTCATCGAGAGCACGGCGGGGATCAGCGACAACAGCGAGTGGAAATACTTTTGGCGCACCTCTGTCATGCGCATGCCGATCACCGCGTCCGCCTCCTGCAGATCCTTCAAGTCGCGAGCGTAGAGCGACGCGGAGGTGGCGAGGTTGATGAGGTTGTTCGAGGTATAGAGCACCCAAAGGCTCGATCCGAGCGAGACGGACGAGCAGCAGACGTAGATGATGCAGAAGAACGTGTCGCTCAACCTGATGTTCGAGAACTCCATCACGGACTCATGCTGGGTGGTCATGGCCTCGAGCTCGAGCGATGAGAACATGCCGATCGCCGCACCAGCGAGCAGCGTCGTCTGCGTGTTCAGCTGAGCCAGGTAGTCCACGCGAAACTGGATGACAGAGCGCTGCACGTCGAGCTCGGCGTTGCTGCGCTGAACCGCGAAGAGCGACGCCTCGGCACTCGCCA
>Ga0210242_100934_pt1 | contig 24782 bp, 12 predicted proteins | sample ChrtobMeP5a_16mM_FD_155445 | JGI IMG/M metagenome (GOLD analysis project Ga0210242, IMG submission 155445) | Chrysochromulina tobin associated microbial communities from unialgal haptophyte culture, Seattle, Washington, United States - P5a_16mM | ecosystem: Host-associated > Algae > Haptophytes >... | reverse complement strand
TCTTCCGTCTGCAGTTCACCTATTGGGGCACCTTCATGATGAACATCGTCCTCAACTTCATGGAATTCGTGGGCATTGCGCCCAGGGGTTCGGGCAAGGTTCGCGAGATGCTCCGACAGGCACAGCTCGGGCTCGTCGCCGGCGGCGAGATGGGTACTTTCACCCCAATGTACGTGGTCATCGGCCGCAAGCCACTGTAGGCGCGCATGCCTGCAAACATGGCGCTCCATCCAAGGTGGCACGGGCGGCCTATCAGAGCTTGGATGAGAGCGGCGTTCGGGTTCGGGGTTGGGGTTGGGGTCTGGGGGTTTGGGGTTGGGGTTAGGGTAGAGATTGAGAGGCTCTTCTCGGTGGCCCTCAACCTCTCGCGGCACGGGCCGGGCGTCGGCGATAGGTTTGGGGGGTCTCTCAGCATGGAAGCATGGAGCATGGTAGAGCATGGTGGTTGAGCCGACCCAGTTCCCAGTTCGGTTCGGTTTGGCGGCGACACGGCAGGGACCCTACATGAGTACATGTACGGTGCCGTGCACGAGGCGGGCCGTGACACGCAGGCCAAGGTTGCAAGGAGGCCAAGGAATTGGATTCCTCAAAAGGTCGACGCCCGAATCCTGTGTATGTGCCCCACGTCCGCATATTCCGAGATCGTGTCATCGTGACTCGGGCTTGCGATTGTCGGGTTGTCTCATGTCTGTTGACTCTGTGAGTCAGGCGACGCGCTGCGCGCTGGCTGTGACTGTGTGGGGTGCGGGCTCCGCGAAGTGCTGTCATCGCTTGGTGTCTCGCCACACGGCGCGGCGCGGGACCATGCATGTCGCCACCGGTCGCGGGGTCCCGGGAGGCCCGGCGCCCGTGCGTCGGGCATACGGAGGCTAGGAGGGTGGGGGTAGTGACACCGTCGGGGCGCCCAGCGGTGCCGGGTTCTGCCCTCCCGATCGCAGATTGGATTTGACTTGCTTTACATTAATTTGTCTTCACATATTTCTTAAACGCAGTGCCGTACCGGTAGCACCGGCTGTCGCGTCTGTCGTGTTAACGTTCACACTCTTTCCATGTCTTTCTTTTTGAGCCCACAAGTGAGTTGAACAGAAATGTTGGCGAAGGTGCGAGTCAGCCTCTTCCTGTTGCTTCTCGGCACCGTCGCGGCGCGGCGACTGGGCCGGCTGATACGCACGTGGTCAAGGCGATCAGGTTTGCCGCATATGCTCTTGGAGCATCCGATCGCAGCTGATAGAACCTTTGACGGCCATCCAGTGCCGGCGGAGGCATTCCTCATGCACCCACATAATGACCTTGGCCACCGCTATTGGGCCGCTGCGCTCGTAGCAGGCGATACCGTCGTGGACGCTACGCTTGGCAATGGCCACGACGCCACTTTTCTCGCAAGCGCTCTGGGGCGCGTCGGAGGCGGTACCTTGATCTGCCTCGATGTGCAGCACTTGGCGATTGAGAGGGCACAAGCGCGGATGCGGGAGCACCTCGAGTCTGAAGGCTGGAAGTTGGTGGTTGCCGAAGGCGAAGGGAACGCGTGTGAGTCGTCTGGGGGCAGCAGCAGCTACCCTGCGTGGGACGCTTACCACGCGAGCAGCAGCAGCAACCTCGCTGTGCGGTGGCAGCGCGGATGCCATGCCCAGCTGCTCGATGCGATGAGCGGGCGATGCGCGAGGTTGGTCGTGTTCAACTTGGGCTACCTGCCCGGTGGAGATAAGGCCATCGTCACCACGACAGCGACCACGATTCCTGCGCTTGAGGCGGCGCAGCGTGTGGTCACTGTCGGCGGAGCCGTGAGCGTCACGCTGTACCCAGGCCACACTGAGGGCATGGAGGAGGAAGCAGTGGTGCTGGAGCACGCGGCGGCGCTGCCGCAGGGACAATGGTCTGTGTACCATGCCCAGTGGCTGAACCAACGTAACAAGCGCACCGGTAGGCGCGCCCCTAGCCTCGTGTTGATGCAATATTTGCATGAGTGAGTGTTCCACATGGAGTTCCAACCTTGACGCGGTCGGACCGCGCCCCCCCCGACTCGACCGGCGCGAGCGCGCCGATACATTCGCATCATGATGCATGATCATCGCATCGCAGTTCGCAGTGCACATGCCGCCGTGCCAACTGCCGTGCCGAGAGGACCTCGAGCGAGAAGACGCTTCTCGTTCGTGGATCGGATCGGATGGCGATTCGCTTGCGTTCTCCGCTTCGCTCCCGCCGACCCGCCCCGGGGCGCGCTGGGGCCGCTGCGACCTGCGAATGCCGTGCCTGCGTAATCGGCGACCGACGTACTAACGCGTCGAAAGCCAGGGCGTAGGGGCTACGGGGCGACTGTCGACTCGCATCCTGCACAACCGATAACAGAAAAAGTATAACGAAAACGAAAAGCAGTCAGCCTCGAAGTAAGCCAGCGTCTTGAGTCTACGCGAACCGACGCGGCGGAAACGACACCGAACCCCCGAACGCTCAACGCTCAAAGTTTCGCACGCGTCTTCCGGTGACCGGTCTCGCGTAATAAGGGATTCGGAGACGATTGAAGGAGAACGGGGAATGTAGTTATTTACGGAATGCCGCGGGAGCTCGCCATGGCGCGTGTAACGTGTAACGCGTCGTTGCCGCCCGTTGCGGCTTGCGCTTACGACGGTATAGGTATTAGGTTATACGGTATACCGCCGACGGCGACCCGGGCGTCACGTCGTTCGCACGCACAGTCGCACACAGGCTCGCGCCTTTCAGACCGGCCGCGCGCCCGCACACGCGGCACAAGCACCGTGAATGAAACCGGCGCAACTAAGACCGGACGCACATACGGCCCAACCCACATATACGGCCCAACATGCACGATCGCATCGTGTGTCCCACGTTGCACGCACTGATCACGAGAACACATCCTCCAAATCACTATTGCACGTCAACCGCACAGACGCCACGCCGCTCTTCGCGCGCATGGGTCTGAGATGCCCGTGCACCAACAGGGCAGGCCACCATGGCAGCTCGTCTTACCGCCGCCTCCCTCATTGCTTCTTTGCCGGCGGCGGCTAGCCTTTTTTCCTTGGCGACTCCTTCCTCGTAGCCGAGTCCTTGGCCTTCACGATGGCACCGGACTTCGGCGCAGGTAAGTCCTTGGCCTTCGACACCAGCGCCGCACCAGCCTGCACTGCGTTGTGCTCGCGCCAGTTGAGCGTCTCGATGGTCGGCTGCTCCAGCTTCGACCTCTTGATCGCTCTCTCGAGTTCATTCAGCTCGATCGACCCGCTGCCGTCGAGGTCGAGGGACTGGAAGACGGCACTCAGGTGGTTTGCGGGCACGTCCTTGAGGCCAAACTGCTCCATGCCGGTGGTGAACTCGACGGCATCGATCGCGCCGCTGCCATCGGCGTCGATCTGATGGAAGAGGTCGATGATGCGCGCGTGACGATCCTCGATCGCCTGGCGTAGCTGTGTGGGGATCGAGTCCGCGTCCGGCCCAGACTCGAAGACAAAACCGCGGAAGATCTGATGATCCTGTCGCTTGACCTTGCCCGTGCGCAGCATGTACTTGTTGTGCGCCTGGATCGGCATGGGCGCGAGCGTCGGTGCCTTGACGAAACTCTTAATGAGGAGCTGCTCGAGCTCCTTGTACTCGATCGACCCGGAGCCATCAATGTCGAAGGAGGCGAAGACGGCGCTCATCGTCTCGTACGGCGCCTGCAGCCCGAACTCCTCCAACGCCTTGATGAACTCGGCGCACGAGATATGCCCCGAGCCATCATCGTCCATCTGCTTGAACAGGTCGACGACGCGAGCGTGACGCTCGTTGAGGGCGGTGCGGATCTGGTTGGGCACTGGCTCGGCGCCCTCACCTACAGTGACTTTGAATCCGCCGAAGATGTTGGCCTCTGACTTGACGACGGAGTCGACCTTCCTCAGCGGGACTGCGTTCGACGCTCTGCCCCCCGAAATGCTCGGCGCGACGATGAGGCTCCGGCCGAGTAGACGGCTGAGCTCCTCGTAGCTCAGCGAGCCGGAGGCATCAGTATCGAGCGCACGGAACACGTTGCCCACCTCACGAGGCGGTACGGTGAGACCGGCATTGCTCACGACATGGATGAACTCGAAGGCAGTGATGTGGCCCGAGCCGTCGGTGTCGAGGCTGCGCATGAGCTCGATGAGCTCGATCTGCTTCTCGACAAGAGCTCGACGGATGAAGTCGGGGAGCGATTCGGCACTCTTCCGTTCCATGCCCTTGAACAGTTCCCCATATGGCGTCGGAGGTGCCTCGTGATCTGCCGGAGCCGGCGCCGGCGAGCTGGGGGCGGGCTCCTTGCCATCACCTCGCCACTTGCTCGTGGTCATCTTGGGCGCCCGGATGGCCTTGGGCGAGCCCTTTTTCGACTCAATTACCGCTGCGGCGGCGGCGACCTCCGCGGCTTTCACTTCGATGCGCTCCGAGATCTTGAAGGCGCGCGCCTGGCCGGGGAAGCGCGGCATGGGCATACCTTCGGTCTCTGCGGCGAGCAGCGCGTCCGCGTGCGCCTTGGCCGGCCCAGGCTGGAGCTCCGGCCTGCCCGAAAAGCCGCCGAAGATGTTTGTGATCGCCGCGCCAGCACGCATGGGCGACGGCAGGCGTTGCTGCAACCACGTGCCCACCTTATGCCGCTCCGTCGGGGACGGTGATTTGCTCGGGGACGGGTTCGCACCAGGGGTGTTGACCGTGGGCAGCCTGGGCGCCTTGGCGACTCCGTACACACCGTACGCATTCGACATCCCCTCGGCCTTCGGCGGCGGGGGCGGCGGAGCGTCGTCACCGAAGGCCGATTTCTCCTTCATGGGCGAGTGCAGCCGCGGGGAGCCACCGGGCGCCATGCCGGGCGTCATGACGCGGAGCACCCCGTCAGGACCCGCCTTCAGTGCCTTGAAAGGGGGGATGGGCGGCTTGACCGGGCTGTGGTTCGTGCCGATGCTGCCCTCCTCCAGCTCGTGAAAATAGTCCTCTCTCTCGCGCCTCGCCTTGCACTGTCGCTGAATCCGGACGACCGCGGCGCGCCGATAAGCCTCGATCGCCTCTTCCTTGATCGCCTCTGCCTTGGCCACCATCTCGGCCTGGCGCGCCATCTCGATCTTGTACGCCGCTTCGGCCGCGGCCGCCTCCTCGTCCAGCTTCTTCAACTCGGCGGCGCTCAGCGAGCGGCTCGCCCGCGCCGCTGCCGCCGCCGCCTTTGCTCCCTCCCTTGCTGCCGCCGCCTGCTTCGCTCTCTCGCGCTGCTTGTCGCGCCCCTCGCGCGCGGCGTTGAGCTTCATGTCAATCGCCGCCCGCTCCGCTTTCTCGCGCTGAGCCGCCAACTTCCGCTGCCGCTCAGTCTCGGCCAACGCCTCAGCCCTACTCTTTTGTTTGTCCTTGAGCTGCTGATAGCCTTGTGTACTCTTGCTCTTGCTGCAGCGGTAGCAGGTGATGAAAATCAGCAAGCAGAGGCCGAGGAGCACGATGATCGCGCAGATGATGGGCACCAAGTACTCGGTCCAGTGGCTCACAACGTGCGTGGCAAACAGCATGAAATGGTTTGGCGGCAGAGAGGGCGGCGGCGGCGGCAGAGAGGGCGGCGGCAATGGGTGCGGAGAGGGCGGCGGCGGCGAGGGCGGCAGACCCGGGGAGGGCGGTGGTGGTGATGGCTCGGGCGGTAGCGGAGAGGGCGGTGGTGGCGATGGCTCGGGAGAGGGAGGCGGTGGAGATGGCTCTGGCGGGTTTGGGGATGGAGAGGGCGGAGGCGGAGATGGCTCAGGTGGCGAGGGCTCGGGGGGTGGCGGAGGGCTAGGCTCTCCACCTTCTGGCTCAGCCTTCTCCGTTGAGTCTTCTGACAATCGGCGTTCGGCGTCCGCCATGTTGTCTGCCCCGGCGTCGGCGATGCGCACACGATTGGCGAAAAGAAGTTTGCCAGTTTGTGTCCAAAAGCCCACAAGTTTGTCAAGATCTGAGAAAAAAGGAGGGCTCAACAGTCTCACTGTGAGCACGCTTTGGTGGCGAAAACAGCACGAGCGCCTAAAGTTTCGTTCCGAGCCGAAGCACGATTCCTTCTCCTTCCCGACGCGGTGGCAGCTTGACGGAAATACTTCCGAGCTACCTCACGGACAAATATGCCCCTCACGGACGACGAGTTGCTCGCAAGCAACCCGGATGCAGCCGGGCTGATCGCAGCGGGCGTGCCACGCGCGGAGGTCCTCCAGGCCCTACGCACGGATTCCTCGCGAGCGGAGGAGCCTGTTCACGTGGTGCAGCCCATCGCTCGGATGGCATCAATCCAGCGTGGCTCTGCGCCATTGCCGCCGGGCTGGGAGGAGCGTTTCGAGCCCGGCACCGGGCGCAAGTATTACTTCAACTCCATCACGCGGATGAACTCATATACACGCCCACGCAACCAGGAGGCGCCGCTGAACGCTGAAGCCACGCCTCGCTCGTGGGACCTGAACGAGATCGCAGCGCGATTGCCGCACGCCGGCACCGAGCCCGAGTCCGAGCCCGGCGCGCAGAAGAAGAAGAAGGGCGTCATGTCCAAACTCGGCGGCCTCCACCTCTTCCCAAAAAAGAAGCTGGCGGAGGTGGAAGCTTCGAACAGAGGCGCAGCGGTGGCGGCCGCCGCCATGCCCGAGCATGTCCACCTCTTTGGCACGTCGCGCGAGGAGGCCGCGGCGGCGGATGTAGACACGTTGCTGGTGATCATGATCGACGCGACGCTGCCCGTCCCGAAGCGTGTGGACGCGGCCAAAGCAATCTCGACGCTTGTGCAGCGGGTGGCCCGCGAGGTCGGCGCGACCGCCGAGCCGGCAGCCGACTCGATCAAGGATGGCAGCCTCGCGCTGCGCCTCGTGGACGTCCTCGGCGCCGTGTCGGAGCCGCCCGTGCAGGCGGCGCTCTGCCACGCCATCTGGCTCCTCGCCGTAGAGGATCGAGTCAAGGACGCCCTAGCCGGTGGCGGAGGCATCCTGTACCTCGGTGCGAGTTCCCGCGGACTCCAGCCTGCCTGCCCTGCCCCGAGCGCGCCGCCCCGAGCGCCTCTCTTTCTCTCTCTCTCTCTCTCCCCCTCTCCCCCTCTCCCCCTCTGTCTCTGTCTGTCTCTCTCTCTCTCCCTCTCTCCCTTCGCGTTGCACACGCCCACCTAGCTCACGGCTCGCCGCCCACCGCTGCGCGTCCATCGCAGGCGCGCTGCTCAGCTCGTCAGACCCCACCGTGCAGCAGGAGGTTACGCTGCTGCTCATCACGGTCATCACGACCGAGACAGCCTGCCAGCAGCTCGTTGCGGCCGACGGCGTACGTCCGCTGCTCGCGCTGATCTCGCTCCCGGAGCGCGAGTTGCCAAATGTGGCCCAGACGCGCTCGTGTGCACTGCACCTCATCTCGAGGATATGTGCCCATAACGGCGCGCCTGCGCTGCTGGCCGCGGGCGCCGCCGTCCCTGTCATCAGGGAGATGATGCGAGCGGCCATGATCGCCAACTGGACGGGCAGGACGGGCAGCGCCGACGCCGTGGACTCACGCGCCGCCGCAGAGGCGTCCAAGGACGCCGGGCAGGCTCTCTCGGTGCTGGCCGCCTTTGGTGCCATCGGCGACTCCGGTGTCGAGGCGGTTCGTCATGCGGTGCGCCAGGCGTCGGCGCTGCCTGCCCTGGTGGCGTTGCTGGCGTGCCGTCAGGAGGAGGTGCACAAGGCGGCGGCCACCATCTTAGCCCTGCTCGACCCAACTGACAAGGCACAGCTGACCGTGCTTGAGAACAGCGGCGGGATTACACTGCTCTGCGAGACGCTCGTGTCCACCTCGGCCGCCGAGGCGACGCACCTACAGGCGATGCAGGCGCTCGCCACCCTCTCCGCCGCGCCCACCTCGGCGGTCGCCATCGCCGAGTACCCGAGAGCCCTCGCAACGTACGTGAACATCATCGTGGCGCCGCCCACAGAGACGGCCAAAGCCGCAGCGCTCACGACCCTGGCGAACCTCTCGTCGCTCGGCGCGCTCAGCCTCGAGCCGTTGCGCTCGCTGCCCTTTCAGAGCGCTCTCGCGGGCGTGATCATGGCCACCAAGGGACGAGCCCACGGCGGCGCCCAGACCGAGGCGCGCACGGCGGCGCTCGGTCTGCTGGCCAAGGTGTCCGAGGACCGACTGTGCCGGCGCGAGCTCGTGCTGCTCAACCTGCCGCCCGCCCTTTCGATGGCCATTAGCGAGGGGGGCGAGGGAGCGCGCCACGCGACGCACGCGCTCTCGCACTTTGCGGCGGATGATACCTTTCGTCTGCAGCTCGCGTCATGGGGCGCGCTCCCGCCGCTCGCTCAGCAGCTGAGCGCCTCGACGCAGCTGGACGCGCGCACGCGCGCGATGGCGCTCTCGGCCCTGGCCAACTTTTCGTACGTCGACCCGACGGCGCTGAGCGCCGTGCCGGGCGTGCTCGCGACGCTCGGTCGGCTCCTCTTCGAACAGGACGCTGCGGTGCTCACCATGGCGCTCACCGCTTTGAGCAACCTGGTCGGGTTCGCCGAGACGGTGGCGCCCGCGCTGCTCGCGGCGGGCACGCCCCGAGCTGTGCATGCGCTCCTCTCGCACAACGACCACCACGTCGTCGAGCAATCCTTGGCCACTCTCCTCAAGCTGAGCGGCGATCGCGCTCTCGCGGGCGCGTTCGTCGAGGTGCCGGGCGCCATCACGTCCGTCGTGTTTCTCATCGGCTCGAGTGAGCCGAACGCGGCGGTGCCCCTCGCGGCCGCGTTGGGCGCGATGCTTGAGAGTCGGCCCGAGGCGCGAGGCGCGGCCCTCGAGGCGGGCGGCGCGGCGGCGCTCGGCACGGCGCTCCTCGGCTGCACCGAGGCCGACGGCCGGCTCGTCCTCGCGCTCACCCTCGCTGCGGTCGTCCGTGGCGATTGGGACGCCATCTACGCCGCATGCGGCTGGCCTGCCGTCCTCGCGGTCCTCAACGTGCACGTCGCCGCCAAGGCCGCCGCCGCGCAGAAGGGGATGCTCGAAGCGTTTCTGGGCTCGAATCCTCGCAGTGAAGCGCTACACAAAGCGAGCGCGCAGGGTACCGCCGCGCTGCTCGCTCGACAGGGCGCGGCGCGTGAGGCGCTCGGCGCGGACCCAACGGCAGTGCGCTTCGTGGCGCACACGCTTGGCGCGTGCACGAGCGACGAGGCCCTGGTGGCCGACGGCACCTTTGCACTCGGCACGGCATACTCGATCGTCCTCCTCCTCGGCTGTGCTGCGTCGCGAAAGTACGTCGGTACCGAGTACGCAGCTGAAGGGCTTCACGCGACTCGGCAGCTCGCCACCAATCCCAAGCTCGCAGGTGCGCTTGCGCAGGCCGGCGCGGTGCCCCTGCTCATCGTACACATGAGCGCGAGCGAGCCGAACGCGGCGGTGCCCCTCGCGGCCGCGTTGGGCGCGATGCTTGAGAGTTGGCCCGAGGCGCGAGGCGCGGCCCTCGAGGCGGGCGGCGCGGCGGCGCTCGGCACGGCGCTCCTCGGCTGCACCGAGGCCGACGGTCGCACGGTGCTCGCCCTCACCCTGGCCGCCGTCGTGCGCGGCGACGTCGGTGCGGCGCAGGCAGCGTGCGGCTGGCAGGGCATCATCGCCGTGCTCGTCGCCGCTGCCGCAACCGTCTCGACGCCCCTTCGCGAGCTCGCCGCCGCTGCGGAGCCCGGGCTCGCCGCCGCCGTCGCCGGCGCGTCGCCCAAGGCGCCAGGCACCGCGCAGCCTGCCGCAGCTCCAGCTGTGGGAGAGGCCGTGACCAAGCCGAAGCCTTTGGTGGGGCCGCAGGCCGTGAAAATGCTTGCCTACGACGACGAAAAGCCGCAGCCCGTGAGGACTTCCCTCAAATCGCGGCCCGCTGCGACCGACCTGGATTGATGGGATGGGCGGCGCGTGATGGGATGGGCGTGAAGTCAAGTTCAAGTTACTACATAAACAACAGACAACCTAAGGAACTTGAACTTTTGGACTTGATGTGCGTGAAGTCGGCCCCAGAGAGCAGTCGGGCCTAATTCGTCTGCGCCCTCCACGGTGTATCTCCACGGGACCGGTGGTCGTGCGTCTTGCCGAGATGGCAATTTAACGTGAACGTGAACGTGAACGTCGGGCCTAATTAGGAAAAACCCGTCTCCATTCAAAAAAAGATTATGTCGATGGTGTGTAAAACCGCGGCGCGGGCGCGGCGCGGACGGCGCCGCGCGCGTGCTTCCCGCTGGTCCCCCTCTCTCTGCTCCCCAACTCTCTCTCTTTTGCTAACTGCTCGCATCGACCTTCGTGCCTGCAGTTTCCGTGGATGGACGCCGAGAACGCTTCTGCACAGAACCGCACCGCCTACGTGGATGGCCTTGCAGAGCAGGTCAGCGCACGCAAGGCGCAGGCGCAGCTCAAGAAGCAGCAGGACATCCAAGCGAACCGCCAGGATGATCTTCGTGTCGAGCGTGAGGCCGCAGTCTTCCGCCAGCAGGCCGAGGCCGAGATCGCTGCGCAGCGTGCCCGTGAGGCGCTCGTCGCGAGGCGCGAGGCATTTGCGCAGCAGCAGTATGCCACCTCGCAGCAGCAGTCTCGCGCGGACAAGGTCGAGGCCTATCAGCGTACGCTCGAGGCCCAGTCGCACGCCAACGGTATTCTCGGAGGTGACGGCTGGGGCAAGTCCCAGCTTGGCCAGCACAAGCAGACGGCGGCCATGAAGTCGGCTGCGCGAGAGGAGATGGAGGCGGGTCTGGCGCGTGCAGCCGCGTCTGGCAACATGCGCCCCGACCAAGAGGCGGACAACCAGGCGGCTGCCATCCGCAAGCGTAACCAGGGCTCAAGTGTCTTCTTCTGAGAGGGTCGATGGGAGTGGCCGCCAAAGGCGCCGCCCAACTCGACCTAGAACACCGGCGACCGAAAAGGTCACGGTCCCACGGTCCCGGACCGCTATACTGACATCCGCCGGTTGCGCGGTTCGATCTGCACGCGCAAGTCGTGACATGGCCTGCACACCAGTGGCTTCTACAGATTGTGCAAGAGATGTGTCTCTCTCATGCGTCGTGCTCATGCACCCGGGCCCCGAATGCAGCCGTAGGATGTCGGTCTCTGATGCTCAGTTCTCTCGGTTTTTCGTCTGTGAATTCACACCCACGTCTTCACGCTTCAGGGCGCACCTCGGGCGCATGCCGGCGCGCAGGCGCACTGCCTGCACACGGCAGAACTGTTGACGTGAAGCGGACAAAATTTTACGGTAATGTCCTACGGCGAGGAGCGCGTGCGCTTGCGGGCGCGCGAGGGCGAGGCTGTCGAGTGGACGCGCCGGGTGGCCCAGCGAGCAGGCACGCTCAAAGACATGATGGACGACGCTCCAACCGAAGATGGCGTCTACCCGGTGCCGACGATTGCGGCGGCAGAGCTGGCAGTGCTCCGGGAGATGTGCGAGGCCGACTCCATGCCGGCGAGACTCGAGCAGTGCTCGAATTCGGAGCTCTTCAGGCTCGTCGAATGCGCCAGCTTCCTCGACGCCCCCGGGGCGCTCAATCACGCGCAGCGCGCCCTCGCCTCGCGCCTCAACGGCAAACGTGCCGATGAGCTGACAGAGCTGCTCGGCGCAACGGATGGCTTTGGCAGTGCGGAGGAACGTGTGGCGGCACTCGCCGAGCCGGCGTTCTCGCCGGAGGGACAGCTGTCAGAAGCCATGGTGGGCTATGCGGGGGGAGCACCCGCGCTGCAGCCGCAGCTCACGTTGTGGATGGCAGTCACAGACGATGCCAAGGAGGTGGCGCTGGCCATGGTCGACGTGGTCACGCTGGCCGAGCTCAAGGGCGTGAACCGATCGTGGTCGGCACTCGCGCGGCGCGTGCTCTGCTCCCGCCTCGGCCGCTGCGAGGGGCAGCCCGCGCCGACTCAGCTGGCTGAGATCACCGATCTCAACATCAAGGTCCTCGTCGACGCGGGTCGGCCATGGGAGGCGGCAGCGGCGGGGAGGATGCTGCCCAGCCTGGCCCGACTGCGCTGGGAGGGCTTCGAGGTGAATGTGACCGCGGTCCGCGGGGTGGATCTGGACGAGAGGGATGATGACGAGGACGATTACGAGGACGAGAGGCCGTTCCTTGGAGGCCCTGCCAAAACCGCTCTCCTCAGCTGCATCGAGGGAGAGGGCGAGCCGCCGCTCGAGCTACTGCTTGCAGCTGTCGCCTGTGCCGGCTCTGGCGAGATTCGCGGCATACCGGTGCAGATGATGCGCGACGACTCCGCCTCTAAGCTCGACCTGCAAGAGAGAGATATCCTCGAAGAAGGCGGCATGCTTCTTGCGTACCTCGTGCCTGTCATGGGCGCGCTGACGGCCCTGAATTTGTCCTCTAACTGCCTCAATGATGAGGGCGTAAGCGCAGTCTGCGAGGCTATCCAGAGCAACAAGGAGACCAAGCTCGCGTCCCTCAACTTCGGGGACAACAATATCAGTCCAGTTGGAGCAAACTCTGTGGCGGCTATGGTAGCTGTCACAGGCGGGCTGATGGCCCTTAATTTATCCCATAACTACCTCAAGGATGAGGGCGTAAGCGCAATCTGCAAGGCCATCCAGAGTAACAAGGAGACCAAGCTCGCGTCGCTCAACTTCAAGAACAATGGCATCAGTCCAGTTGGAGCAAACGCTGTGGCTGCTATGGTAGCCGTCACAGGCGGGCTGACGAGCATCAACCTGTCCGGAAACTATCTGTGCGGCATCCGGACTGACAGCTATGGCGACCAACATGGCACCTACACCGCAGAGGGCATCACTGCAATCGCCGACGCCCTGCGCGTCAATGGCGCACTGACGAGCATCTCCCTCGCAAACAACATGATCTCTGGCATTGGAGGGCAGTTCTCAGATGGAAGTGGAGACCTAAGAGGTGCCTTCAGCATCGAAGGCATTGCGGCCCTCGCAGATGCTCTCTCAAAGAGCATGACGCTTCGGTCAGTGGACTTATCCAACAATTCTCTAGCTGGAGTAAACCGTTCTGGTCATGGAACCTTTCGTCCCGAAGGCATCAATTTGATCGCTGATGCCATCCGCGTTAATGGCGCGCTGACGAAGTTGTCGCTCGCCCAAAACAAGTTGGAGGTGGAGGGCACCAAAGCCATCTGCGAGGCACTGGAACAGAACAAGACGCTCAAGGAGCTTGACATCAGCGGCGATAAGCGGAACAGCAACATTGGTGGGTCAGCAGGAGTCAAGCACGTGGCCAAGATGCTTGGCGTCAGCGGCGGGCTGACGAGCATCAACATGTCCGGAAATAATCTCACCGACTCCGGCAGGGACATGACGGGCATCAAGGAGCTCGCTGCAGCTCTTGGCGTTAACGGCGGGCTGACGAGCCTGGACCTCTCCAAAAACGCACTCTGCGGATTGGTCCAATCCTTCGGCGGCGGCGTCAGCGGCACCTACACTGCAGAGGGCATCACTGCAATCGCCAACGCCCTGCGCGTTAATGGCGCGCTGACGAAGCTGTCGCTCGCCCAAAACAAGCTGAAGGAGGCGGGCACCAAAGCCATCTGCGAGGCACTAGAACAGAACACGACGCTCAAGGAGCTCGATATCAGCGGAGATTGGCAAGGCAGCAACACTGGTGGTTCAGCAGGAGCCAAGCACGTGGCCAAGATGGTACGCGTCAATGGCGCGCTGACGAGCCTGGACCTCTCCAACAATGCACTCTGCGGGTTGGTCCAGGGCAGGGTCAGCGTTACCTATTCTGCAGAGGGCATCACAGCGATTGCGGAGGCTCTGCGCGTTAATGGCGCGCTGACAGAGTTGTCTATTTATGGCAACCACGTTGGTGATGAGGGAGTTGTTGCGATCTGCGAGGCCATCCAGAGCAACAAGGAGACCAAGCTCGCGTCGCTCAACTTTGGGAACAACGGTATCAGTCCAGTTGGAGCAAACGCTGTGGCGGCTATGGTAGCCCTGAAATGCATGTACGCACCGTGCGGGTTTACGCACCACAGGATGGAGGATGCAACGTGACGACGTGTGATGACCCGAAGTGCGAAGACGAATTCTACTTAGCGCCACAGCCACCACCGGACCCACCGAGACGGGGTGTGGCGGACTGCCTGACTGACCCACCGTACTAGCGTTCCCACCGTAGTTCCCACTGTACGGTGCTGCTGACGCAGCGAATTTAGTTCCCCCACCGTGCATGGGAATGCGGCGCTCTATGGAATTTGCGAAAAGGACATTTGAATCGACACACGCGAACGCGCAACATTCGGAATTCGTCAATTCCTGTTAATTCACACCCGGAACGCGTCGTGGTCGCAATGCCGCGCGGCGCACTGCCTGCGCACGGCAGAACCGTTGACGTGAAGCGCCAAAAATCTCAGTAGCGCCAATCCTGCCATCGATGCAGAGCAAGAAGTCGTCAAATCCTCCGTGGTGCGATGAGCTCGTCCAGGGGCAGAACCGCCAGCCCATGCATGCGCCGCTGCACGCGTACGAGAGCATCGCGAACGCGCTCACAGATGGCTGCACTGCTGAGCCGCCATCCTCGCGCTGGGTGCTCCGGCTCACGCCCGCGCAGTGGCTCTTCCACCTAGCCCCATCACCATCCATAGCGCCTGCGCCATACAAGGGAAGAGGCTTCCGCACCACGGGCTGGGGGTTGATTGCGGTCCCGTGCTCATGGCAAGTCGCCAACTACCAGCAGGGTGCCGCAGCTGGAGGCACCCCTTATACCGATCTCCCAATCTACGCAAATTATCGGTACCCCTTCGCCGGGGACGCGGCGAGCCTGGCGAGCTTCCCAGTGCCGCGCGAAAATAATCCGGTCGGCTCGTACCAGGTCGAGTTCACCATCCCGGAGGCGTGGGACGGACGGCGCATCTTCCTGGTGCTAGAGGGTGCTGAATCGAACGCAACGGTGTGGATCGACGGCCGGAAGGTGGGCTACTCGCAGGACTCGCGGCTTCCCGCGGAATTCGACGTGACCGCCGCCTGCGCTGGTCCGGCCCGCGGCGCTCCACTGGCAGCGGTTGGAGATGCGGCATCTCAGCCAAAGGTGGCAGGCCCACACGTGCTTTCGGTGCAGTGCATGCGGTACTGTGACGGCTCGTACCTCGAGGACCAGGACCACTGGTGGCTCTCCGGGCTGCATCGGCACGTGTGGCTGTACGCCAAACCGCATCGTCTCTCGCTGGTCGACTACCATGTCGTCACCACAGCCGTCCAGCCCGAGGCATCGAGCCCGCCGGCCGGCCCGTCGGCCGAGATGACGATCTCCGTGCGCTGCCAGAGTGACAGACGCCTGGCGCCGTCAGAGCTCGAGAGTTATCGTCTGGTCACTTCGCTGCACGGGCCCTGCTTGCTCACACCCGGCGAGCCGGCGCCACCGCGCGCCGAGCTGTGGAGCGACGTCGAGCGTCTAGAGCCAGCCGACGCAGCCGAGCGGAATGACGTCGCTCTCACCCGCGCGCGTGCGGCGTGCGCGGCCAGCTGCGAGGAGCTCATGGAGGCAGGTGGACTGCTTGTGGGCGATGCGTGTGCGAGCTTCAAGCTGCGGCTGGACAATGCCTTCCTTTGGTCCGCGGAAGCCCCGTGGCTGTACACGGTCGTCGTTGAGCTGCGCGATGCGAGCGGCCAGACGATCGATTGCGAAGCGTGCCATGTGGGCGTTCGAACTGTGAGGTTGCAGAATGGCTGCCTGCTCCTCAACGGTCGCGAGCTGACCATCCGTGGGGTGAACCGACACGATCACTGCCCGCTGCGGGGCAAAGCAGTGGACTGGGCCACCATGCTGACCGACGTGAAGCTGATCAAGGCGCACTCGCTCAATGCTGTACGCACCTCGCACTATCCGAACGCCTCAGAGTGGTATAAGCTCTGCGACGCGCTAGGCTTGTATGTGGTCGACGAGGCGAACTGCGAGACGCACGGCTGCCTCTTCATCGGCGACGAAGGCGCGCTCGCCAAGAAGCGCTCGTGGCGCGCCGCGTTTGTGCAGCGCTTCACACGCATGGTCCAACGGGACAAAAATCACGCATGCATCGTCGGTTGGTCGCTCGGCAACGAGGCCGGCTACGGCGGACACCACGATGCCATGGGCGTGTGGTGCCGAGCGCACGAGCCTTCCCGGCCTGTGCAGTACGAGTCCTGCGGCGGCGCCGCGTGCACCGACATCCTGTGCCCAATGTATCCGTCGGATGCGCTCGTGAAGCGGTTGAACACGCTCGCAGGCCAGCTGGCCTCTTCTCGGAAGAACAAGCCGGAGGACCTCACCCGACGATACCCTGCCTCGCAGCACTCGGGTGGCATGCGGCCGGTCATCCCGTGCGAGTATGCCCACGCGATGGGCAACTCGACAGGCAACCTGAGCGAGTGGTGGACTCTCTTCGAGAGCCTGCCCTTCTGCCAGGGCGGGTTCATCTGGGACTTTGTAGATCAGGGGCTTGCGCAGTCGATCCCAACCGTCGCCGCCGCTGCCGTCTCGGCCAGCGGGGCAGCGCCGCCGGCGATCACCCTCGCTGACGGCACCGTACTCGCTGGCAAGCGATGGGCCTACGGCGGCGACTTTGGCGAGCGCGTGCACGACGCGCGCTTTTGCATCAATGGGCTCGTGGGCCCTGGGCGGCGGCCGCACCCCGGCCTTTTCGAGGTGAAGAGCGTCCTGCAGCCCGTACGTATAGCGCTCGGCAAGAGTCCGTGGGTGTACGTGGCGCCAGAGGATGGCGTGGGTGTTCGAGGCGCAGCGCGCGCAACGGGCACGCTACGGCTCCGAAACCTATATGGCTTCCGATCCCTCGCGGGGCTTCGAGTGAGCGTGTCGCTGCAGGTCGACGGCGTCGTGGTCGGTCGATCTGTCGTAGAGTGCCTTGATGACGTGGCAGCCGGTGCCTCGCTCGAGTTGCGCATTATCGTGCCGCTCGGCGACGGTGAGGCAACGAGGACGGTGCTGCCCGAGCCGGTCGTGCGTAACCCGATGCTGGCGCGCGAGGCCTTCCTCGATGTCGAGGTGACCGACCCAGACGTCCCAACTTGGGCCCACTCGGCAGCACGCATCGTGGCGACTGCGCAGTTCACCGTGACGCCGCCATCGATCCCGCCGCCGTTGGCCTTCGCTGGGCATCTGATTTCCTCGGCTGATCTCGCCGACGTTACGTCTTCTCACAGCAGCGACGGCACGGACGGCACGGACGGCACGGACGGCGCGGACGGCCTGAGCTTTGCAGAGGACGTCGAGCGCGTTCTCATCCGCGGCGGCTGCACCGGCGGTGGCACCTTCAGCCTGGTGATCAACCGAGCTGATGGTACGGTGGGGCCGCTGAGTGTGGATGGGCACGTGGTCTTGAGTCGTGGCGGTGCGGCACTCAGCTTGTGGCGTGCGCCGACGGAGAATGATCAGGGCTGCGTGTTCACCGCCTTCGCGCACCCCAAGGACGAGACGATTGCGAGCCTTGTGTGGTGGTACCGTCTGATCCTCGAGCTCAGCAAGCGGCTCCCGCATTGGCTCTTCAAATTAGGGGCGTCATACGCGGATCTGTGGGATCTCGATGGCCTACCCGATCTGCAACCGCAAGATCGCGCCCCCACGGTCACAGTCACGCACGCCTCATCTGCACGGGTCGATGTGCTCATCCGGCGTGAGCTCTGCGCGCCCAACGGCTCGAAGCGCGCCGCACACGACATCACCCTCACCGTCCTCCGAGGCGGCGCCATCCACCTGGCGAACACAGCCTCGGTGGCGCTCGTGCACAGCGACACGCTTGCGCGCATCGGGCTGGGCTTTGCGCTGCCACGCAACGCCGTCGGTGGCCATCAGCTCGAGTGGACAGTGCGCTGGTACGGCCGCGGCCCGCATGAGAACTACCCCGATCGTCAGGCGTCCGCGCCCATAGGTACGTACGACGCGACGCCGGCGGAACTCGCCGAGGAGCTGACGGTAGGGTACGTGTATGCACAGCACTGTGGACGGCGGGGTGCGGCCCGATGGCTCTCCCTCGCGACTGCGGCCGGGCGCGGGCTGCTCGTGAGCGGCGGGGTGCCCTTTGGCTTCACGATGATGCCGTGCCCGGACGCAGTCATCGCGGCGGCGCAGCATCCACACGAGGTGGCGGAGGCCATGGCGGAGCGGCAGGCGGCTGGTGAGCCTGCCGAGATGACGCTGCGCCCTCGCTGCGCCCTCGCTGATGACCGCTGATGACCGCTGATGACCGCTGATTGCCCTCCTCATCAGGTGAGCCTGCCGAGCATCATTTGACCATCGACCACAAGATCATGGGCGTCGGCGGAGACGTCGCCTGGTTCCCGTCTGTCAGAGAGGGCTACCTCGTCCCTCCGGGCACGTACCGTTGGACGATGTTGCTCCAAGCCTTTGCCGCTTGGCCGCCGCCCCCCGCGCTGCCGCTACCCGCCGACTTGGCGCCCGTCGGCGCCATCGGCGGGCGCAAGCGGCCTCCCGCCTTTGAGCCAGTGGGGCTGGTGGACAAGGCCATGAGGGTGGTGTGCCTGCTTCTTCTCGAGGCGCCGCCTCTCACTCGGTCACTGACGACCACGCTCCTGCTGCTGATTGCCCTCGCACTCATGTTGGCAGCCGAGGCGACACATGCCTGGCTCGTAGACGCCACACCAAATGAGTACATATATGGCAATCAGTCTGATGCTCCGAGATCCACCGAGGAGATCCCGAGCGTCCCTTCCTCACCCGAACTAGTGATGTGATGATTTGCACGGCATGGCATTGAGCTCATTGAGCTCTGAGTACAGAGTACACTTGAGCTGGGTCGTACTTAAGGCCGATGTAGGACGTAGCTCGTATGTCGTGTGGAAAGGGCGCCGCGCACCGCACGTTCATTCCTCCCCTGACCGTGGTAATCTAGGAGCTCAACCCCACGTACATACACGAATCATGTTCATATGTGCCCCGTCGGCGGTAAAGACCGCCAGCTGAGCCCACGGGCATCGCAGGAAGCACGAAGCTCAGCGGAGGCGCGAACCTCCGGTCATACTCGGCCCGAGTCACCTTCGGTTTCGCTCGCGGGGTAGCTGCTCGGTTCAGAGCCCTATATTCGATAACTCCGTAGGCTCCGTAGCACCTATCGCTGCTCGTCTCGGCCAACGGCTTCCGACGGTGGACGTTCCCGATTAAGGCGGCGTGACCGTCCAATTTGGGTCGTCGAGACGGAGCGATGGAAGGAGTCATTAAATGAGAGGCCGGTGCGGCGCTGGTACCTTGGCTCAGCGGCGCCAGCTGTGCCAGCGGTACATACCTGGGTGCATACCAAGTCAGAGCTCCAAGTGTGCCGCCCGGGCTGAGAGCGACGTATCCCCGTCCTTGGCTCCCCAGCACCCTGTCCTCAACGCATCGGCCACTTTGACGACTGCTCAGCCTTAAAAGGAGGCCATCTCCAGGTCCATCTGCAAGGCCATCATGGGCCGAAGCCTTAGTGCGAGTTTCGCGGCGCGGCATGCCCTGGGTGGCCGGGCGCACCGAATGCCGAACCAAGGCTGGGTGTGCTGATGTGTTTGTCGTGGCCACGCGCGCCGAATATGGAGCCGAATATGGAGGCATAAATGGCAGCCGGGTAGTACTCGGACGCACGGACGCACCCGGATTGAGATCATCGTTGATGCTGGGAGCTATACGAACAAGAGCTTGAGCTTCGTCGTCTGTCGCGTCACCGACGACTCTTTGGGGGTATCCTTGGGGCGGCGTGTGGGGCCGCGAAGGCGGCGGTGGCGCTGGCGGAGGAGATGATGACAGCGTGGCGTCGAGCTCGCTCTGCTCTTGAGCCTTGAGGCTGTCGAGCGCTTTGTTGTACTCGAGCGCCGCGATCTGAGCGTCAAGATGGCTGTCGCTCAGCCCTGTGTACGGTCCCCTGGCCGGCCCAGCAAGCCGCGAGCTCGGCCTGTCACCCTTCGGAAGCTGCGGGGGTGTCGGCACATGATGAGGCTGCATACTTGGGCTCGACCCTTCAAGACGTGCTGCAGTGACGCAGAAGAAGGCACCCGAACTCGGTCTACTACTCAATTCCCCCATAGGTTGAACTGCGGGAACCATCGAGAGAGCCGATTCGCGGAAGCGCACTCCGTGTCGTTTGATAGCTCGAATGAGACAGAGGCCCACCACGTGCCGCATCGTGCCATCCTCTGCTTGAGCCCAAACGAGAGAGCGCACCAGCATGCGCTCGTGGAGCGGCGTTTGCGTGCTGTTACCCCACCATCCGTTTCGCTCGATGGCGTCTGCTCGGCGCTGGAGGAACTGCAAGCGCTTCTCCGGAGGCAGATTGGCGACGAAGACCTGATCGGCCCTAGTCAGATCAATGAACACCACCCGAAGACGAGGATCAAGCTCCTCGATCACCTCTGAAGCTACTAGACCCTTGTCATTGATGCCTCTCCGGAGGAACTTGATTCGCTTCTCTTCGGAAAGGCTGGCCACAGTTTCTTGATCCTCTTTACAGAGCTCATCAAAGGCTTCCTGCAGCCGAGGCGGTATCCCTTTGCGCAGCGCCCAGTACTGCTTCTGTCCTCGCACACCTGCGACACTCCTCCCCTCACCCTTGTCGTCGCGGCTGCGCCTCTCTGGGTAGCATGATTCTGCCCAGACATCAAAGGCTTCCTGCAGCCGAAGCGGTATCCCTTTGCGCAGCGCCCAGTACTGCATCTGTCCCCGCACACCTGCGACACTCCTGCCCCGATCCTTGTCGTCGCGGCTGCGCCTCTCTGGAGCTAGCTCCTTGGCACGCTTCTTATGAGTGTTCTCCACCTTCTTCGCAGCCTGCTTATGGATGGTGGCGACGGCTTGCTTGCGCATCTCCTTCTCTTTCACAGCCTCCCTCTGCCTGTGTTTCGACTGTATCACTTTCGCAGCCTGGCTCTTTTTGCTCGTGTCCTCGCCTTTCTTCTTGATTCCGTCCTTGGCGCGGGCACGATAGTTCTTCCTCTTCTTTGGCGTGGAGATCGGCTGTGGCTCTGGATCCGGCACGTCCATTGTACCCGCCTTTGCATCCCGCGGTGGCTGTGCGCTTTCCTTGGCATCCCGCGGTGGCTTCGTTGCCACGGCAGGAGCTGCGGCGCTTGCAACCACGGCGGGCTGCTCCTGTTCGACGATCTCCTCCTCCTCCTCCGCATACTCTTCGTCGAATACGCAGTCAACCTCGTCTTTCCACACAAATGAAACCATGATCAGCTGCCCGTCGGCTCCGACGACCGGCTTCTTGACGGTCACTGTGCCGAAGAGCACCTTCAAGAATGCCGCGTACTCATGTGCATCAATGCCGGCAGTCCAGGTATCTGCGAGCTCGAAGAACGCGTCGCAGAAGAGCTTGCGAGAGAGCGTCTCCTTTCCCTTCGTGTCGCGCGCCCAGTCCTCTGCAATCGAGCGCTCGCACTCGTCGGGGTCGAAGTCCTTGATCATCACGCGGTAGATGCGCCGCAGCATCAGCGCATGGCCCTCCTGATGCAGCTCGTTCGCGGAAGGGTCCCCCCCCGAGTGCAAGCTGCGCTGCGCCGCTTCCCAGTACATCTGAAGCGCTTCAAGCACGACCTTGTGATGCCTGAGCGCCTGACGCGCCTCCATCTTCTCCTTGGTCGCAAGGCTCGCATCGCCTTGCTGCCAGTACTCCACCTTCTCGAGCTCAGCTGCATCGTCAACGGAGGTCACGATGCCACCCGCAGCCATCAACTGGTGCGCCTCGTCTGTCGCTCTCCGTGCATTCGCGTGGAGATTGAATGCAGCGACAGCGGGGCTACCCTTGACTCCTTTGCGCAGCTTCTGGATGTATTCTGAGTGCGGCATTTCACGTCTCGCGTCAGCACCTCACGGCGCACACTGCCCGCTCCGCGTCTGCCTTGTGTCTGTTTCACCGCAAGTCTCATGAAGTCTCAAACGAAGATTTGCATGCAATAATGCAGCCACGCTGAACCTGGTGCAACGCACACACGAGTTGAAATACATCTCGATAGAAAGGTGATGGTATAACTAGTGCACGTGAGCCGTTGGGATCCAATAGCCTAAACGAGCAACGGTAGGTACTTCGGAAAGCCGTGGCACGTTCAGGGCTGGGTACATCGGCTTCTTCGGTGTGCTGCTGGAGGCTGGGCGGCTCAGTCCCACATATTCCGTGTTTCTGAAGTACCTGCCGCCGCCGCTCGTCTCGCCCAATGGTTCCCGAGGGCGCGGGCGTGCGCTCAATGCGGCGTGCCTTGTTTCCGAATCTCTTGAGATTGAATCTGGCACTGAGATTGAATCTGGCCCTCCATACGGAGTCAAGACTAGAGAGGCGGGCGCGTAGGCGGGCGCGCCGCCGGCGTCTGCCCGTGATGGCGCCCTGTCGCGCTCCCTGCGGCTCTCGGACCCGCCCAATTGAGCACCCATCGCCGAGTGGAGTCTACCATAGCTTGGTGCCCCGCCGTGGCTCAACACCGCATGGCCTACGCCATGGCTCAGCATCCCATACCCCGCGTCGTGCCGGGCGCTCAAGTAGGCTCCGCCGAATCGGGACTCCCGGGCCGCGGACGACGTGCGAGCGGAGAGTGCCACGTTCATCGACGTTGCCGGGTGAGTCGTACGCAGCGGCACGGTCGGCGGCAGGGCGTTTATAGGCCGCACTGGAACGGCATGAACTTCGTCGTCATCAGCCGCGTCATCAACATAGGGCGTTGTTGTAGAGGGTCCAAAGAACAGAGGACGTCGAACTACCTGCGTGATGATCGGAACACCACCAGCAGCGAGGCCGAAATTGACGCAACTGAAAGACATGAAGCTGAGTGGCGGTGGAGGACCATCCTCGAGATCGCGCTTGAGATCGCGCTCGTTGCGCCGGCAGTTCCTCTCGAAGTTGAGACCGTCGAGATCCTTTTGATCACGAGCACTCAGCCCATAGCACGCTTGCTGACGCTCGAGCGCCGCAATCTTGTGACTCAGATCTTCAAAGCTGCGCCGGCGGTTCTTCTCGACTTTCAGGCCATCGAGCCTCCTTTGCTCATGATACGTGAGGCTGTCGAGCGCATTGTTGTACTCGAGCGCCGCGATCTGAGCGTCGAGATGGCTGTCGCTCAGCCCTGTGTACGGTCCCCTGGCTGGCCCAGCAAGCCGCGAGCTCGGCCTGTCACCCTTCGGAAGCTGCGGGGGTGTCGGCTCCTGAAAGAACAGCCCGTACCTCGACACTTCAAGACGTGCTGTTGCAGCGGGGTAGAAGAAGGCACCAGCTAAGTCTGTCTCCGTGGGCTTGACTGCTGCAGCGGGGTAGAAGAAAGCGCCAGCTGTCAACGGCTCCATTGGCTGGACCTTGCGTGCCCGGGTGCCTCCCTCCCCTCCCACCGAGAAGTTGAGCCAGTTGGCTCCACGCTCTTCGATGGCTCGTCTGAACCCGACGCCGATCGCGTGTCGCAGTCCAGGATGCCGCGTCGTGCCATCCTCTGCTTGTGCCCAAACAAGAGAGCGCACCAGCATGCGCTCGTGGAGCGGCCTGCTGGCACGCTCGATCGCGTCTGGCCGGCGCTGGAGGAGTGCCCGGCGCTTCTCCGGAAGCATTTCGGAGACAACAATCTGATCCGCCCTGGCCAGATCGTTGAACGCCGCCTGGAGAAGACTGTTTAGGCTCCTTCGCACCTCGATGACGTGCGGAGGAATGCCTTTGTCAGTGACGCCTCTCCGGAGGAACTTGATTCGCTTCTCTTCGGAAAGGCTGGCCACAGTTTCCTGATCCTCTTTACAGAGCTCATCAAAGGCTTCCTGCAGCCGAGGCGGTATCCCTTTGCGCAGCGCCCAGTACTGTATGACTCCCCGCGTACCTGCGACGACGCTTCGATTCACTAACTTCCATTCGCGACGGCGCGTCACGCGGCGGCGATCCTCACCGGCGAGAGGCAAATTTGGGCCGGTGACAGTCTTTTGTTTGATCTTTGCAACCTTCTTCGCAGCCTGCTTATGGATGGTGGCGACGGCTTGCTTGCGCGTCTCCTTCTCTTTCACAGCCTTCCTCTGCCTGTGTTTCGACTGTATCACTTTCGCAGCCTGGCTCTTTTTGCTCGTGTCCTCGCCTTTCTTCTTGATTCCGTCCTTGGCGCGGGCACGATAGTTCTTCCTCTTCTTTGGCATGGAGATCGGCTGTGGCTCTGGATCCGGCACGTCCATTGTACCCGCCTTTGCATCCCGCGATGGCTGTGCGCTTTCCTTGGCATCCCGCGGTGGCTTCGTTGTCACGGCAGGAGCTGCGGCGCTTGCTACCACGGCGGGCTGCTCCTGCTCGACGATCTCCTCCTCCTCCTCCTCCGCATACTCTTCGTCGAAGACGCAGTCAACCTCGTCTTTCCACACAAATGAAACCATGATCAGCTGCCCGTCGGCTCCGACGACCGGCTTCTTGACGGTCACTGTGCCGAAGAGCACCTTCAAGAATGCCGCGTACTCATGTGCATCAATGCCGGCAGTCCAGGTATCTGCGAGCTCGAAGAACGCGTCGCAGAAGAGCTTGCGAGAGAGCGTCTCCTTTCCCTTCGTGTCGCGCGCCCAGTCCTCTGCAATCGAGCGCTCGCACTCGTCGGGGTCGAAGTCCTTGATCATCACGCGGTAGATGCGCCGCAGCATCAGCGCATGGCCCTCCTGATGCAGCTCGTTCGCGGAAGGGTCCCCCCCCGAGTGCAAGCTGCGCTGCGCCGCTTCCCAGTACATCTGAAGCGCTTCAAGCACGACCTTGTGATGCCTGAGCGCCTGACGCGCCTCCATCTTCTCCTTGGTCGCAAGGCTCGCATCGCCTTGCTGCCAGTACTCCACCTTCTCGAGCTCAGCTGCATCGTCAACGGAGGTCACGATGCCACCCGCAGCCATCAACTGGTGCGCCTCGTCTGTCGCTCTCCGTGCATTCGC
>Ga0210242_100925_pt1 | contig 24902 bp, 17 predicted proteins | sample ChrtobMeP5a_16mM_FD_155445 | JGI IMG/M metagenome (GOLD analysis project Ga0210242, IMG submission 155445) | Chrysochromulina tobin associated microbial communities from unialgal haptophyte culture, Seattle, Washington, United States - P5a_16mM | ecosystem: Host-associated > Algae > Haptophytes >... | reverse complement strand
CCGCCACCGCCGCCGCCGCCGCCGCCGCCGCCGCCACCGCCACCGCCGCCACCGCCGCCGCCCCCGCCGCCGCCCCGGCCCTCGCCGCCGCCGCCACCGTCCCCGCCGCCGCCGTCCCCTTCTCGGCCGCCACGGCCCTCGCCGCCGCCGCCGCCACCCTTGCCTTCGCCGCCCTCGCCACCCTCGCCGCCCGCGCCGCCCGCGTCGCCGCCCTCGCCGCCCTGGACGATCGCAACCCCCGCTCGCCAAATCATTTCCTCGGTGTCCTTGCACGTAGCTAACGCGTCACCGTACGAGCGGCTTGCCTTCTATTGCGTGATGCTCCTCGGCCTCGGGGTCCTCGCGCGCATGCTCGTGCTATGCGGCGATGCCCAACGGGCTGGCCTCCAGGCCTACGACTCGAAGCGGCTTCGCGGCGCAACCTTTACAGAGGCCCGCGCCGCGTCGTTCTTCGCCCAGTGCGCCACCCTCGCAGCGGCATTCGACGTTTGCTGCCTGCCCTGCACCATCTGGACTTGGCTCATAGCCGAGTCTCCTCGGCGCGTCTATGAGCGCTTTGGCGGGGGCGATGAGGAGGACGGCGCGAGAGAACTCTCGTGGCGCGCGGGACGCATGGCGGCCATCTCAGGTGCGCCACCACGTCCGCGACGCCCCCCAGGCTCTCCAACGCCCCACAAAATCACGTCGCGCCCCACTATCGAGGGCGTACCAGCCACCGTCAAGTCCGGGGGTGCGTGGAGCATGGCGGCGGGCGCGTGGAACGTGAACACCGTCCTCACTCTGCTCGAGCCCGGAGAGAAGAGCCCCTCCCTATCGCCCTCCGAGCACGGCAAGACACCTGGCGGCGCCGTGGCGCCGCCGCCTGTCCCGTTGCCGCGGGACTCGTGGCTCTACAATGGTGAGCCATGGGCTATGCGGCGAGTGCAGCTGCCCAGACCTCCTGCCACGCTGCCGCCGCTCTCTCCAGAGGTCTCGCCCGGCCGAACGGAAAGGATGGTGCTCGCGTTCTCCACGCCGTCGCAGCCACCGGCCGCGCTGATGAGCGCGCCTGTCGCCGAACAGCCGGGCGGCCTGGCGTGGTTTGAGTCGTGGAGTGGAGCTCTGGGGGCCTTGACCCAACCGTACACCCCGGCGCCCAGCCGGTACGTCCTGGAGTCGGATGCGCAACCCATCCAGCAGCCGACCATCAAAGAGCGTGCGCGGCGGCTGGAGCAGAATTTCTGGAAGACTCCGAAACGCGAGGAGGAGGGCGAGGGGGATTCGGCGCTCAACGCCTGAGGCAAGAGACGCTCCGCGACTGAGCGTCCATGTGGGAAAGCGTCCAGAGCCTCCATGACTAAGATTGGCGCCGTGCGAAAGGGAGGAGAGCAGTCCGTGTGTGCGCGCCCGCCGGTGTGCGGTGCGTGTAAAGCCGAATCCGACACTGAGTGTGAAGTCATGAAGTGCCGGCGCATGTTTGTCAGATGCTCTCGTGTTTGTCAGTGCGTGACCGCGGTGGCCGGTGCGGATCATGCCATGTGAGTCGCGATGCGGGTCCGGCCGCGCCGGTCCGACGAGATCGCGCAGCATAGCGCCGGCACAGGGCCGCGCCGCTCCGTGCGTGCGTTGCCAAGCATGTTTACGTCTCAGACAGAATAAAAACTGTAAAACTTCCTTAGTGTTACTACGTGCGAGTCCTCACGGTCACGAGGCCACGACACGCACACAGACTTCTCGCCTATGTGCGAACCACGGATGCACCGGGGTTTTGTACATGTCATCGACCACTCCTCACTGAGCAAAGTCAAAATCGAGCGCCACCAATTCGGCTTCGACACGCTCGCGCTGCCCGGCATCAACCATCATGAGTAATGTCTCGCGCTGCTTCGAAGAGCGGAAGATGCCCAGCAATTCCCCGAGCGTCATCGGCGTGTTCTGTTTTAGAAAGTGCTCCGATATCTTCTTGCACGTCTGACGCCCGAGGTGCTGGCACACCTTGTGTGCTGGGCTAGCCAAATGTGGCGCACGCCCAGCGGATGGTGTGCTCGTTAGAGACGATGGCTGACCGCGCTGCTCCTTGGCAGCAGTTGCAGATCGTGCATCGTCCGCAATCAGCTGCGCCGCCATCACGGCGTCGTCCTCTTCCTGCAGCTGGCGTGCAAGAGCAAGCGAAAGTTCATCTAGCATGGAGGGCAGCGGATCCGATGAGGAGCCTGCCATTGCAAACGACGCTGCGCTCGCGTCTCAGCTCTCGGGGTCACGCATCGCCTATGACGGCGCTGCGAAATCATGAACGTGTGAATGGTCCATGTGAATGATGAAGGGGTTACCGACGTCTTTTGCGATTGTCACCGCACTCCCTCTGTCACATGGTCGACAACACATGGCCCACCTCTCCTCGGCCGCTCGTAATTCGGCCGCAGCTATCGACGGGCGCGCCGTCGATGCTCCACGCGCTCTCCTCGTTCGCGGCGCACGCGTTCAGCGCAGGCTCGCCGCCGGCCACGCCGCCGGCCAGCGCACCGCCGTCGGGTGCCGGCGCAGTGGCGCCTTCGGGCAGTGCCACGATTGGGTAGTGCACTGCAAACGAGATGTCCTCAGGGTAGGGGGCTCCAGGAACCTGCTCCGTGGCAGCTAGGGCGTACGTCAGAGGAAGCCACACGAAGCCCTGCGAATCCTTCCGGTACCAGAGGTCCTTGGCGCCCTTGATGTTCTTCGCGCCGCTCGCCCGAACGGCCTTCCGGTGTTGCGCGACCCAGCCGGCAAGCTTCTTGGCGCTCTTGCCTAGACGTACCTCGATCACCGTGCGGCACTTGCGCGAGGGGCGCAGGGCCGCGTGCGCGGCCGTGAGCGCTGCGGCGCATGCCTCGGAGGAGAGGGCGGCGGGCGTGCGGCAGACGGGCTCACCGGCACCATCGGCGTCAACGGCCACCGCCGCCGCCGCCGCCGCCGCCGCGCCCCCGACTGAAGCGTCCGCGACGGCGCCCGCCTCGACGGCTACACCATTGGTACTGTTGCCCTCAGCCTCGGCTGCAGAGACCGCACGCGGTGGCGGCAGCGGAGGTTCAGAGCAGAGCACCGCCGCGCGCGAGTGAACGCCATACGCCCGGAGCACGGCGGCCATCACCAAGGCAAAGTCCTCCGACGACGCTGAAGGCGAGCGAGCGCGAGCGAGTGGGTACGTCTCATTCGACGCGAGAAGCGACGTCAGCGCCGCCTGGCGATCGATGGGGGTCAGCAGAAGCACGCGCCGGCGCCGCTCCGCCCGCAGCGCGGTCGCCCGTGACAGCGCGAGCTCCGCCTCGAGGGTGGCGTTCACAGGCGCCGCCTGGGCCGCACGCGTGGCGTCAGCGGCTGCCGTTGCGTTCGCCGCCTCCGCGGCCGCTTTGGCCACGCGTGCGGCCTCTGCGAGCGTACGCCGGTAGTCGACGATCGCATCGAGCACCCAGATCGTGCTGGCCGCGGTGAGAGAGTGGGAGTCGAGAGAGAGGAGCTGCAAATACTCGATGAGGACCTCATTGTCGCTCATGGTCGCTGGTACCTCATAACCGGCAAGCGCTCTCGCCACCAGATCACTCAGCGCGATCGGGGGCGAGGCGGCCTGGGCGGGTGCGTCGGCGCTCCCACCTAGCGATGGCGCACCCGTCGTGAGTGCCTCGCGCTCATTCTCGATCTCGGCGAGCAAATGTGCGCGTGCGGCCGACGTGGCGTCCTGAATGCCCTTCTGGCGCCGCCACTCAGCAACGGCCTCGTGAATCGCCGCAGCGCAGCCTGCGCGCGTCACGACCTTGCCTTCGGTGGCGGCGGCCGAAGCGTCTCCCGAGACGACGGTGGGAAGTGTAACGGCCCCCGTGGCAGACACCTGTACAGCTTCGATCACCTCAGCGGTTTCATTGGCCGCTTCGATCGCATTCACGAGGCCGAGCGACTCGATGAGATCTGCCGCGACCTCATCCTGCGAGCGCGCCATCTCGATGTCGGAGTGGAGCAGTAGATCAACGATCAACTCACGCACATCGGCGACTTCACTCGCGTTGAGCGCCAGCCGGCGGCGGCCGCCGCCCTCAGCACCCTCACCACCCTTAGAGCCCCCCTCGCCCTCGCCCTCGACGTAGCTGCCGTCCTCAGACACATGCCCTCCACCCTGGTCAAGCTCCTCTCCCTCCCCGCCGCCCTCTCCCTCCCCGCCGCCCTCCCCCTCCCCCCCGCCCTCTCCCTCCCCGCCCCCCGCGCCTCCCCCCTGCTTGGGCGGTTGCACGAGGAGCAGCCCTCGCAGCTCGGCCACCGACAGGTTGAAGAATCGCTCGAGGATGAGCGCGCGCGTCTCGTGTACCTGCTGCGTGAGGAAGGCCTTGTGCGCGCGAGGCATCGTGCGCTCGGTGGCCGTCCCCGCCAACAACTCGTGAACGACATCGGAATCTTCCATGTCGAGAGGAATAGCAAAGGCGGACAGCGTCTCGTTCAGTACGACCGCGAGGCGAGTGACGAGAGGTGTGGCGGCTTCGCCAGCCTCGGCGCCCTCGACGGCCGCCCCGCCCGCCCCGCCCGTCCCGCCCTCCCCACCCTCGGCCTCTGCCTCTCCGACCACATCGATCCCATCGCTCTCGGCGTCGGCCGATGATGCCGTTGCCGCCGTCTCGGACCCAGCCTCCGCTTCGTCCGCCACCTGCGACTCGGCGTCAACTGCCTCTCCCGTCGGCTGTTCAGCCACCTTCTCCGCGCCCTCCGCTTCGAGCGTCGTGGCGGCGGGCGGCACTTGCCCCGTGAGACCCTCTAAGTGCGTCTTCTGCAGCTCTTGCAGTACTGTGCCGAGCCTCGCAAGCGCTTCGTGCGCCACGCGATGCGACTCGCGATGCGCCGCCACGGTGCCGAGCAGGCGCTCGCGCGGCATGCGCGCCATGGTAGACGCCTGCTGCGGCGTGAGCGTGCGGATGATGGCTTTGAGGACATCCCTATCGGAGAGCGTCGAGGCGAAGTCTGTGCGTGAGAGTGCGTCAGAGAGCAGCCGCTCCATCTCCGTCGCCTCCTCCTCCGTCACCTGCATCACCTCCGCGCCACCGGCGCCGCCGCCACCCTTAGCCCTCAGGTTGCCCACAGAAGGCGGGCTCATGATGTCGCGCAACTTGGCATGCCAGGTGTCCGCGACGTGCTGGTAGAGCTTGAGAAGCTCCATCGGTCCGAGCTTGCGTGCCGCGGGCGACGCCGTCAGGTTGGTGGCGGCGACGAGTGACGAAATGTACGCGGTCTCGGCGTGGTTTGCGGGCGAACCGAAGCTGGTGGCGGCGAAGAGAACACGCCCGTGCGTGCTCATCACGAGCGACGCGGGCAGCGGCGGCGGCGGCGCCTCCCACTGTCCATAGTGCGCTAGCATACTTCCACAGAGGAGCAGCGCAATGAGCGCAGCCCGCGGGCCGAGCGCCATCTTGGGCGCGGCGATCCCGCCCTTGGCAATTGCAGTGGGCGCGGGCCCGGCCGCCGTGGTCTCGGCCGCGGGCTCGGACGACGGCGGCGGCGCCGCGGCCGCCGCCGACGACGACGCTGACACCGACGTCGACGCCGACTCCGGCAGCGGAGATGGAAGGAGGTCGAGACACTCGAAGAGAACTCCGACCCCAATGCCGACACAGAGCTGGAGGGCCGCGCCGGCGCCATACACGACGGCCACACCGAGGGCCACCACGTAGGGCAGTAGGTTGCCAAACGGCACGAAGGGCGCGCCGCCCAAGGCGATCAGCGTCGCAGGCGGCAGGCTGCTCGCGACGTACAGCAGGAAGAGGGCGACTGCACCAAGCTGGAAGGCGGCACCCTCGGCGGGGCGCGCGAGCCCAGCGGCAGCGAGCAGGCCGATACCAATGGCCATGCATGCGGCATACAGCAGCGAGCCGGAGAGCGGCAGCGGCGAGCGCTCGGCCGCTGCTGTGTACTGGCAGCAGCACACGTGTTCCAGCGTGTATGAGGCGCATGCTATCGCCTGCACGCGCAGCGCGAAGCTGAATGTGAGGCCGTCACCGTAGCAGAAAGCGCCGAGCAGCCGCCACGGCTCGGCCGCCGCTTCTGCGAGCGATGAGGGCATGGAGATGGCCGCGGGCGTCAGCCGCTGTGCTTGCACGAGAGCGGTGATGGCGATGCACAACGTCAGGTAGAGGCGAGTCACAAGAAAGGAGCCAGCGGTGATGCGCGTCGTGACGGCGGCGCTGGTAGCGGTAGCGTTGCTAGTGGTATCCGCTGCTACCGTCGCTGGCGATTTTGATTGGGCAGGACCGCGTCCCATGTCGCGCGAGCGATAGACGAGGCGATCTGGCGTCTCGAGCTCTGAGGAGCCCCTGTGCAACTGTGAACAGGTTTCGATATATTCCCAGTCGCGGGTCCTCTTCCCGTTCACGTGGTTTTCTCAATTTGTGTTCACTCGCGACGGGATTCATGGACGACCCCATCGACGTCGTCATCGTGACGAGATCACTCAACGACATAGACAGGCGCGAGCCGCGTGATTGAGTGAACACCTCAGCAAACCATCATCTTCCCCATCGCCTTCGCACTGACCAGATCAAGTTCGATTCCCGCGCTCACCAGCCGCATCGCCGCTCTGGAGGCAGAACTTGGTGACAGTGAAGATGCTAGCGACGACGCGGACGAGGACGATGAGGATGTGAACGGGCACGAGGAGTCCAGCCGCGCGGATGTCGCTGCAGGCGCGTCGCGTGGCAAACGGCGCAAGACGGATGCTGCTGTTGAGGCCACCGACGCCGACCTGCCGCTGCATTGCGAGGCATGCAACATCAGCGTCACGTCGCAAGAATTGATGCGTGAGCACCTGCAGGGTCGCAAGCACGTTGCGGCCGTACGCCTGCAAGCAGCTCGCGCAGAAAGCCGATATTGCGACATCTGCGCGCTCGAGTTTACGGGCGAAACGCAATTGACTGAGCACCTCAAAGGACGCAAGCATAGCGACAAGGCGGCGGCCGCGGCAAGGCGGGTTTGCCTCCCGGCGCAGACGAAGGCGACGCGTGCTAGTGGGGCGGGCTCTAGCAGTTCGACGGGAGCCCAGCCAGCAGCGGTGCAGATGGTGGTTTTGCCTTTGCACGGGAAGAGGAAGGCGCCGAAAAAGAAGAAGCAGAGTTGGATCGCTTCGGTGATGAGTCGCGGGAGGCAAGCGGAGTAGAGCACCCGGGCGAGCTGCAGCTCCACCCGCCAACGGCAACAACCGAAACTGCCGCCGCAGCAGCCGCATGCCGCAGCAGCACCCGTAGCGAGAGCACAGAGCACTATCACGTAGTCACTTACGCATAGAAGGTACTAGGAGAGTGGGACTCAGAGAGGGCGATGCGAGAGCGCATGGTGCTTCAAGTATGGTCCGGGGTTGCGCGTTGCGGCCAGCCCGGAACTCGGCTCGAGAGTTTAGGGGACGGTCAGGAGGCTAGCCAGTCGACGTTTGGCTTATTCGAAGCTCGCGCCCGTCGGTGGCCGTCGTCACGAAAGACCGGGCGGAGCGCAGCCGAAAGCGTCGTACCGAGCATTTTTGTTGCCACGAGACGCTCATTGCTGGGAAACATGACGGGCTGATGTCGACGACGCTGCGCGACCTGCGTGACGACGAGGAGGAGGAAGAGAACCAGGAGGAGGGCGAAGGCGAGGGCGAGGAGTCAGAAGATGACGACTACGTGCCGCCCGAGAATGAGGAAGACGACAGCGCTGAGGAGCAGGACGATGCGTATGATGAGGACATCGTAGAGGTGGGCGGCGTGAGCGCGAGCCGAGCGGTGGGCTCGGCAAAGTCGGGCGCCAAAGCCGCCAAGGGTGCTGGCACGAAGCGAGCGGCGAGTGCAAAAGGCGCCGCAAAAAAGGGCGGTTCCAAGCGGCCTCGCAAGGGTGGCATTGTTGACGAGGACGAGGAGGAGGCAGCCACTGCCTCGACTGAAGCACCGAATACCGCAGCCGCGGAGGAGTCGCCCGCGATACCCGCGCCCGCGCCCGCCACGAGCAAGGTGGACGAGCTGTGGGCGGAGCTGCAGAGCACGCAAAGCAGCGCAGTCGCTGCAGTGCCGAAGCCCAAGCCCTCCGTTAGTAGCAGCAGCGGGCTCGACGTCAAGGCACTGCTCGCGAAAACGTCGGGCGCGTTGTCCTCGTACACCAAGGACGACCGCCTCGTCGAGATCCAGCAGAAGGTCGACTTTTGCGGCGAGGAGGTCCTCGTGACCAAGCGCGTCAAGGTGGGCTCGAAAGAAGAGGTCGCCTATCGCCAGGGCGGCGCGGGCAGCGCGCAGGGGCCAGCGGCTGCAGCGGCCGTGGCCGGCGTGAGCGCGGCCAAGGCCGCGTCACTGGGCGTCGGCGTGGTCGCCGCTGCCGCCGCCAGCGCAGCGGCGGGCAAGGCAGTAGCGAGCACGAAGGATTTGGTCGCGTCGGCGCTGGCCGCATCAGCTGATCTGAAACGTCAAATGCTCGGGGCACCGACGGCTGGCGTACCGGCACCCTCGACCGGTGTGCCCTCGACCTCGCTCGCCGGTGCGCTGCGCTTCGATTCGTCCCTCGAGTTCAAGGCGGCGCTCCCGGCGCCCAAGCTGCCCGCCCTCGCGGCCGCGAAGCCGACGGGCTTGCAAGGTCTTCTCGCAAGCATCGATGGGAAAAAGAAGCTTTCCACGATGGAGAAGTCGCGCCACGACTGGGGGCAGGCCAAGGAGAAGCTGGACGTGCACACGCGCGACGAGATGGAGCGCTTCGCCAAGGACGGCTACCTCGCCAAGCAGGAATTCCTAGCGCGCACCGACCAACGTCAGGCGGAGGTGGCGCGCTCGAACCGGCGAAAGGGGATGGGCCTCAAGGACTGACCATATGAGGCCCGACCAGCGTTGGTCGAGGGCGATGGCGCGGGCATGGCACACGCGAGATGGGCAGCCCTGTCCCACGTCCTGCGAGGCATGCAGGGCGGTGATCGCTCGAGCGTGGCATGGCCATGGGGCCCTGTTGCCAGGCATGGCGAGACGAGGCCCGTCGATCGGACGCCTCGGATGGTGGATGGTCGGCAGGCGGCAGCGCCGTCCATAACCATCCTATTAGGAGCGCGATGAGGCTCAAGCGGCCAAGGCGTGCAGGGCGTATTATCGTGAGTCGAGCGCGTCTCACATCGCTCGATCGCAGCGTCGCCGGAGCGAACACCACGCAACACGCATGACGTCGCGACACGGAGGCGCGCTGCGCTCCGAGCGTGGACGTGAACACGTGATAAGCTGATAACGAGCCCGGCCGGCGGGGTCGCGCGACCGGACGCAACCGTCGCGCTTCGAGTTATGCGTACAGTACGACAGATTCCGAGTAGATTGCTGATGTATTCACAGCCCATTCACAGAAACCATTCACAGGAAAAGCGTCCGCGAGGAGCTCCTCGTCCGCCGCGCTCACGAGGACCGTCGCTCTACGTGCTCAACGTGCGTCGGTGCGACCGCTGCACGCGCACACCGCACCGCCTTCGCACACGGAATAGATCGAGTCCGCTCCCTGGTAGGTGCTTTCTTCCACGGAGCCCGCGGGCACTTGTGCATCTCAGGGAGCACACATGCCCTTGCCCCTGCGCCTCCCTTCGTCTCTCTCACGACTATGGTTTTTTCCGCGTGATCTTTTCGCAGTCGCGCGCCAACAAAAGTCCGCCTCCATCCTCTCCGCCCCCGCGCGCTTCGCCGCCACGTGACTGCCCAATCCTGAGACCCCGAGCTGTGGGCTGCCTCTCTCGAGGGCACATGCGACTCTCCATTCGCGATGAGCTTCGGAACCACACTCCGCACGCGATTCCCCTCATCCTCGCGACACGCTGTTGGTTGTTGCATGTCTGCATCGAGACCCTTGGATCGCCCTTCAGCTTGCAGCCTCGTGTGGTCCCATATCCCCATGCTGCCGAATACACACGCTGCCTAAGCCTCTCTTCTTCTCTCTTTTGTTCGCAGGATGATCGCGATGCTCATCAACTGTGTAGCGGAGAAGACTACCGCCCACAGTCTTCTCCGCGACACAATCATGTCGGTGGCTTTTTCGCCCGATGGCACGAAGATTGTGTCAGGATCGGGCAACGGGACGATCGAAGTCTGGGATTCAGGTGCGCTGCGAGCTCAAAATCGTCCCTCCTTGGCCAAAACTGACGCCTGCTGGCTTGTCCTGCAGGCGCGCTGGGGCTGCTGAGCGAGAAGACGAACGCGCACAGCGACTGGATCAGGTCGGTTGCGTTTTCCCCGGACGGGACCAAGATGGTGTCGGGATCGGACGACCAGACGATCAAAGTCTGGGATTCCGGTGCGCCGCGAGCTCAAAATCGCCCCTCCTTGTCCAAAACTGACGCCTGCTGGCTTGTCTGGCAGGCAAGCTGGAGATGCTGAGCGAGAAGACAAACGCACACAGCAACTGGATCTTGTCGGTTGCGTTTTCCCCGGACGGGACCAAGATTGTGTCGGGATCGGACGACGGGACGATCAAAATCTGGGATTCAGGTGCGCCGCGAGCTCAATATCGCCCCTCTCTCCTTGGCCAAAACTGGCGCCTGTTGGCTTGTCTGGCAGGCGTGCTGGGGCTGTTGAGCGAGAAGACGAACGCCCACAGCTGCGAGACCATGTCAGTGGCGTTTTCCTCGGACGGGACCAAGATTATGTCGGGATCGTACAATGGGACGATCAAAATCTGGGATTCTGGTTCGCCCGCGAGCCCTGAAATCGCCCTTCCTTGGCCAAAACTGACGCCTGTGCTGGCTTGTCTGGCAGGCAACCTGAAGCTGATGAGCAAGAGGGACGCCCACAGCTGCGAGACCATGTCGGTGGCGTTTTCCTCGGACGGGACCAAGATTATGTCGGGATCGGCCGACGGGACGATCAAAGTCTGGGATATGGTCAATTGGTCTCGCAAAGATCATTTGATGTTCAATGATACCACCCAGCGATTCGTCATGCTGCTGCTGTGGCTGAACAAAAACAGCATGAAGTTTCCGGATGATGTGCTTGATCTACTCATCGAAGCTTGCTTGCACAGCAGGTGAGAGGTGTGGGGTTTATGGGGTGACGACAACTGGATGTGTCGCATCCAATCTGACGCACACGGCTCGCGCCGTGTCTAGAGAGTCTCAACAAGCAGTCGAATGATTGACTCGACTTGTATACCGGACGGGATTACCCCCTTGATTACCCCTCGTTACCGGATACCGTACCGCGGGTACTCATGTGTCTCATGACGCGGTACTGTTTATTTACTGTATACCGGTTACTGATAGAACGTGCAACGTGCCCCGCCGCACTCTTAGCCCACTCTCTTGAGGAGGTGTGTCCGGCCCCGCCCCTTAGCCCTTTAGTACATCGAGTGGTCTCTCGGCGTCTTGGTCTTGCTATTTATTTGCATTATTTGTGTCGTATCGTATATGAAGCCCACGCCGCTGCCGGTATCTCGGTGTCGATCCGTCATCCGAGGATGACTGGCCACTTGCTTCCCGGTCTAAGGCTAGGAATCGGTCCCGGCCCGTAGACGGGCTGTGCTGGCGCCTAGCGGGCACGCGGGCTGCCTCCCTGCGAAGAATTGTCCAGCTGAAGCTCCCGCAGCAGCCGTTCCCGCGAGCATTGGGCAAGTTCCCGGAGCAGACGGTCCCTCGAAGATTCGGCGAGCTCCGCAAGCAAGCGTACCCTCGAAGCTGGAGCCATGTACGGCGCGGCCGCGAGCATCCACGCCGACCCCGACGGCTGCGTCTTCTTCTCACCGCTAGCCGCACCTGCCTGCTCGTCGTCGATGCCGCATAGCCGCATCTGCCTCTCCGCCGCGTCTGCCTCGTGCGCTTCTCTCTCAAGCGCCCTCTCGAGCACTCCGTCGATTGCTCTTCTTCGAATGCCTCGACTCATCGCACTCGACAGAGACTCCATGTTTGATTCCGATGAGCACCCGCGGTGCTCCTCAGTATCCACCATATTCAAGAGGTGCTTCCGGATGCCCGTATGTCCCTCGTCTCGTTGGGCCGCCCATGCCGTGGCAATTTCCTCATCGTCACGGAACTTGTCAACAGACGAGAGCGCGGTACCCGCGGGCCCCGCGCCATCTCGAGCTTCTGTCTCACGGTCAAAATACATGTTGATCCATTCGTCCAGTGTCGTCTTTACCATCCAGCCTCGACGACACGAGGCACGCGGGGATCGTTCGATGTTGGTCGCGATTCGTTACGAAAAAACGCACGCCTCCAACGTCCAAGCAAAAGTTGTCACTACATTTATGCCTCTACAATGCATGCGCATGCCCTCGTCACGAAAAAGGTGGTAACGTAAGGGAAGAGGAAGTAAAAGAGGAAGAGGGTTCCACGAGACGCGAGAAGAGCGTGCACACGTCATCGACATTCATTTTGATTTTCAGCCGAGCGGGGCCGGGTTCTTACATGTAACATATTACGACGTAAAAATCGAGAAAGAATGTGCTGCCGGAGTGCGCGTCTACGGTGTGAGCTCCTGTGCGACCGGGTCCAGATCCGTCCGAGAGCGCCCTAATCTACCCCCTAAGCTCGCGCTCTGCATCCAGCAGCCAGCTTAGCTGCTCCGTCTCGAGCGCGGGCGCTCCCACCGGAGCCCCCACTCTGCTCGGTGATGGTGGTGCTGCTGGCGACGACGGCTCCGGTCTGCTCACCGGGCTACCGCTGCGGGCGCCGCCTCCCCCATCGAACGAGCCGCGTGCAGAGCTCGCGTGTCGGCGTGCGCTCTGGTGCGAGCGGACGAGGGCGGCAAGCAGAGTATCCCCTTCGGCCAGCTCCGCCTCGAGCAGCGCGCTGCAAGAGCGCAGCCGGCGCGACTCGTCGGCAAAGCACGCACGCAGCGTGCTAGTGTGAACGACGGCAGTTGCGGCCGCCTCGGCAGCTGCTTCCGCCTCCGCCGCCCGGCGCGTCTCAGAGGCGGCCAGCGCCGCCGCCGTCGCGTCCGCCAACGCTTGCGCCTCCACCGTCGCCGCCTCTGCCATCGAAAGCGCCGTCTCGAGCGCCAGTGCCCGCTGGCGCAGCGCCTCTGACTCCAAGTCGTATCCCGTTCGCAGCTCCTCCATCTTTGCCGCGATCCCCTCGGCAAGGCGCGCCTGGAGCACGGCCCCGTCAGCGGGCGCACGGCGCAGGAGCTTGCGGTATTCCACACGGTCCACCCAGCTGTAGAAGGTTGCTACGAGAAGAGCACGCTGGCAACGGCGCAACTCCACCGCAGCAGCGGAGGGCAGTGCAGCAGCGGGCTCGGGCATTGCCCACCACGGCGCCCTCGCAGAGCCAGTGGGCAGAGGCGACGCGAGTACGACTGAGCTCCCGATCTCCGACGTGGAGCTCCCAATCTCCGACGCGAGGACGACTGGCCAGCCCACGGCCGGAGACGGCGACAGCGCCGCCTCGGCGCCGCCCGCGACGGCGCCCGCGACGGCGCCCGCGTCCTCCTCGTCCTCATCGCCGGGGTAGCGGATGATTGCCGATTTCATCAGCGGACTGCCGCCATAGCCGCCGCCGCCATAGCCGCCGCCGCCATAGCCGCCGCCGCCATAGCCGCCGCCTCCATAGCTGCCGCCGCTGCCGCCTCTGGCGCGAGGGCTACGCGCTCCCGAGCGCCATCCCGAGCACATGGCGCCATGGGCTGAGAACAGCGAGCCACCCTCACAGTGCGTATTCGGACTCAGAAGCGAGAGAGAGCGCTGCGCAGCGGCCTCGGCTTTGAGGCAAGCTGCTTCCGCTTGCAGACCGTCCACTTGGGCGGCCTGACGCGTCACGTGCAGCGCGAGCTCGTCGAGGTGCGCGGCCGAGCGGCTCAGCTGCCCATCGGCGGCCGCGAGCATCAGCAGCGTCGCACACAGTGCCACCGCCGTCTGTGAACCCACCTGTGAACCCTCTTCGCATCTCGACGCGAGCTCGGCCATCGAGGCACGCGCCTCGTCGCGCTCGGCGCACGCGCGCGCGTTGGCGGCTTCGGCGGCCTCGAGGCGTTTGGCGAGGTCCTCGCGCTCCGCTTCGATCGCCGTGTTGAGCGCGGCCAGCCGCTTGGCCGAGTGGGTCATGCTTCGCAGCTCCGCATCCTTCTGCTCGAGCGCCGCAGCGAGCTGCTTGTTCGCGTCGCTCAGTGCCATGAGCTTACTCTGCGCATTGGTCTTGACGCGCGCCACGCGTTCGACGAGCGCCGCCACCTGCTCCTCCCTTTCACCCGCGAGCGCGCCCTTCGCCTCCGCCTCGGCCGCCGCGGCAGTAACGCGCCGCGCCGCACGGCCACGCTCAAGCTCGCGGTACCACGCCAGGAAGACGGGCTGCAGCGTGCGCAGCTGCCACATGTCGATGCGCGCGCCGCGGCGGGCCTCCTTTTGGAGCTTGCGCAGCACATTCACCTGAGTCTCCAGAAGATAGCGTTCCTCTCGGCTCGCGGTGAGCTCCGCGCGCAGCCCGCGAAGCTCCGAGCGCAGGGCTGCCCGCTGGTGGCCACCCATGTCGACGTCAAATGGGCTGCTCTGCACTGGCTCCTCGTCGTCGGGATGAGTGTATGAGTCGCTCATCCTGATGGATTATACGGACTGCGGTGGTGAAGGTGAACGCTGGCGAGAGAAGCCTTCCGGAATGCATGATTTTAGAGGAGAATTCACAGCCAATGTTTAGAATTCGACACCCAATTCACACGGCACATTCATTTCCATTCACAACACACCAACACGCAAACGAAACTCCAATGCGTGAAAATTTCACAGAGCCATGCGCAATTGACACACTTCACAGAAAGAAGTACAGAACAAGGCAAGCAAGCACACTTCGCGCAATTGCCATACAAGTCGCGCCACTCAATAAAACACCTGTGCGCGTTCCGGCACAACGGCACAGCCACACGGAGCCACACGAGGCTCGGACGCGGTCGGTGGGTTGGTCGGTGGCGCTAGCGCGCTAGCGCTACAGCGCACAAACACAAACTTACATGTAATCAAACACACAGAAATCAGAGTCCTCGGATACGGGCGCCCCCCCGAACCCCCGCCCCCGCGAAACAAGATTCAAGACACGAGACTCAAGACGAAAATACTTTCCGCCGAGCGCCGTTTCGTTATAATTCCTGAGCACAGTCAAGAAATATCAAGAATAATGAATCGCAAATTATACAAGAGGCATGGCATTTTGATGCCCGATTGGCGCAAGGCCCAGGAGATCTTGTCCCCCCGCCTTGGCCTTCGACCCCCGCCTCAAAGCTCAATCTCTAGCCGCGCGTGGTCCGTGGACGCGAGCCCGTTCCGTTCCCGGCTCTTGTCCGTCGCGCGTTCTCCGACGGTGTCCGGCGTACTAAGATCTAAGACTAAGTCGTGGTACTACGCAGCGTGGGACGCAAGACGCATACATGCTGTCGTGTTGTATCCTACCTGAGTATAAACTGTTACTCGACAGTGAAACACACGCACTGGACACACAGTTATCCTGTTTGGGGTGCGACAGGATCAACCGAACTTACCGGATCAACTAGGGGGCGGAATAGGAGCTGTCTAATCCGGTCCTATACCTATTCTTTATCTGTCTTGGTCTTCCCCCGAGGTGGGTTCTCTGCTTCCCCGCCCATACCGTAGCAGCTGCACGACCGTGCTGCCAATCTTGCTACCAATCTTGAGCGCGACCTTAACCACCTTAGATGGCTCCATCTTCATCGCCTCGATGTCTCTGAGCGCCTTCTCGACCACGCTTGGGCTGGCCCTGTTCCCCCACTCTTCGACCGCCTCCGTCATCTTCCGGATGACCCATAGTAGGTCGTTTGAGCAGGTGCGCGAGGCTTCAATCATGGCATCCGCCTCGACGATCTTAGCCAGCTCCGCCTTCGCCATGGCCATCGGTCCAGGGCTCCATTCCACGTCGCAGTCGAATATTGCTGTTTCTACCCTCGTCGCCTCGCCCGATCGCAACGCCTTGCGCAGCCTAGTCTCTTGTCTAGTCACTTGCTTAAGCTTGAACTTGACTTCATTCCTGATGTTTGCGGAACACAACACGAGACGGTGCTTAGCCGCCTCTTCGAGCCGATGCTTGTCGCCCGTCGACAAGATGGAACGGATCTCTCGGTCTGCAAGCGCAACACAGCGTTCGGTAATCTCTTTGATCAAGCTCGGGCTGCAGCCGCACGTCAGCGCATTGGCACCCGAGGTCCTTTCGAGCACTGCATCATGCTCCCCGCGTATAAAGGTGTTCTGAAGGTCTTCGTCCGCCCGCAGCGTGTTCGAAAGCTTTGCTTGGGCCACTGACGCGAGCTGCGGATGCCACATGTACACCTCCGGTTGCGCGAGCGCCATGGACATGTCGGAGGCCTCATGGGTTTCGATGGCGTCTAGAAGGGCGGCTTTCATCCGCATCGCCTGCTCGAGCTTCTCCTCTGACGTGCGGGCTACCGCCTGGCTGCACTCGTCGCGGCAAATGCTCCACACACGCTCGAGCGCCGCTTGGTCCCCTTCTGCCAACACTGTGCAAAGCGACCGGTCGGCCCATTCGACACCCTTACGGCGAACCTCTTTAGCCAAGTCGCGGCTGCACGTGGCGAGCAGCTGCTTCGTGGTGGGCGAGTAGAAATCGCCCAAGGCGACGGCGGCCAAGAGCTGCGTGTCCGCTTGCAATAAGGGGCCGAGGACCTTGTGCGCCTCTAGGTTCTCGGTCGGGCTGAATCTGACATCGAGATTCCTTAGAGCAGCGACGATCGCTGCAGCCGACAGAGCTTCCAGCGCGCGCGCCAGCTCCGCCTCTGTCTGTACGATCGCCTCTTGCTTGCGCCTCACCTCGGCCGCCACCTCGAAGCTGCACGTCTCGAGATGCTTCTCTTTGCCATAGGCTGCGTCCTCAAGTGCAACCTTGTCACCGGTGTTCAGCACGTGCTTGAGCATCGCGTCCGAGATGCTGATTCTGGCTCGTTTCACCTCCTCTGCGACCGAAGGGCTGCAGTTGGAGCAGTGTTCCTTGGCGGCCTGCTCGAGAATCGGCTTTTTGCGCGTTGCCATGGCGGCTTTGAGTGCCGCATCTGCAGTAAGTAGGTGCTGGAGCTTCTCGCACGCTGCAGCCACCGCAACCGGGCTCCAATGCTTCTCCATACTCTGCAATGCGTCCAAAATCAATGTCGCCTCTTGCGACTCCACCGCTTCGCTCAGCTTACTCTCGTGCTGAGCCACCATCTCCAGCTTGCGTTGCATCTCGTCGAGCACCTCAGGGCTACATGTCTTCATCCGATGCTTCATGCGCTCATATGTCTCTAGTCCACGCGACTCCATCGTGAGCAATTTCCGGAGTGCAACGTCGGAGTACTTTTGGAGCTCCTTCATCACTTCTGCCACAATGGCAGGGCTTGCAGCAGCAAGGTGGTTAGCAGCCACGAACTCGAGGTTCTGGAGGAACGCCTCGCTTTCTGAGTCTTCGTCGGTACAGGCTGAGACCTTTTCCGTGGCGAGTCGGAACACCTCCTCTGCGGCAGCCTTCGCCTCGGCGGCAGCCCTCGCCTCGGAAGCGGCCCTTGCAGCCTCGCTCTTGGCCTGTAGCACGCGCGCAAACGTGCCGGCCTTGATCGACACGCCTACTTTAGCGCGCCCTGCCTCAGCCTCGTTCTCCACGACCCCTTCAACTGGAGTGTCTGCTGCTGGCGCCTCTTCAACTGGAGTGTCTGCTTCTGGCGCCTCTTCAACTGGATAGTCTGTTGCTGGCGCCTGTTCTGCGAGCGCGAGTGCTGCCGCACGTATGCCAGGCTTTGCTTTCTTGATGGCCTTCCGTGCCAGACGGAGCGTAGTCCATCGACCTCGCGCTGCGAGTGCCGCGCGCAGGGCCGGGTCAGCTTCATTCTCGGTGACCTTATCGGCCAGAAATTCGATGGCGATCTTGGCCTCATCCGATTCAGCGAGCTTTGCCCAGTCTGGCCGGAGGCGTTGCTCGTTGATGACAGCTCGGATGGCCTCCAAGTCGGCGAATGCGTTCACCGTACGCAGCGCGTGCCGACCCTCGCGTAGCAGCATTTCCTCGACAAAGTATGGCCTCTTGCGCAGCTTGTTGAGGAGGGCGTCAACGCGTGGCCAGCAGCGAGAGAAGAGCTTTGAGAAGAGCTGCTCCACCTCCACCTGCACACCCTCACGAGACCCTTGCCCGATGCCCGGGCTTCCTGGTCGGCCTGCGGGCTTCCACACCACGAACACTTCGTACGCTCCCAGCCGCGACGCCGCAGCGCCAAAGCCCGCCCGAGGCAAATTGGATGCCAGGTTAGCCTCATGAGATGCCTGGGCTAGTCCCTGCTGCCAGTCGAAAAAGGCGGGGCCCGAGCGCGTCGCATCACCCCAGTCCTCAGGCAGGCGCATCACCCTGGTAGTGAAATAGCAGTTCTCAGGATACTGATGCGAACGGAGGGCACCGTCGACAGCATGGGTGAGCTGACTGAGCTGCTGCTGGTATTTGCCCTCGTCGTGCTGCAGCGAACCGACGGCAGAGTTTGGTCTTGGCCGCATCTCGACGAGGATCACCAACTCTTCACGGACTCGGAAAGCATGATGGATGAGGGCAGCTCGCATCTTCTCCGAGATCAGGGCAGTCTCATATCGTTCCGGCAGCGCGCGGCTTTGTCGGCTCTCCTCTCTTGCTTCCGGTGCCGTGAACTGTGACGCGTTGCGCGGCAGTTCTGGTGCCGACCGGTGGCGTTGCAACGAGGGAGCTCGTCGGTGATGAAGCTGCGGCGTGCCCGATGCCGCCGCCGATACGGAATCAATTGACGCGGTTGAGCTGGCCAGAGTCGTCTCGGTCGCCGCCGGCCTTGTAAGCCATTCCACTGGCCGCGGGAGCTGGAGTGCCAAAGATGGCGCAGGAGTCGGCCTCGCGAGCTGGAGCAATCGAGGTGTGATGAGGCGTGAGTTTTTCTTCTGAGCGGCTTCCGCTGCCGCAGCATTCAGCAGACTGAGCATGGCAGCACTGGCTCCACTTGGAGCTTGCACCGACATCGGCACCTGCTCGTTCAAGCTGGCCTCGTTTTGCCGCTTGGAACGTGACTCTGAAGTTGAAGACCCAAATTTCTGTGCACCCACATTGGCAGTCGCAGACGGCAGGAGTGGCGCTGGCCGTCGTCTCGTGGGCCGCGCGTGCGGCTGAGACACCGACCACTTGGGGTTCGTCGCTGCCGGGACGAGGCTCGACCTCATCGGGGCCCGGCGATGAACCGCCTGGGACTTTTTGAGCTTCGGGATTCGCGCATAGTTGCGCGCTGTATCGGTAACGGTACCTGTGCTGGCGGTGCGCTGTACGGTCCGTGTACCGGTACTTTGAAAGGATGAGGTATAAAGGCTTTAAGCTTCCGGCGAGGCGTCAAGCGCCGCGGGAGACAGCTCCTTTTTCTCTTAATCGTCTTCGCCCTCGCCTGCCTCATCATCGGTGCTTCCGGCCTCGAGCCATTGGCCAAATGCGTCGAGCTTGCGCTCCTGCTCCTCGACAGACTCCTGGCCGGCCGGCGTGCTGCCCTCGCTCGCGCCCGCCGCGCCCGCTGCCGCCCGCTGGACAGCAAGCGCGCGATAGTCAGAGACGCCATCGTAGATCTCGCAGCGCACGTTGGCCTGCCCAAACTGGCGGTCCTGGAGCATGGCCACGCAGCGCTCGGCATCGTCAATGCTCTTGAAGCGCACCGCGGCTGCGCCGCGCTCGCTGCCCTCGAAGATCGTCACCCTGTCCACTGCTCCCGCCTTGGCACATTCAACTTGCACATCCTGCTTGAGGTTTGCATAAAAGTCGGCATCCGCTTGCGCGGCGGCCGCTTCGTCAAAGAGGCCGGTGATAATCACGGTGGCGTTACGCCTGCCGCCGCCCAGCCCCTCCTCCCATTCCGCCAGCGCACGCTGCTCTAAAAGCCGCTGCCTCTTGCGCAGCATCGCCGTCTCCTTGCTCTCTCGCTTGGGCACCTCGCCCTCACGCTTCTCAAACTTGGCCGGCTGGACGGTCAGGCGCCGTCCCGAGCGCAGCTCGTAGCCGTCACGGAGCGTCACGGCGAGCGCGACCGACTCGGGTTTGAGGAAGCTCACGAGCGCATCGCCCTTCGGGTGCCCCTCCGGCGTGCGGTAGATTCGAATGCGAAGGGCGCCGCTGACTGGGTCGGTCTTGAGCAGCCCCGCCACCTTGAAGCAGCCAGCCAGCTCGTCCTCGGTCACGTCCTCGGTCAGTCCGTTTACATAGACATTGCACCCGCCGTCCGCCTTGAACTTGCTCTTCTTCGAGCGGTTTCGCTTGGGCTTCGCGCCGTCCGCAGTGGGTGCGCCGTTGGCGAGCGCCACGGCCGCGCTGTCGGAACCCGTGGTACCAGCGCCGGCCGAAGAAGAGGCCAAGGAGGAGGCTGCCACGGCTGTCGTGCCGATCTCCGCTGCGCCCCCTCTGGCTTCCGCGTCTTTGCTGGCGGCGCGCGGTGGCCAACTGAGGTCGTCATCCGGATCGTAGGCCATCTGTGCCGCACGATGAAGAGCTGCGGCCCGCTCGACCGCCTCGTCGTCGTCCTCATCGTCATTGTGCTGCATGAGCACGGCGCGCAGCTCGTCGATACTTCCCAGCTCTTGCCATGATGCCATGCCCTGGCACCACAAGGAGGTGAGTCCGTCGACCTCGCCGCGCCGGAGCAGCATACCCAGCTGCTCCGGGGTCACGCCACCACGCTGCCGCCCGCTGGCATCAAGATAGTACCACAGATCGGATGGCAGCGGCGGCGGCTGTGCTAGTGAGGAGAGATGGGTGAACACTTCGGTGACTTCCGCGATCGTGGCCCAGCTGCTCAGGCCCTCTCGCCAGATCGGCGTGGCGCCATGGATGTGCCCGCTAACCCACAGCACGCGAAGCTGTGCAATCGTACACGGCCCTTTGGCTGGCTGGCCGGCACCATCCGTGTAGTAGTAGACGGCTACTGGAGCACTCACGCGCGTCGCCGCGTCTTCATCTTCGCACTCCTCCTCTTGCTGCATCGCAAGCGGTGCACGCAAGCGGCGACCCCTCGTGGGTGAGGCTGGGCGAGAGCATGTGGGCGCCTCGTCTGGCACCCCGTTGAAATGAAGGTGTGAATTAGAACCATTATCTGTGAACACCGTAATGAAAGACACGGGGGAAGCCTACCCTCGTGCACGTCGCGATACAGTAACTATACGAATGCTGCATCAGCATGTCGCAGCGGGCATCCGCGGCACTCCCAGGAGTCACCGTGAGAGACGTGTTCAAGATAGTCTAGGCCACCACTGTGCGCGCAGCAAGGGGCAGTGCCACCGCAATAATAGCAGTAGCCCAGAACCTCCGAGCCGTGGGACGCGTTGCTCGCAGTGATGTACTTTTGTAGTCCACCTAAGGTTGGGACACCATCGAATGGCACGGTCTGCAGCGGTACACCCGCGACACAGTCATCACGAGCCTGTATAAGCGCCCCAAGAGTGTTGATCACTGTCCCCGCGCCTAGCCGGTCGACGCCACTTTGAACGCGAGCATAAAACTGCCACTTGATGTCACTTCGCATCACTTGTTGCGTCGCTTTCAAGTTCTCAATCATCGGCTGAGAGCCATTGTACAGAAAAAAGGCGCGTCCCCCCACATCGAGCATTATCTGCTGGTACTCGATAATGATAAACGAATGTGGCATGAACTCAAGTGCCACAGTGCATGGGTTCGCGAAAGCCCAGTTTGCATTCTGGGCGCCGTGTGGACCGATGAGAAGCTGGTGACGACGAACAGCCTGCAGCTGCTGCACAAGGGTCAGGTTGTCATTGACCCAGACCTCTGCGCTTTGAACGCGTTTTATAGCAGATGCCGAGTGGAGCTGCTGGTGTCGGCCCTGGAGCATGGCCACGAAACGGCGAGCATCCGGCCAGCCACGCGAGTCGAGCCGATTCAGCACGCCAACGCTCAGCGGAGCGCTTGAGTCCTCTGCCAGCGTCGTCTCTGGTTTGACGAAGATGGATACGAGGCGCTGCGCCATCCAAGGCTGTGCGAAGAACGAGTCACCATCGCCTGCCATGAGACTGCGAGTAACAACGCTGTACACGTATGAGCAGTTTTTCGGTACCTGTCTTGGGTCCACGAAGCGTGCACCCATGGCATCCATCAATCTCTCCGACCACATGCTATTCCAGTGTGTCCGACGATGGATGGTGTCAACAATGATTTTCTCCACGGGCTGTCCGTGGCGCTCCTCCAGCAGCAACCAGAAGCTCCAACATTTGAATAAGTACTGCACCGAGTGCCCGATCGCCCCAGCGCTCCAATCCCAATACACAGTGCCAGCAGTTCTTTTACGAATGAGGCAGACTGCTGACCACTGGTGTGTGCTATTCGAGCATGGCGTCGCCGAAATGCTAAGGTTGCTGAGGTCGAACGTGGGCTGACTCGCACTCCGTTGCACGAGCGTCCACTCGATGGACGTGTTCGAGTCGGCTATCACGACTGGCATGAATGGATCTGAGGTGTGGGCACACTAAAAAGACTCGCCGCGGCTGTGAACGCGTGCAGTGAAAGCACTGACTCTTTTGCACTGACCCAACCCTCGCTGGATGCTGCGATCCCGCGCTGCATTCGCACTTGCAGATGCACTACACACATCATTGGCCAAGAGGAGTAGCTTCAGAGCCATTCTACCGGTGTCGCCGAGCAGGGACGAAGCTTGGTATGCTCTGTGGATTTCGTCACTCCGTTGCCGACTATTTCGACGTCGACGTCCATCCGCCTGTCTTCGTCACGTGCCCCCGCTTCAGCATCCCTCCACCGACGCGCGCACAAACGTGCGCGCCACCAGCCGCCCTCGCACAGCACCTGTGATGATGGACGCAATGAGAGGCCATCAACGGAATCATCAGAGGTCAGCAGAAGTCATCAGAGGTCATCAGAGGTTCATCAGAGGTCCTTCGCAAAGCACCTTCGAAAAGCACCTCAAGCGGCCAGCCGATCTGCAATCAGAGGTCATCAGTGGTCATCAGTGGTCATCAGTGATCATCAGAGGCAATCAAGCGGCAATCACCTCGAGCTGCCAGCCGATCTGCAGCGTCTCGAGCCAGCGTGCCGATTTGGGCGGGGATGGTTGCATTGGCCGGAGCTGGCAGAGAGCGACCAGGTCCGCAATGGGCTCGCCATCGTCGTCGTCGAGCGTGTCGTACCTGATGAGGCAGGCCATCAGAGGTCATCAGAGGTCATCAGAGGTCATCAGGCGCTGCTCGTACCTGATGAGGCAGGCCATCAGAGGTCATCAGAAGAGTGCGCGGGCGCAGTGGGGAGTGCGGGCGCAGTGTGAGGCTCGGTGTCGTACTCGACGAGCACTAGCGGCGAGTCGCGCGGTGCAGATTTGATCGACGGAGGTACTCGGATGACTGTGGCGGGAAAGAAACTGCCGCGGAGCCCAGCCTCATGCATCGCCACCTGATGAAGGAGGCAATCGAGGTCATCAATGGAGTCCTCGATGGTGTCATCATAGGCCATCAGAGGTCATTAAATTTCATCAGTCATTTTTTATAAATGGTCATCAGTGGCAATCATCAGTGGCAATTACCTCGACTCGAGCCATCGGACAGAGAGACATTGTGCCCGGGGCGTCGCTGGCAGCCTCGACCGGAGCTGACGCAGACCGCTCGTCAGGGCTGATGTATTGTGGAGGCCAACTCGGAAAGCAGCGGCCAACGAGTGGGGACGGCGTGAACAGCTCTGGCTGCTGTGAATGAGTGAACAACCCTGTGGGCGTCATGCATGTGACCGGAGGCGGCTGCTGTGTGAGTACTCGGCTGGGAGAATGGGCGTATATGTCTGCCTTCTTGTCCTTTTCTCGCGGCGTAGATGGGTACAGGAGGTTCTCTGGGAGGATGAGATGTCTGTTCCTCGCATAGCAAAGCGCGGCTTCCTCTGCCGTGGCAAACATGCCGAGGAAGCACGTCCCACCACCACTGGGCACGCAGATCTGCGCCCGGTATCTCTTGCCGCTTTGTTTGTTGCCACTTGCCTGACTGGACACACAAACGACGTTCCGAAACCCAGACGTGGAACCACTGCCCTTGCCAGCGCCTTTGCCCTCTTCGGCTTTGAGCAGCTCAAGGCCCTCCCTGGCGACAGCCTCGTGCACCTGCGCCACTGACATCGGCTCCTGTCGGACGATTCGTGACTTGTCGAGGACGCCTGGACCATGCCTGACATTGCGCTTTTCGACGTCGAGCATGTCATGATCCGGACCGGACACAAACTTTGCCACCCATGCCTCCGCGCGAGCCTTGGCCTGTGCAAGCTTCGTCGCCTCGGGCGTCGTCTTGTAGAGCTCGAAGGCGTCGATGCATTCGTACTCCTCGAGGTCTTCCTCGTCGCCGTCGTCGTGGTCCACATGGAACAGCGGCGGCTCGTCCTCGCCATCGCCGGCGGGCAGCCAACGCGTGATCCGGCCGACCACCGTCAGGCCACCCTCAAAGGGGCGCGCGACGCGACGCCCGAGGTACTCGTGGCCCTCGTCGCGCCAGCCCTCTTCGAGCTCGGCGGGACGCGGAGGCTTGGGCGGGTTCTCGTCCGCGCCCTTCGTCGGCTCCTTGGACAGCTCTTGAAGCGCCGCACCTGAGAGCATGTGAGAGCGCTTCCGGCTTCTTTATGTAAAGCGCACTTTTCGCAAGGGGGGTCCGCGGTCCACTAGGATTCCTATTAGAAAAGTTTTTCTTTTGTCTCACCGGACCGTACCTAACGAGGCGGGCGACCATCGGGTGGCTGGAACTCCCCCTTGGCAGGGGGCGGTTCGTTGGCCCCTCCCTACGAGCGGCCCCCACAAGTATAGCGGCCTATACGGCCCGGGGTTCATCAGACTGATGACACCCGGTGACCCCTTACCCCCCCCCTCCCGACACATCGAACCCCCCTTTTCCGTAGGGGAAGTTCGGGAGGTTGTGGAAAAACCATCCACCCCGGGGAGGATTTTCCGATGCGTTTCACGGCCCGCCCCCGGATGGGGGGGCGTCGCGCCGTAGGG
>Ga0210242_100906_pt1 | contig 25262 bp, 21 predicted proteins | sample ChrtobMeP5a_16mM_FD_155445 | JGI IMG/M metagenome (GOLD analysis project Ga0210242, IMG submission 155445) | Chrysochromulina tobin associated microbial communities from unialgal haptophyte culture, Seattle, Washington, United States - P5a_16mM | ecosystem: Host-associated > Algae > Haptophytes >... | reverse complement strand
AGTGAACTGTTAATGTTAACTGAAAACCCTTAACGTTAAAGTGTTGTTGTTAATGGTTCCTATTGTTGTTATGTTGTTAGTGTTAAACACTTCAACAGTGTTTGGTCCTTAACGTTAGGCTACTCTAGCTGGAAGCACGGAGCGGAGAGCCCGCAAGAGGCCCGCCCGGGCAGCACGAACACGAAAGCGCGAGCACATACACAAACTTTACTGGATCGCAGAGTAGCGTCCCTCCCATTTTCACGGTCGACTGTGACGATACACGATAGACGATTGCGCACATGCGCAGTGCGCATCAAGATACATCAAGATACGAGACTATGACCCTCTAAATTCACACACATTCCGACGACGACTGCCCCAAATCTATTCTACTGGCGGCCCGCGCGCCTCCTCAACACCTGCCATAGAATCCGAGTTGGCGGCCGAGAATACAAAGTGACGAAACACGTTTGGCCTCCATGGTGCACGGCTTGTTCATCCTTCTGAGCTTCTCAGCGACCGCGGCGGCGCTCTGTACAACAAATTTGCCACGGATACCACAGTCACCCGAAGAGATGGTGCAGCGCGCGGCCGACTCGATCTCCCGAGCTGTGAAGGCGGGCGTGACACGTCAGCTTGTACGGATCGTGGTTCCAGACGACGAACGCACATACAAGGTCTTCGGTGCCGTCGAGATCCAGGGAACGAGCGCTCCTGAAGATCTAGACCCGTGGCCAGGCGGCCTCAAGCAGCAATACCCGATTGCGCTTGGCCTCGGGCGCAAGATGCTCCAACGTGTGACCGGTTGCGAAGCTGCCGCTGTCTCGGACCAGGTGCTGGATGCTGAGGACGCGTGCGGGCTCATCTTGGCGCAAAGTGCGACGGCCGCCGGCGATGCAGCGTGCGTGCTCTTCGCGGGTACTGACCAGATCGGCAAGCTCGCTGAGATCGACGCGATGGCGAATGGGCGACTGCTGTGCCTGCTCAACACGCAATTCAAGCGGCTCGAGGATTTCTCGCTCTGGCAGCGCGGCCGCGCCAAGGCTGCCTATTTCGAAAAGGGCTATGAGGTAACGTACGCCTTTGAAGAGTTTGCGGCGCGCGGCGAGGACGTCAAGCTGTGCTGCGAGTACGGCCTCGGCTGGCGCGCCTTCGTGCTCCTCGACGACCAGGGCGAGGCCGTCCCGCTGCACCAAGGCGCGCTGCCAGAGCGGCCATCGTACAAGTGGATCGAGCAGCAGATCAACAAGAACCACCCGGAGCCACGCTGGGCGAGGAAGATGACGGAGGCTGAGGAAAAGGGTCTGCGATTTATGCGGAAGAATGAGGATGCGTGACGATTTCGGCGTTCCCTCTGGGTGCGCGCCGCGGCGCGCGCGCAGCGCACCGTACACCCCGCCAAGCCGCCATCGGGCGTCTACCGCGTCGAGACGTCGTTTTCCGGAGACCGTTCTCGAAAGACATGACGTGACCAATTCACACAATTCGTGTTGTGAGATCACATTCACTTTGTGCAGAGAAGGCGCGTTGATGAAGGAATCATCGGCGGGAAATCTCGAAGACACATGTTCACGTGAACGACCGCAACGGCGCGCCGCGACGGGAAGGCATCGGTTGGCGACAGCGGCACCAACACCCGAAGGGGGCGATCCGCGCGCGGATGTACCCGTCTTACTTCGCTCGCCACGTGCCAGCGACGCCAGCTTCGGCTCCCCGGACACCGAAGCCGAGCGCAACCTTGTCTGCGCGTGCTTTTGGACCGGGCCTCTCGGCTGCCGAGTGTGGCTGCGCGACCTCATTCACGATCGAGAGCCTCGACTCCTACGGCGAGCGCCGAAGGGGTGGCGGTGACATCGTGGTCGCGCGGCTAGTGATCAGCGATGAAGTCAAGGTGCAGGCTTATGGGATTGACAACACGGACGGCACGTACACGTGCACGTACGTGGCCGAATCGGTCGATCGGCGGCAGAAGCTCCACGTGACGGTCAACGGCATCCCCGTGGCTGGCTCCCCGTTCCGGCCGGAGCTGACGGCCGGGCCGGTCTGCGCGCAGATGAGCACTGCAACCGGCACGTGCCTTTACGACAGCATCGCGGGCAAGCGGACAACCTTCACGGTGCAGGCGCGCGACTGCTTTGGCAACCCGCGCCGCGTGGGCGGTGACAGGTTCAACATGGTCGTGCATGGTGTCGCGCCCAACAGCGCGGAGTACAAGGAGTCTTTCCGCATCTTCAAGCTGCTGGTCGATGACGTCGCCGACAATGGGGATGGCACGTACTCTATCTCGTGGCAGGCGGACTTGCCTGGCAGCTACGACCTCGACGTGTCTTGCGACCGCACGCCGCTCAAAGGGTCGCCCTTCCGCTGCTATCTCGCCTCGTCCTTCGTGCGTCCACCGCTCGCGCTCGGCGCGACGCTCGTGCAGGCCACCGAAAAGTCGGCGCGCGCGCCCGGCGGCAAGGGCCTCGCAAAGCCGCGCCAGACGGCGCCGCCGCTACCGGCCGAGCGACCTGCATGTGTGATGGTCGACGGGCAGCTACTGGTCCTATCGACGGCGCTCTCGATGCCCGGCGCCGCGGGCCGCTGGCCGAGCGTGCACGCCTGCCAGTTCGAGCCGCAGTACATGCACGAGGACGCGTACCTGGCCGCCAAGCCGCCGCCCTGCCGTTGGCGCTCGTGCCTGCTGCCGTCGCACAAGCTCGATGCGCATCACACCCTCGTGGGCGGCGACGCCGCACTGTATGTGCTCTCCCAAAACGGCGGCGCGACGAGGCCGGTCGATGCGATCGCGTGCACGGAGGTGGTGGGTGGCGGCGCCTGGTGCCCGCCGCAATTCCTCGTGCCACTGCGGTGCGCAGGGCCCTCGCCCGAGGCCGTTGAAGGCTTTTGCGCTGCGTACACGCCGCCCATAGCGGCGATGCGCCGGCCGGCGCCGCCGCCGCCCGAGCCCGAGCCCGTCTTCGAGGCCGACCCGGACGATGAGGACTACGTGCCCCCGCCGCCGCCGCCCAAGGGGAAGCCGAAGAAGGCCGCCGAGGCCGAGGAAGCGGCGCCTGCCACGATGGCACTCGGCCCCTGCTTATGGATGCTCGGAGGGAGCAGCATGGGTCCTGCGTCCTTGTCGTGCCTGCTCGACATCTATTCGGTCGAGGAGGAGCGATGGCTGGGCAACCCGTTCGCGCACGAGGAGGAGGCGCTGCAGCCGCCCGCGGTCACCAATGGCGCGTCGTGCGTCGTTCGCCCACTGGCGGGCCAGCCCGCGGACGGCCCAATCTCCATCTACCTCTTCGGCGGACGGCACCTGGATGGCACGCTGAGCGATGAGCTATGGAGGCTTGATCCGGCAGCTCTCGCATGGAGCCTCGTCAAGGGCGACGGCGACCCGTGCCCCGCGCGCGAATCGTGCTCTCTCACACATGTGCTCTCTCGCTACCTCTTCGTGCATGGCGGGCTCAGTGTCGAAGGTAAGGCCTTCGAGTGACTCTCGTACCTGAGTGAAGACCTCTCTGATGACCACTCTGATGACCACTCTGATGGCCTCTCTGATGACCATCTGACGACCTCCCTGATGACCTCTCTGATGGCCTCTCTGATGGCCTCCCTGATGAACTCCCTGATGACCAGTCTGATGGCCTCTCTGATGGCCTCCCTGATGACCCCTCGGATGGCCTCCCTGATGACCTCCCTGATGACCTCTGCTTGCCTCCCTCTTCAGGCACGCCAGCGAGTGACATTTCGCTCTTCGATCTCGCCACGAGCACGTGGTCGCGCAAGACGCCCTCGCCGCCGCTGCCCCTGCGCGGTCATGCCGCGGGCGCCGCGAGTGGCTACCTGTACATCTACGGCGGCGTCGATGCCACCGGCGCGCCCTCGAATGAGGTACACAGGTTCGCGGTGCACGAGCACTTTCCACAGATCGCGGCGCTCAAATTTGACGGCGACCCGAATAAGGCGATGATGGTGAAGGCGTCGCCCTCCCTGAACTCGCTGGGCGAGAAGCTCTCGATCGAGGCGTGGGTGTACCCGCACGAGTTCCTGAGCAAGGGTGTCGTCGTGGTCAAGACGGACCCGAATATGAACACGGGCTTTGGCCTCGTCTCGATTGATGAGGCGACGGCCAAGAAGTATGTGCAGCTCGTTCCGTACAAGCTTCCCGAGGGTGCGCCTAAGGAGCGCAACCCTTGGGAGGGGTGCCTCACCGACGCGGAACGGCTGCCCACGATGGCCTTCTTCGCAGCGGGCATGAAGGCGAACACTTCGGCGCTGCTGCGCGTGCCGCTAAATGAGTGGACCCACGTGGCTGGATCCTTTGATGGCAAGACCCTCATCACATACGTCAACGGCATGCGCGCCGACTACTTCGTCATCGACCCGCCGCTCGCGGATCAGGGCGGCATGACGCACCCAAAGGATGGCGACCTCGCCGTGGGCGGGTTCGCGGCCAAATACCCCTTCAAGGGCCTCATCGACGGCGTGCGCGTGTGGAGCCACCCGATCTCGTGGGAGGAGATCCGCGCGCGTATGAACGAAACCCTCGTTGGCCTTGACTACCCGACGCTCGTCGGCCAGTACTCTTGCAACGAGGGCGCTGGCAACCTGTGCGTCGACTCATCCAAATTTCGTAACGACGGCGTGCTCATGCCCGAGGGCGAAGTGGAGCGCGCGCTGTGCTCGCGCGACTTTGTCGAGCCAATGCGCACACGCTCGGAGCAGCGCGTGGACGAGAACTTCGAGCGCATGCGCGTGTGGCAGCTCGAGTTCGAGAAGCGGGCGGGGCGGCCGGTGACGCAAGCGGATCTGCTGCTCGCGGACGAGTCGATCCGTAAGACCGCTCGCCGCCTGGGCCTGATCAAGACTGATGCGCCGCCGGCTGCGGCGTGAGAGGCCGCGCTGGCCCGCGGGCCGGTGTCGGACGCTCCTTGCGTGCATAATTTTATGTGACTCGCTCGGAAGTGACTGGAGCCTTACGTTATCAAGCATGCGTTCTTGATGTGGGCGGTTGAGTCTTGAGCGAGCAGCATATTTGGGACTCGTAACGACATGAATCATGCAATCATGATCAGTCTCCATGATGTGACCGTGTGTGTATTCGGTGCATGGCGGAGCGGTCGGGTGGGGTGGTGATGCATCGCGTCGCCCTCACCGATGCACGTCGTCCGCACCTCCCATCCGCCTTCCGTTCCGTCGTTTCATGCGCGACGGACCGACCCGTTGACCCGAGCGCCTTTTCCGCTACCCGGCCCAGCGCACACTGATTCGTGACGTTGGGCCGACGTTGGCGCCACCGTCCTCACATGTCATTCGCGGTTTTCGCCTCCCCCTCCGGGGGTGCGGCGCGCGCGCGGGGAGCGCGACGCGCGACGCACGCCGCACGGCGGGTAGGTCGCCCGAGTATCGTATCGCGGTTCGGTTGGAGTTGCGGCTTAGACCAATTGGCTTATAGGCGTTAGACCTTCGCTTTTTTGGCCAGCTTTTGAAATCTGGGCCCTCGCCTAAAGGTACGGACGAAGGGACGATCCGGTCTCGGGTCTGCGGGCTGGCGTCTGCGCGCTCACAAACGCCAAACGAAACAAAACGAAACCAATAGCAATACCGTAACAGCTCTTAGAACACGCGAATCGCGTTCACGGTTCACCGGGGATATCGCGCGAGAATACGTCAGGATCACAAATGGTCCGAGGTGACGTCTTCAATTTCGTGTTATTGGAACCAACTCTCCAAAACGAGCACCGATGTCGGCGGCTCACCCGGCTCTCGATGATTTTAGTCGATCTGAAGCGCCGCCATTGCAGCACTCTGCGTATGATCAGCCCCTGCCGAGTCCGGCACGCTTGAAGATGGTTCCACCTCAGCCCGCGAGAGCACTCGCGGATGGACACGCGGATGGACGCGTCTCATAAACGCTCTCCTCTCCTCGACGCTCATCCGCGCTGCCTCGGGTAACGCTTTTAAGATTTGACAGGTCCATTTCTCCTTTCCGGGCGTGAGCACGGCGGCGCCGAAGTGGAACGAAAGTGGATCTACTTCAGCATCCTCGCCTCGCGTATAGAAGATGCAGGCGGTCCCCTTGCGAGGCCGAACTGCGAGGCCGCCCTCGCCTCTCGCGCAACGCTCGCTGGCTTCGAGGATGCGCGCTGCGGCGTCGGCGACCGGCTTGCGACCATCGCCAAGGGCCTCTCCGGTGTGATGGTAGCCGGTGCAAATCATCATGGAGGCATCTGATGCCAGGGCTGCAGTGGCATCTGATGCCAGGGCTGCAGAGGCTGGCTCTAGGGTAGTCGAGGCTGAGCCTGCGATCGGAAAGCATGTCTCGCCGCCGTCGAGCTCATCCAGGTCCGTCAGGTAGCAGATGCACGTTCCCCAGCGATGCTCGTGCCTGTTAACATCGATGTGGGCTCCATCGGTGGCAATCATATACACTCAGATTCACTCAGAGGCACTCAAGAGGCAATCAGAGAAGCGAGTAGGAGACCTGTTAGTATCGACGTGGGCCCCATCGGTGGCCCGTAAGCTGCTTGTAATGTCGAATCCCGGACTGGAGAGCGTCCGAGCAAGCTTGACGCCACCGTCCAGATCGTGTGCAAGAGAGCCCATCAGCCTCCCGATGCGCTCCTCAATGTCACGTGCGACTGCGTCGGGCGCCGAGCACGGCCTCCACTCTATCATCTTGCCAGGGTCCTGGTCGACGTTTTCGTCGAGGACTCCCGCCGCCATTGCCTGCAGGAGGGGCTGCATCTTCGTCAGGAGCTTGACTTGGCGCTTGCCGAGTGCAACAAGGTGGTCGCATTCGGCATCAGTGAGAAAGGACTCTAGCACGTAGACTAGGGGCGTAGACGAGGCGGGTGAAAGGCTGCACAAGCGCGCCAATCCTGAGGCGTCGCATTGCGAAGGCTCCGCCTCCGGGATCGAAATCCTTTGGCGTGAGCCCTTCAACGTTTGCTGCTGCTGCTGTAGTTTGATGTCGTCGTCCAGCTGGCTCCTCGCTCTTGCGAGATAGCTCGCTCGACGTGCTGCCGTCGCTGCACGGCCAGATTCTAGTGCTGCGCGCAGGCGTGCTTCTTCTTCAGTGTGGGAAGATTCTCGGTCTTGCTGTTTGGCTTCTGTCCACTGACGCTCATTCTCAATGACCAGATTGGCAACACCCTTCGAGCTTGTCTCCCTCATCGATGAGGGGCTAAGCGGCGGCAAAAGTTCGCCACTCCCTTCACAGGCTCCACGCTGTGAATTATAAAAAACCTCGTTAATGGGGAATGACTTCTGAAGTAAGCGCGCCGCCCGCCCGCGCCGCGACTCGCGAAAGCGCGCCCGCTACGCCGCTAACCTCCTTCGCAGGGCCACCCGCACGGTCGCCGTCTCGTGCTCACGCGCACAGACCCCGGCTCGCTCGAGGCAACCTCCCTGCGTGGCAATGCGGCCGCGCGACGGTTTGCTGCTTTTGACGCTCGCTTCCCAACGATGCATTTTGACGCTCGCGAGTCCCGCCGTTCCGTCAATTGCGTCGCCCGAGGACCTGAAGGCCTTTGCCCTTGCTGCAGGAGCCAAGTATCAGGACACGTTCCGTGCGGCAGTCCGCGAACAAATGCAGCGTGGCATCTTCAAGTCTGGCGTCCGTGGTGCGAGGCCGCAAGAGATGCTCCTCCTCGCTGCCGTTACGGCCGAGCTCAATGCAGACGTCCTGGTTGAGACGGGTCGAGCGCGTGGCGACAGCGCACTCATGCTACTTTCAATGTTGCAGCGTGTACGAAAAGCCCGTGGACAACCGCCGATTGAATTCCACAGTGTGGATTGGACGAGTGCACGCTGGCACATTCCGGCAGACAACAAAGTGGCGTTGAGCCGGCTCAACCTATTTCCCAACGTCACGCTTCACGACGGCGATGCATCGCTCGTGCTGCCGGAGCTCTTGCCCACATTGCGCGGTAAACGCACCGTGCTCTTCACCGATGGGCCAAAGGGTTACGCTGGGCTGGCCCTACAACGGCAAGCCATAAAGATGCCGCACGTGATCGCACAGTTCATTCATGATGCATCGTACGGCTACGATGTACGCGCTGGACTCGAGAATTTGCTCACGGGGAAGACCGGTGACATGAACCGCGGCGCATGGCCCTGCACCAGCGAGGCGTTCTATTCCGACGACCCAGATTGGCAACGCGCCAACGGACACCTGGATTGGGAACTTGGTGTCGATCCGAAAGCCCTGTCGCACAAGCACAAGCAGCCGCCACCATGTTGCATGTACCGCGCTCCTGCGCCTTGCTATGGCGAGGGCGTCAACGTCACTGAAGCCATCGGACTCATAATGCGTCGTGATGATGCTCGCAGCTGCCTCGAGTCCAAAGAATCGCTCCCCGAGCCTCAGTGTTGCCAGCCACACTGCTCTCCGGAGTGCCTTGCGTGGGCGGCCAGCTGCCAGCCTAAAGCGTTTCCAAGAAAACCGCGCAAGCTGGCGTCGTAGGAAATGCGCAGCCGCGCGGCTGCTGAGCGCGGCTCCACCTCCAGAAGAGAGGCGGCAGCGCGACGCGACGGCAAGTTGGGAGTTGACCTGGGCTCTGTACATTGACGTTGACAGTTGACTGGAATGTCGAGGAATACAACGTGAGCGTCAGAGAATGTACGTAACACCAGTCCGTCTGCTCGTGAGGCCCCTGAGACCTAACGGCGTCTCGAAGCGGTAAGCGTCTTTAACCCCTAACCGGCACCTCCGCTACGGCTACTATAGCCGCAGCGCCAGACCACAGACGCCAGCGCGGCGCGCCAGGACGCAGGAGCATGTCCCTTGTCCGATGTCGCCCCCGCGTAACGTATGGACGTATCGTACCGGTTCGTAGAGGACCCTTTGGGGGATCAAAGCCGCTGCGCGTATAAAAGGGCGAATCGGCATCCGCGACTCGGCGCAGTCTGCCTCTGGCGAAGCTCATCAAACTCCCAAAACGCCACGCAGATCAAACTCCCCGTCCCCCTCGGAGCCTCCAGAGGCGACCAGCATGCCCTTCCTCACCTTCAAAGATACAGTAAAGTTCAGATCGCTCGATACTTGCACGATGCATGTTACGCCGCCAACGAAAACCTCTCGGCTGTCGAATCATCCGCCGTGCTCAACTGCTCATGGGCACTTGGGAAGCTTTGGTCGCCGGCTTTGGTGACCTGGACCTGTGCGCTGTGGAGCTCAAAGCTTGCTTGCTTGCTTGAGCTCAACGGCTCAAGGCGCTCGGAATGATTCGTCACGGGAGGAGTCGTGACAGTCAGTGTGGACGTCTAAGATGATCTGTTACGAGCTCTTCACTTACGAACTCTGTTCGTTTCGCCTGCATGCTTTTTACATATAGCTCCCAGTCCCTTGTTTTTAGTTACACGATTTATCTCCGTCCGTCGACACGATCCATGGGCGCCGACGAGCCTCCGTCGCTGCATTGCCGACATGATACGCCGCGACGTCCTCACATCGCCGTTTACATGGCGGATGACCTTGGATTCCATGACTGGTCACTTGCTGGATCGTCCGTCGTGCAGACACCTCACCTTGATTCCCTCGCCCGCCAAGGCATCGTGCTCACGCACTTCCGCGCGCCGACGTGGTGCGCTCCGTCGCGCGCATCCTTTTTGACTGGTCGAAATGGATGGGAGGTAGGTGTCAGCGCCGCCTTCGGCTGGACTCAGATCGGAGAGGATACGTTGCTTCTGCCCGAGGTTCTCCGTCCGCTCGGCTACCGCACAGCCATCGTCGGCAAGTTTCATTTCAACCCACGGACGTGCTTGAAGCACCACAAGTCGGGCGGGAGTGCATTTGGGTGCGGCTTTGACGCGCAGTACGGATTCATCGGTGGCATGAGGTCGGTGGCGTACCCTCTCGAACGCAACGCCGGCCGCCACGCACGATCGCCATCACATGAGTGACTGCTTGCCTCTGTGTGCTTGCCTCACTCTTGGCCGGCGTCATGGACTTCTGCGATCGCACGCAGCGACTACTACGCGCACCACCCCACGTGGAGTCGGAACGGGGTGCGGCTGCGCGAGAGTGGGTACATGACGACACTGCTCTCGGCCGAGGCGGAGCGCCTCGTGCACGAACACGCGGCGCGGCACTCGAACGCGTCGCTCTTCCTGTGGCTCTCTCTCAACGCGCCGCACGTGCCACTGCAAGCACCAGATGAGTGGCTCGCACGCCAGCCACTCACGCTGGACACGACGGTGCGCACGTACGCGGCCATGGTCGGCGCGATGGACGACGCTTTTGGCCGTACCACGAGCGCTCTACGCGCAGCGGGGATGCTGCGCGACACTCTCATCGCTTTCATGAGTGATAACGGTGGACCGAGCCTCCCGACCGAGTGATGACCGCTAATGACCGCTGATGACCGCTGATGACATGCGCATGGGCCGAGCCTCCCGACCGAGTGATAACCGAGTGATCTGCTTGCAAATGAGTACGAGTGAGTGATCACTGAGTGCCACTCATGACCACTTTACTGCCGCCCTCATCAGGAGGCCCTCATTAGCCCTCATCAGCCCTCATCAGCCCTCATCAGCCCTCATCAGCCCCCATCAGCCCTCATCAGCCCTCATTAGCCCTCATCAGCCCTCATCAGCCCTCATTAGCCCTCATTAGCCCTCATTAGCCCTCAACCCCTCATCAGGAGGCCCGATCATACCGGCTGTGTGCAACGGTGGGCTACGCGGCGGCAAGGGCAGCCCTTATGAGGGCGGCGTACGCGCACCCGCCTTTTTCTATTGGCCCGCGTGCCTCGGCAACGGCCCGCGCCACTCGAGCAATGCGCCCGTCCACATGGTAGACCTCTTCGCAACCCTCGTGACGGCCGCACAGGTCGATCAACGGCCGGGCGCACAAAAGGCTCTGTGGGCACGAGTGCGCCGCCACGCACCGTACTCTCTCTCGGCGTGGGGCGCACTTGCGGACAGACGTGCTGCCGCCGTCGATGGCTCGAGCGCCGTGACGAGCGCGCGGCAACTCGGCGACGGCGGCGACGGTGGCGGACGGCATCGGAGAGGCCGAGGCCGTCGCAGGCTCGTGGGTACGAAGCAGCCAGGGAAGGCAGTGGAGTCCGCGAGGCTCTCGGCGAGGCTCGCGCTACACCAGAGGCAGCTGGTGCTACAGATGAGCGCCTCGTCAGGGGCAGTGCTACGCGGCCGCTGGAAGCTTGTGCTCGGTGCGATGCGCTGCTTGGAGGTTCCAACTGGCTTGCCTCATGATGCCAAGATCAAAGGGTTCCGTGCTGACCGTTGGCTACTGCATCGGCTCGGCGAGTCGAATGGTAGCGTGCTGGGCAGCGCGCGAGAGACGCGCGCTCGGCTGCGCGCGGTGCGGCGCGCCGGCGTCGAGTTGCAGCTCTTTGATGTGCAGGCTGATCCCGGGGAGCGTACTGACCTGCTCGCCGGCCTGCGACTCGGCCACAAGGTGGAGGTTTCGTCGGTCCATGCGAACGAGACCCTAATTAGGAACGAGACCCGCGCCAAGTTGACACTGGTGGGTAATCTGCTCGCGTACTATCTTGGCGCGCTGCACGTCGGCCGGCGCAACCTCGAGCGCGCCCAGGCCGAGGGGCGGGTCGAGCGCGGCGGCACGCGTGGTTGGGAAATGATCGTGTGGTTTTGCCGCCAAGTGGAATTCGCATGGACAACTGCCCGGTGGCGCGAAGCTGCGAGGATGAGGTGCCGCGGCCGCTCACAGCGCGAACGTGACGAGCTCGAGGCCGTGCCGTCGATGGCACAGCAGCTCGGCGTCGGAAAGGGTACGCACGGGCGGCTGCCGCAGCGTCAGGGCAAGCAGCAACAGCAGCCGTACAGCAGCAGCATCTAGGGGAGCGGCAGCCCCCCCCGGCAGCAGCAGCGGTTAGGCTTAGCGTGAGCGGGTTAACGTTCACACGCGAGTTTCGTGTTAACGTTCACGCGAGAGAGGCGACGAGCGAGGGGGCCGCCATGCGCGGACCCATCTCGGCCTTGCCCTCGCGGCTCTAGCTCGATGCAGGCATGGAAGCAGCTCGATACGGCTCTCAGGTGGGCCAGGATGACGCGTGCTGCGTCTCTTCGCCCCGCCAAGGTGCGGGGGGAGGACCGCGAGAGGCCATACCGGGTGGAGTCTCGGTGGCGTGTCATCGAGAGCTATACGGGGTGTAAGCTAGGGGAAATGCAAAACCACGCCTGCCGTGCATCATCGAAGAATCTGATTTCCAGTTATGGAAATATGGGTCAATCTCGACTCCCAGCATTTCTCCACGCTCGGTCCATCGATGGAAAGTATGTTACATGGTGCAAAATAGCACGACGCTGCGGTCACTGAGAGAGTGGAAGTGTGACTCTTCCGAAGATCTCGCGCTGCTGAAACATCGCCGCCGACTCGCGCGTGATGCTACCATTGGCGCCTTGTACTTTACGCACGGCCTTCACGACAAAGTTTCACTGCGTAAGTCATCGCTTTGCCTGAACGCAGTCTTTGGGAACAGATTCCGGATTTCGTATGTGCAGTCCGATGAGCTCTGGACCTCTGCACTGACCTGCGACCCGGTGCAGAGTTCCCGGAATACCACACAGCGACGGTGTTGGGTGGAGCTGATGATGCGCAAGCTGGAGGCAGCGCGTCTGGCGCCTTTTGACATCACCATTATGATCGACTCCGACATGTTTGCCAACCCGCTCGCCCGCCATCCTACCGACCGCGGCTCCACCCTGTCAGCCCTGCGCTCGCGCTTTGCGAATAGCGACGTCGACATACTCTTTGGCATGGAGTCAAGCTTCTTCTTTTCGGCTGAAAACACCCTCGGCCCGCGCGTCGACCTGGCGGAGCTTGAGCCCGGCATCAACGGTGGTTTGGTGATCTATCGTAGAAGTGCCGCGACTGATCGCTTTTTTGCATGCACGCAGCAGCTGATGAGGCAGCACATTGGTGGGCTCGTGGACGAGCAGTGGGCGTACCAGAGGATCGTGAACACACACGGCATGAACTCTATCCAGGCGCAGCTTCTGCCTCGCCAGTGGAGCTGCAAGTTGGGCGTACATCACACCTGGGCACCCGACGATTCAAGAGGCGTCGACCGGACTTACACCGAGGTTGGTATCGATGCGCGCCCCGTCAAGTGCATTTTCGTGCACTCGCATGCACTCAATATGGAAACGGTCGAGCGCCAATGCAGCGTCCAGAGTCCCGAGGCTGATGCAGCCGATGCTCAGGTTGCTGCCGCTGAACTCCGAAGCCGATTTGGCGCGAGAGCTGGAAGTCGTGGGGGCAGAAGTCGTGGTGGCAGAGGTCGTGGGAGAGAGAGCAGGGAGAGGACGAACGAGTTCGAGAGGATGTCTCGGCCTGCGTGAGGACTGGCTGCATTCGGGATTCGCTCAAATACGCGAGCTGAAGAGATTATATGGTGGCCAAGGCCAAGAGGTGGGTTCCGTTTCGCGGCGCTGTGGAGACAACTCATTCATGGAGCTCTGTGATGAAGAGCCGGCACTTCACACTCTATCATAATTGATAAAATCTGTACAATATAGAAACCACTGGTTGCCTAGAAAGCGCTGGGCTTCTTAGGAAAAGTATGCTTTGTGTGTGTCCGATCGCCGGTTCTCGTCTCTGTGAACGTTAACACGACAGACGCGACAACCGTGGGACGGCGATGAGCACGAAGCTATCGGAGGCGCCCGATGAGCACGAAGTTACCGGAGGCGCGTCCTTGACCACGAACATAGACGTGGACATGGGCAGCGACCGTATCGCTCTTCGGCCCGCATCGCTGTTCCGCGAGGCGTTGTCCGACGTCGTATCTGCCGTGCCAATCGCCCTCGTGGACATCAGCAAGCTACTCGTGCCAGCACTAACCACCATGCACGTCGGGCACTCTGCCGACGCCACTGCTCTCGCGGGAGCCGCATTGGGCACACTCACCTTCAACATTGCGGGCTGTATGATTGTTACTGCACCGCTCAATGCAATGGACACCATCGCTCCGCAAGCTTTCGGTGCTGGCCGAAAGGAGGGTGTTGGGCTTGCGTTGCAACGTGCCTTGATTGTGGCAGTTCTCTTCATGGTACCAACGCTGCCGCTGTGGATTTGGGCCGAACCCATTCTCGAGGCCCTGGGTCAGCCGACCGAGGTCGCATCCTACGGCGCTTACTACATGCAATTGCTGATGCCCAGCCTTGCGCCACTCGTGGTCTTCGAGGCGATGCGCAAGTATGTCTATGCGCAGAACATCAGAATGCCGCCCTTGCCCGCTGCGCTGATCGGTTTGGCGTCTCACCCGCTGTGGCTTCAGCTGTGGTGTAACACGGGTCTTGGCGTCACGGGTGCACCGATTGCAATTGCCTCCGCGTATATGGTCATGTGCACCGCTTTGTTTGTGCACCTGCGATGGTTTGCCCCGTCCACGCTCGGTGCGTGGCCGCGCGGTTATCAGCAACGGCTTCTTTGGCGGGACCGCGCGGCCTGGCGCCATTTCCTGTGCACGTCTGCCGCAGCGCTCGTGTCTCTATCTGAATGGCTCTATTGGGAAGTGGTCTGTTTCCGAGTGGGCGCCTTCGGCACGTTGCCATTGGCGGCATACGGCATCGCGTACTCGCTGGAGCCCGTATTCTTCATGGTGCCGCTAGGGCTCTCGACCGGCCTCGCGAACAGCATTGGCAACCGCCTCGGCGCCGGCCAGGTGGCTGGGGCAAAGCGGCTGACGCTCGCTGCGTTTCTAATCGTTGGCGGCATCATCGTCACCTACGTGCTCATCGCATATGCTGCGCGGCGCGCACTCACCGGTCTGTTCTCAACCGATGAGATGGTCCTTGCCGCCGCCGCCGAGCTCTGGCCCGCATTCTGCATCTTCATGCTCGCGTCTGGAATTTTTGCCCTGCTGCTGGGACTTAACCGTGGTCTTGGCCTACAGGGATGGAATGCGAAATGCGTCATGGCGATTATGTGGCCGCTCGGGGCCCCACTGGTCATCTTCGCAGCCCATACCCCGACCGAAGTGTGGTACATGCTCACAGTCATGTACGGCCTGCTGCTGTTGGGGCTTGCTGCAGGGGCAGCGTGCTCGTCGTGGGAGCATCTGTCGCGGATAGCTATCGCAGCCGCCTCGAGCGGCGAGTCGTGTGATGCGGATGGTGCTCCTACCGAGATGACGACGATGCCTCCAGCAAGCGGTGGCCTCGCCGCTATGGATTCTTGCACAGAACGAGCAGCGGACAGAGTAGAGCGTTGATATGCATGAAACAAGTCCGCCCTCCCGGTGGGGCGAGGCGCGAGGGAGTGGGTGGGGGCCACCCCGACCCACTGCGCTGCAGACCCACTGCCGCCCCGCCGGCACCCGTCGTGCGTCGAGAGACGCGCACCGACAGCGCCCAGACGTTCCCACTGAGGTTTACGATCCCAGCACCCAGGCGCCGAGACGCCTGCGACGTCCGGTTCGGCGCACTTTTTTGACCTAGGGGGACCTTCCCACTACTCAGGTAATTACCCCATAGGCTTTGAACACTGTGGGGCGCACTTTTTTGACCTAGGGGGACCTTCCCACTACTCAGGTAATTACCCCATAGGCTTTGAACACTGTGCCGGTAAGACCGGACATGACACGCCGATCGAAGCGATAACGGACGGCGCGCGCCGCGCGCCGGCGGCTGGCGCGGCCGGGCGGCCCGTTTCGGTTCAAAATTATCGGGGGGAGCTACCAAAGACTCCTCTACGGTAATCAGTATTTCGAGTACTCGACTGTACGTTCTACACACGAGCTGCTACCCCTACAACACACAGACGCACGCCGGTGCGTCCACGGCCGCCTTCGAGTGGAATGTGCAGGATCCCATCTCGCACTGGTAGGATGCTGATATAGCCTCATGCAGCGGCATATCGCACATCGCCCATGGGCGGAAGCTCGACGCCGTCGAGCCACACGTTCATCGCCGCAGAGGCCGCGTCATAGGCCACGGCGGCCTTATCGGCCTTGCCACTCAGCGACTCCTTGAGCTTGTCCATTTCCACCATGAGCTTTCTCCAGTCTTTGACCTGCTGAATCCTGTCAGGCGGGATCTTCGAGTCTATTTTGAACGCGACGGCAAGCAGATATCCAGCTGACTTCAGCTCGTCGTAGGCGGTCGACATCGACTTGTCCTGAGTCTCATACTCTGTGCTGTAAAAGGAGCTCTTGGCCATCTTGATGTCACCGGAAGTAATCGACTTCTTCATGTTTTGGAATGCCGCTACGACGGTCGTGATCCGGCCGTAGTACCTAAGCTTGGCTCTGGGAATGCTCGTGGTCTTTCCACTCGTAGCGCCGCCGCTAGCAAGTGCCGGCACCGCTGGCAGCAGTGCGGTAGCGCTGAGCGCTAGCGACACTACGTCTCGCCGGCTGCAAGTGGATTGTTGATGCAGTGGCCCTGGCTGGATTACCAGACCAAGAGCGGCGACGAAGCAGCAGAGAAACACCATGTCAACTGGACCGATGAGATTAATTAACTCTACTTCATGTTAAAATACACACAACATTACTCTTCACGAAGGTTCAGCAGCCACACGCCGGGGTATTTCACCAACGTAGGAATTACTGATGATAGGCGTTTTCGGAATACATGTACCTATGAGCCCAGCGCACGGCACATCCACTTACATGTCCGATATCATGGATCATGGCTTCATGGGTCTAACACGGGTTGGGCGGATTCCGACATCCCCGGGGCGGAGGGAAGGTGAACGCCGGACGGTGCTGCATCCGGTTGCTCATGAGCCGCCATGCCTACATCGCCGCCGCTCACTTTTGGTCCTTTTGGTACTTATCGCGGTACTCCTTGTTGATGATGCCGTTCTTCATCATCGGCTCGCCAGGGCGCAGAGCGTAGTCCATGCTGACACCGCCGCCGCGGAACGCCGGCACGACGTAGCCGAGCGGCGCGCCCGCGTGGCCGGCCTCCTCCGCATTGCCAAGGGGCAGCGTGATCACGCCGCCGTCCTCGGAGTCAATCTGCGCAAGCTGCCTGTACTCGAGCAGGTTGTCGCGCGCTTCGGCGAGGGCCTTCTTTGCCTTGGCCAAATCCTTCTTCTGGGTGGCCTGGGAGAGCGTCTCGACGGCCTTGGTGTATGCAGTCTGGTCCTTGATCATAGCCTTCTGCGCATCCGACTTCTTCTTGCGCTTGGTGGAGCGCTGGCCCTCGACAGCACTCGCGTACAGCGGCAACGCGGTCGTCGCGTCATCGGCGCGGCGCACCACCTCCTCCATGCCCTCCCAGTCGCCGACCTCGAGGGCCGCAGGCGCCAGCTGGTCGACGGCGATCCACGCGCGGAGGATGCGCGGCAGGTAGCGGTATTTGGCCATCGGGAAATAGTAGTTGTTCGCCGGATTGACCGACTCGATCTTGGCCGAGGCAGCCAGCGGCCAGGCCGCGGAGGCAACAGCGCCAATGAAGCCTCCAAGGACGGCACGGCGATCGACGGCAGAGCACATCACGGATGAGGCGGCCGGAACTGCAGCACAGCGAGCCGGCACAGCTGGCGAGAAGGCTACCGCGGTGGCGACCATCGCGTTCAACATTTCCAAGAAGATCGCTGTGGAATTTGGAGAATCCCCAGATGCGGTTCCAGATACGATTCATGGCACAATTCTTGAACAAGCAAGGTGTCAAGTCGCGGCCTGCAGGCGCGGCGGTCTAACGTGGCCTTTTCGCAAACACAGTCACCCGAATTCCGGCTGTGCCGTTTCTGAACTGACCTTTTCGCAAGTACGTATCCACGTTTTCCGACACTTGTCAACCTTTTCTCGTCGTTTCGCCCCCTGCCCTGAACATCGCCGCCAACTCATAAGGACCAGAACAGCTCTCATGTCGGACCCTGCGACCAACGTAGTCCGCCAGATGAAAGCCCACAACACGGGAAAGGATGAGTACATAGACGGCAACGGCATACCCTACTCGGAGTCGCTCCGCCGGCTGTCGTGGAGCGTGCAGACGGATATCCCCGCCATCGGCCAGTTTTCGTCCACCATCCAGCTCCCTCTGCTCAAGGAGGCGTACGGCCTGAAGGACGGCGTGCACTTCCTGCACCCGACGCAGTACACGAAGCTGCGCCACACTGACCACCTGAGCTTCGCCAAAACTAACTCCGACCTCGGCGTCGGCATCCTCGCGGACCCAAAGGCGCCGACCGTCATCGACCGCCTGTACATTGGCAGCAGGACGATGGCACGGCCAAAGCAACGCGTGCCGATGGGCCGGTATGAGATGGCTGCCGATGTCGCCTTCATTAACTGCGCCCCACTTAACGCAGTGCCACTCTACTCAGAGCAGATTGCGCGTTCGGGCACCGTCCAGCCCAACATCTTTGCCTATGAGAAGCGATGTGCCGCGTACGCCGAACTCGGCCGGTACCGCGAGGCGCTCCAGGACGCGGAGTTCATCCTCGCTAACTGCAGCAGCGCAGAGCTGGGCTCGGCCCGCATGCGTGTCAGGGCGATCAAGGACTTTCTGAAGAAGGTCGACAACTTTGAGCCTGGCTACCACCACGCCGTCTCGACGCTCATCTGCCTGCTGCGCCCACGCGAGCACCGTCAGGTGGTGCCGTCTAGCCCGTCCCTGTACGGACGGCCGGAGACGGCCCACTCGATTGGCAAGGGCCTCACCGGCGCCGCGTCGGTTGGCTCGCTGCTCGCGTTCGACAAGGATGGCGATGGCAACATCGACATGGATGAGTTTGAGGCGGGCATCTTGACTCTCGGCTACAAGGCCAAGAAGTCCGACAAGAAAGTCTTCAAGGGCGGCCCCACCCAGCGGGGCGTCATCTGAGGTGCGCCGCTGCGCTCTCTCGATGAGCTCTTGAGCCCTTGTGACGTGTGGCCCCATAGCGGGTTGGTATTAGCCAAAAGCGCAGGATGGATGGAAGCAGCCTGTGTCCGCGGATGACCGCGGTGCGCGGCTTGCTTCTATTCATGCGCATGCACGGGCATCTGCTGGTGTTATGTCTGTTGCGGCTTGCGGACCCTTGATCCTTCATGCTTCGCAGGTCTCCGCCAGGGTCGGGTGGCGTGTGGTCGGCGATTGGGCGCTCGACTCCGGCAAATTTCGTTTGCGTGAGCGGTGTGCCTGTGTGGTCGGAACGCCCGGACTCCCGACGGCACGCGCGTCTCTTCATAAGCATGGCATGTGTCGACTGTGCATGTGAAAGCAGCCACGCAGGAGGGTGTGTTTTCTCCAGAAAGGAGCGGAAAGCGTGCGTGTGAGACCGTGTGTGTGACCGCGCGGCTGGAACGCGCACCAAGTCTTAACCGAAGACTGCGAATTCCGGTTTTCGGCGCCCGCGAGCGCCGCAATTGGAGCGCTGTAAAACGCGTTGTGTTGAACAGGCCGTCTGCGGCCTAGTCACGGGCGCGTGACGTGGAAGTGTTTCTGTGTCGCGAGGGCCCATAGGCGACGCGTTGCCGCCAGTCTGGACGCCACGCATGTCCGAGGAAGTTGCTGCAAATCTGGCGGGAGACGAAGCGGATGGCCACAAGAAGAAGAAGAAGCACAGAAGTCACCGCCACGACGATCAGGACGGCCTCAGGAAGAAGAGGAGGAAGAGGCACCGACACGACGAGAGCCGGAATGAGGACGATGGTATTGAGAGTGTCGACGGCGACGCTCCTTCGCCGTCTGAGACAAACGCCGTGGCTCACGATGGTGATGCGGAAAAGCCGTCGACAGCTCCTCGGTCGGACGGCATGAGCGAGGGCATGCTCCATCCGGTCGATCGCCGTGACCTGCGAGATGATCGCTACCCACCGGACGACCGCCGGCCTCCGCCGCACCCAGATGAGCTTGATTCATATGATCGCCATGGACCACCAACGGTCTTCGTTGGACACGATGATCGCTACGGCGACCGCTTCGGCGACCGCTTCGGCGACCGCTTCGGCGACCGCTTCGGTGACCGCCACGGCGACCGTCACGGCGACCGTCACGACGACCGCCAAGGCGACCGCTTCGGTTCCGGTGGCCGCTCCGGTGGCCGCTACGGTGGCCGTTACAACGGCAACCGGCGATCTGGCGCCCCTCCCGATCGGTATGGCGACCGCAGGCACGCAGACCGATACGACGAAGGGAATCGAGGACGCGTCTACAACGAGCGACGCGTCTACGATGACGACGCCAACCGCTTCGATTTGTTGGCGCGGCGCGGAGACGACGAGCGGAGGCTCGATGACGAGCGCCCGCAGCACAGAGAGGCGCGCCGCTATGAGCCGAGCCGCTACGAAGCGTCCGGCGACCGAGGCGGCGATCGCGGGCGCGAACGGCGTGGCGATGAGCGCAGCGACGATCAGCGCGGCGGGCGGCGCCCGCGCAGCCGCAGCCGCAGCCGTAGCGTGAGTCCTCGGAGCTTGGCCCGACGCAAGGCGAGAGCCGCCCCTCCGACGCGCTTCTGGGACGGGTTCCAGTGGGTCGAGAACGTGGACGCAAACCTGCTCGCGCGCCAAGCGGCACCCCTCATCCAGGCGACGCGCAAGGATCGCCGGCTGTACGTGGGCAATCTGCCGCAGAGCATGGGGCTGACCGAGAAGCAGATCAGTGAGTTCCTGAGCGCAGCGATGCGCCAAAGGGGGATGATTTCGGTCGAGGCCGAGGATCCAATCTTATCAGTGTGGATGGCGCCCGATGGTCAATACTGCTTCGTCGAGTTCCACACCATCGAGATTGCGGCGCAAGCCCTCGGCCTCTCGGGCACCGTGCTGCTCAACCAAGCGCTGCGCATCTCGCGCCCGAATAATTGGATACCCACGCCAGAGCTCTATCCCCCGGGCGCGGCTTACGCGACGCACACCGGCATGTCCATCGCAGGACCCGCGGGGAGCACGGCGAGCGCGGATGCTGCCGCAGAGCGTGCGCAGTCGCTCGCTCGGATTGGTGTGCCGATGGCCACCACTGCGGCCATCGCGATGGCGGGCGTGCCGATGGCCACCCCCGCGGCATTACCGATGCCCCCTTCGCTGTTGAACCCGATGCTCGCCGCCGCACAAGCTGCTGCCCAAAAGGCGGTCGCTGGCCTCGCGACGGCCGCCGGTCTCGCGTCAGCCGCCGATGCTCACCACGGCGCCCTTTCCACAGACCTTTCTTACATGGGTATGGGTAGAGAGCCATCTGCGAACCTTCCACCGGCCGCTGCTGTGGCTGCTGTGGCCCCGCCGAGCGAGATTGCCAGCGAGATCGTACGCTGCTCGAATATGCTCACGCCGGCGGAGCTCGCCGACAGCCATGAGCGCCTCGAGATCAAGGAAGACGTCCTAGAGGAGTGCCGCAACTATGGGACAGTGCTCGCCATCAAGGTGCCCGTCTCGAATAACCCGAGCTGCGACATCTACGTGCAGTTTGAGCAGCCGTCTGCCGCCGCCGCGGCGGTGGTGGCCTTGCGCGGCCGCAAGTTTGACGGGCGTGTGGTGGGCATGGAACTTTGCACGGCGGCAGCTTTCGAAGCCATCATCGATGGAGAATGAGAAGGCCCATCGTGAGGGTCGCTTTGGAGCGAGGTCCGTTTTTATCTGCTTTACAGCACAGAGCAGGGAGCCTGTGCGGCACAGCTCTTTGCGAGAACGCACAGCAAACGGGGCGACGGGCACGGCGGACCCTTTTAAACGTGAAGTTTTTTCGTTGACGTTTCGATATGTCAGTCGTCATCCTGCATTGCGTGCGGTCTCTCCTGCATCACGGCGCGATAGTTATTTCGTTCCGATTGCATGCATCGGTCGCTATGTTTGACTTTACATCTTCTCCCAAACTGTCACACTGAACGGCCGGTCGTGGACGGCGGGGCGGCTGTGCTGGGCTGCTCACCTTTGCGAAAGGCGTGGGTTCGGCGGGCTCAACATACAATCTGATCAGGGGAGAGGTCTTCGACATTGCAATTGCCATGACTGCCAATACAGACAACGCACGGGGACACGCCTACGCCAATGAAGCCCTACCGAAGCTGGAGCAAGCTTTCACACAGGCCTTGCGAGCTCTGCTAACTCATCAACCTGCCAGCGATCCTGTAGAGTGGTGCGCTCGGTGGCTGCTCAGAGGAATTTCAGAAAAGCTTGGAGCGGACGCGTTCTGCGCACAGACGCCCACGATCGCGCAAGGCCAAGGGACGGCCGCATGGCAGTCTCCACGCCTCACAGGATCGCCAACTAGGCGCTTGACGCCCTGCATCCCACCCCTTCCCCTAGGGAAGCTCCGTTGGAACGACATCGACTTCGAGCCGAGCAGTTTTTCGGAAAGGGCATCTTATGATTCTTCGACAGCTTGCTCGCAGCAGTTGTCGTTGCGCGATGAGCCTGTCGCCGAAGTGCAGGAGCCGTTGGAGCCCGGCGCCCCACTCGGTTCGCAGCTCTTTGACAAGGGAGTGTATGTGAGGCACGGACCGACCAGGCTTCCGACCCGTGCCGTGCCGATGCTCGGCCCGATCGCCGACCATCTCAACTACCTGGTGCCATCACCTTCACTCTTTCAGCAGACACGCACAGCAGCAGCCTCGACCGACGAAGAGGAGCACGCCAAGGTGGCAGCGGGGGGCGAGCACGCCAAGGGGGGCGAGCTGCCACCGACACCGGTGCCGTCGGCGGAGGAGGTGGAGGCTGGGGCCCCTGCTGTCGCCCCCGGGCCCGCTGCCGCGTCGGCTGCGGCAACTTCGGCCGAAGCGGGTGCTGCTGCTGCCGAGAGAGCGCCCGATGGAGCGACCGCGCAGACCGAAAGGCCTCCGCGTGATTCACAGTCACATATCGAGGAGACCGAGGACCGCAGGGAGCCTCCGATGGCTGTTACTGTGGAAGATGTGGCTGCGGCCGAGGTGGTGGCAGAGACTGTGGCCGAAGCTGTGGCTGAGGCTTTGGCCAAGGCTGTGGCGTTACATACATGGACCGGTTAGAATACACCGGGCCGTGGAGCCCCGCCCGGGCCGCGAAACATGGACCGTTACGCATGCTTGGGGGCGAGTGAGTCTGTAGGTATCTCGACCCGCACCCCGTATTGTTCCACGGTGTGTCTGTGTCTCAATAACTCACTCATGCTTGGGGGCGGCACATTCTGCGAAGAACGCCACCGTATTGGGAATCCTCGGCGCGTCAAAAAGGTCGAGGTGACTCGAAATTTTCACACCAGCGCCCCATAGAGAGTGAACGGGACTCAATGCGCTTCTCGTCTCTCGTTCTTTCCGCTGCACTCTTCGCGCCGTCCCTCGCGCTCGAAACTCCTGTGCAGCCCGATGCCGCAGCTTATAAGCACCCGACGTGGGACCGCAGGTGCCAGTCTCTCGCGAGCGGCTGCTCACAAGTGCATTCGCTCTTACAGAAAGCCGCACAGCTCCACCAGGACGGCGCGCTCGATCAGGCAGTGCAGCACTACAAGAAGGCCATCCAGCAGGATCCAAAGAATGGAGAGGCGTACGCATCATTAAGCAAATGCCTGAACGATCAGGGCAAGCATGATTTGGCCGACAAGGCGTTTGCGAAAGCCCAGCGCATCTACCACGCGCAGTTGGCAGCTTTCTCGCTCTTTTAGCTCGAGAGTCACGTAGATTGAGTGCGGTAGCAGGTCTTGAGAGAGGTTGACCCCGCAAAATTAGTTGGTATACGCGAATACATAGAATCGCTCTTTGTTCCTCAGAGTATAACATGTTCGCACGCACCCCTGGCACGCACTCCAACCGCGCGCGCGCGGAACCGGCCAGAGGTGCTCACAGTGATGTCCGCTTTATCACCGAGTATTCTGCTTGAATGAGCGCCATCTCAGTCAGACAGTACAACCACTTCTGGCTGCTCGCCGCCAGGCCTCGCCAGCTTGCGCCGTTTGCCGTCGGGTCCGCGCGCCGTTTCTCCCGGAGCTCTCCGAGCGAGCGGTTTGGCAGCCTTCTGGCTGTACCACAGGGGCGGGCGCAGAAGCGGAAGCAGCCGGCGTTGAGCTGCACGCGGCCACCTGACTGCTCAGAGGCACGTCTACATTCCGTGCAAACCAAAAGCTATCGCGGTACAGGAGCTGGATCGTCGCCACCTCTGGCGTCACCTTCTCCAGACGATAGTCGCCGCGGCGCCGGCGCCGGTACCGAGGTATCTGCTCAATTGCGCCACCGGCGCGGGCCTGCACGCCAAACTCCTTCACGGCCGCCTTTTCTGGAAGTGCCCGCGCGCTAATGTGGGCCGATGTGCGGCGTGCGGGATCGTCATCGTCTGACGACGACTCTTCCAGTCGCACGTGGCGCGTGGCGAAGATGGCTGCGGAGACCTCGCCGATGCACTTCTGCTCAGCAGCAGAGCCGCAAGCGAGTTCATCGATTGGCGTCTTTGCAAAAAGGAATTCGTGGACGGAATGATGGCACACAAATCCGCGAAAGGTAGCAGAGTCCCGGCCGCGCACACGCTTGAGAAAGCCTGGGTCCACCTCAACACCATCGACCGAAAGGCGAACCAGATAGTCGCCGCGGTTCTCGTTCCTCAGAACCACCTCAAAGGCGGCGCCAGCCGTTGCGAGAATGACTGGCCTACCGTTCACCTCGCGCTCTTGGATCGCGCGGCCACAGACAAGAACTTCGAGAGTGAAACCGCCTTCGCGCATTCGATACCCAGTGGCGGCGTCCTTTCTTGGCCCGACTCGATCCCGCGCCGCGCAATGATGTGTGGACTCGCACAAAAGTCAAATCTAGACACCTTTTGAAAGGGTCAGTTGAATCGACACACCTTGTGTTTTTTTGTGGGTCGAGAGTCGGCCGCGAAAGGAAGCGTTGTGGTGCACAGGAACGGTTTTGATATTCGTGACTATGAGTGGACCACGGGCGTGGACTGAAGGACTGAACCTATAGGACGTTCAGTGTTCAGCCATCACCCCCACAAACATTTTCATCGCGGCGGGGATCGGCACCGCAACACCGCATTCCTTTCTCAATGCGCCTTGTAATGAACATGCGTCATGCGATTCTTAGATTGCGGATGATGATTTAGGAACACTAGACGAAACGCGCGGCGCAAGGCGCCGCGCGGATGGGGTTAGGGGGGGTTTCCTATACAAATTGGGGGGGGTTTCCTATACAATACGTATCCTGATGTATCCTGCATGTATCCTGCATGTATCCTGCGTGTATCCTAAAGGATACATGTATCCTGCATGTATCTTGGTGTATCCCAAAATGTATCTTACATGCTCTGTTACAAACCAAGAGAATACATGTATCTTGACATTTTGCATGTATTTCACACGTATCCCAAACGAGTCCAAGATACATTTTGGGATACACATCAGATACATCAAGATACATGTATCTTGGGCGCTTCCTTGGTGTCACACTGGATACATGTCAGGAT
>Ga0210242_100898_pt1 | contig 25303 bp, 21 predicted proteins | sample ChrtobMeP5a_16mM_FD_155445 | JGI IMG/M metagenome (GOLD analysis project Ga0210242, IMG submission 155445) | Chrysochromulina tobin associated microbial communities from unialgal haptophyte culture, Seattle, Washington, United States - P5a_16mM | ecosystem: Host-associated > Algae > Haptophytes >... | reverse complement strand
CCCTCATGCATCCTTCGCACAAAGTCGCCTGGTGCCTGCCCAACCCCCCGGGCCAAGTGTTCGCGTTCAAAGTGATCCGCACCTGAGTCAGCAGGCTGGTAAGGGCGCGGTCCGACCAGCCTGATCAGTTTCGTCGCGGTCCCCCCGCGCTCACCACAGCAAGCGGCCGTGCGAAACCATGGAGAAAACGCCGGAGTGTTTTGACGCAACGTAACGCGGTAGGATTCCTTGTATATACATGTAGAACGCGGTGACCCTTGCGCGGTGAACAATAAAGCCCCAAAACGGTCACTTCCGGAATCGAGATCGATCACATGGAATCACGACCGAACCAACCCTGCACCCTCGGAGGGCGGGCTGCCGCGGGCGGCGCGACACAATCTGATGTTTGCAGTGTGCAAAATATGTTTATCCGCGTAGACCGTAGTTTATCCGGTGCCGTCGGAACACCGTACACGCTTAGTATGCCTGGGGGTGTCCCCCTCGCCACGTGTGCGCTGCCTGTTGGCATGTTTTACTTTACTTTACTTTACTTATCCGGTGCCGTCTCGAGACTTTCCGAACAGTTTACAGTTTTGCGGCCTGTATCGCGTATCGTTCTATCGTAAGGATAGTGATGGAGAGAGAGTGAGACCTAGTTCGTAGTTGCAAGTACTAACAGGCGGCGGACCGGGACACGTGGTCGGGGACCGGATCTAGGAGGAATTGTCGAGTTGATTAGCGAGAAAGGTTTTAGCCGAACTGACACGAGACGCAGAGTAGTCAGTAGACGGAGGAACAGTGATTTATACCGAACAGTGTCCAGTGTCCGACCTAGGATCCACATTTCGTTTTTTGACCAATCGTCAACTCACGCCAAACGCCATCGCCCTGATCCTCTATGACCCGAACTGAGCTGAAGCTGTCCTAATAGCTACCGAGCAGGTGAGCTGGTCAAAGCATTCTCTGGAGACGTAGCTGATCGTAGGATCTGAATTCTGTATGCTGGCGATGCAACTATCGAATGCTTGCCTCTGCCATTCAGGCCGCACGAGCCCCGGCTTTGCTTTCGGTTCGGCTGCCCAGGCCTCGCATCCGCTCGCGCCGAACATAGCTGCGCTCGACATGTTGAAGCCAAAGTTGCACATATCGTCCCTAAACCAAATCCGCACGCGTCGCTCCGCCTCCGCATCGTACCAATCGCCGACGCGAGCGACATGCACCAAGTGCTGGCTGTGAATAGAGTAAAACGCGCGGCTTCCGTAGCCGAGCTTCGCGAGTACCGTCTGCAGGTGGCTCGCGAGCATTGCGGCGCAACCGACAAAGCGCATCGGAAAGTTGGCGAACATGGCCGTCTGGCTCCAGATACGCGCTGACAAGGCGGCGAGTGGATTCCCGTGGCTGTCAACGTTGCTCTTGACGTATTGGCGGAAAGCCTGCACGTCCTGTGCGCGGGTGTGGTTGCTGTGCCTTGGGCCGTTGATGATGCCCTCAGAGGCAGCATGCGAGAGCACGCGTAGGTACGGATTCGCCACGAAGCCGAAAGCGAACGTCGCGGCCGGCCCCGATCCATTGGTCGGCGTCATCTCGTGACCCGGCTCACATGTCACGGACCGCGTGTACCCCCAGGAAACGCCCTGTCCAAGTTCCTTGCTCAGGTACTCTTCGACGCTTGCAGCTTCCGTGTGCTGCGGCTGCACATAGATCCAGCGATGTGCCGAAGGCGAGACGCCCCGGCACGTTCCACCGCGTGCACCGCGCAGCCGGCCGGCGAGCAGTAGCACGAGCAGGTGTGTGCGCGAAGGCGCGCGCATTAGTTTTTTGCCGACCCCGTCGGGTTACCTTCCAAGCTCCATGGTCGCCGGATAGACGCGAAAAGGCTCGTGATTCACGAGAAAGACGGCCTACCGGTAAACTTAGGCCGCGGAGCGCCGTCGCTCAAAGGGCTTACCGCCATGTTACCGCGTTGCGCGCGCGCGCGCGCACCGGTGAATTCTATTCGCAAGTGCGGCGAGACCGGTCGAGCTCGAGGTGCCCGTCACCGGGAGTCTCTGACGAGCGGTCGAGCCGAACCTCTCGCCGTCTGCGCTGGTCCGTCCTCTTGTCTTCCCACACACAGCGCGGTGTGCACTCAACCAAGTTGTCTAGAGACTAGACCTCGCGTTCACAAGTTCCCGTTCAGGGCCTCGGACGCGACTGCCAAAGCGCCCACCCCACCAAGCACACCCAAAAGAGTAGGTAGGATCTTGCGCGCGAGTCGGCGCTCTGGAGCGTCGTACTCGGGTGAGGCCAGCACCAGGTGCTCGCATCCGTTGGCGCGAGTCCACAATAGCTCCGCGTCTTCGTTGATCTTCACAAGAGTGTTCATTCCGATTTTCACAGGCTTGCCGCTGCCAGAGCTCAGGGTGCCTCGGCCTGCAAATACATACCTCGTGCAGCCCTTTGGAAGCGACTCACGAAATTCTCGCTCAGAAGAAGGCGCAATCTCGCCAACGCTGTCGCCAAGCACGCCAATGCCATTAAACACCGACGCCCCGATCACCTCAAAGCGCCAGTTCGGCCGCGTGATGTCCATCTTCCGTGCGCGCTCGAATGTCGGTTCAGTGATGGAGAGCGCCTCGCCCTCTGCGCACCGAACGAGCGGAAGTGCGGCGCGTGGCAAGAGCTGCGAAGATGCCAGCGAAGGGCGAAAGGCTGCCGACGGGCGAAAGGCTGCCGACGCAGCGGCGACGAGCAAGGTCCCCGCACTCATGTGGAGAGTTCACGATCCAAAATTCATAAAATTTGTAGTATCTGTGAATTTGAAAGCCACGGAGGACCCGTGATTTTTTAGCGTCGTGTATACGGCTTCTGTCGCGACGGGCGCGAGCGCGCGAGGCACACTGAGCAGCCTCGAGCTCACGTGCGCATGTGCTGCGCTGCTGCGCAGGTGCAGCGGTACGCGCCGAGCCGTGCCCGCTGCTCGCTGGCGTGGCCAGAGCATCGCGACTGCGCTGTCTATTTGGGCGCGCTCGGCCGGAGGACACCAAAGTTGCCAATGAGGGTCTCGGTACCCTCGCCGTGCGTTTCGCCGCCGTGGGTGGTGTACGTGTCCCACTTCTTCTCGGGGTCGTACACCTCGAACCGCGAGTACGGGAACTGCCCCTTGAGGCGCGTGTAAACGTGGCGCATCATCACCTTGCCCGGATGCGACTCGTCCTTCTCCACGCGCGAGTCGGACGGCCCGATGCGCACGTCGTCGTGCACGTCGAAGTTGAAGAGCGGGCCCGACTTACCGCGCGCGCGCTTGACGATGAGCTCGTAAAAGGTGAGCGAGTGCGGCAGGATGAGGTCCTCTTTTATGTAGATGAGCTGATCGGCGCCACATCCGCGCAGCTGCGGCACCTGCTGCCGGCAGCAGTCGAGGAAGCGCTCGATCGTGTAGCCCTTCTCTATCGTGACGGTGTTGCGGTGCCCTTTGAGACCGTCACGGCCGCTCGGGTCGTGATAGCTGTAGTGCACCTCGAGTTTCTCGGCCTTGGTGCGGTTCTGCTGCTCCAGCCACTCCTTGGCGAGCTGCTCCTTGCGCTTGGCCTCCTCGGCGGCACGCTCGGCATCATACAGCATTGACGTGTCAACGCTCGGATTCTTTTTGAGCTTCTTAATCTCCATGGGCGCTTCCTCGGCCTCCTCCTCCTCGTCGCCGCCAAAGGACAGCGTGCTGCTTGTTGCCTTCTTCTTCTTCTTCGCCTTCTTCTCCTTCTCTCCCGCTCCGCTGCTGCTGCCACCGGCCTCCTCCGATGCCGCCGCCGCCGCCGCCTCGGCTGCCTCGCGTCGCTTGGCAAACTCTTCTTTTGAGACTAGGCCGACGGCTATTGTCGACACTTCCGGCAGTGCAGACGTGAACTCCCTGACGCTGCTCGTGGGGAGAGCTCTAGGGATGCCACTCATCGCCGGTCTTTCATTCACAGTACGCAACTCGCGTGACGAAGTGACCCGCACCGGTCACCGGACACTACAGTCAACAGTCGTGTGACGACGTGTCATCCAATCTCCGATCGCGCTATAAGCCTAAGCCATTGGATAAATCTGGGTCACACGACGCCGCGCCTCGAGCGTCGAGGAGCAGCACGAGCACATCGCCATGCCCCTCGGGCACACCTTCGGTCGAGGTCAGCTCTGCGAGCACGCGCAGCTCCGGGTGCGACGCGCACAGCTCTGCAAAGCCGTTCACAGCGCGCTGGGCAACTTCCGAGCGCGTTGGGTCGCGCGACGAGACGACCAGCGCGCGTGGCGCTGGCGCCGCAGTCGCGCCGTCGCCCTCCCCTCGCCGGGCGAGCAGGAGCCGCGCGAGCGTCGCAGCCAGCTGCGCGGGTGCAGTCACGTCGTACAGCACATCGCTCGCGACGATGCATCCAAAGGCCTCTGCCGATGGCATGGCCGCTGCTTGAGCACCACAGCTTGCGACCAAAGTCGCATCGGGCACCATCATCAGATCAAAGTGCGCGACGCGTGTGCGAGCGGCCAGCCCGTTGAGCTCCGCGTTGCGCTGCGCAAGGTCGAGCGCGGCTGGCTCGTTGTCCGTCAGCCAGACCTCTTCCGCTCCGAGGGCCGCGCAAGCCAACCCGGCGGCGGCGGTGCCGCAGCCAAGCTCGAGCACCCGCTGCCCGCGGACGTCGAAGCCACCCCAGCGCGTCTCGCACACCCACGCCGCTAGCCGTGCCGCGCTCCACACGCGCGTCGCGGTGCCCGCCGCCTGCGGCCGCACGTGAAGCCGCAGTCGCACGGCGTCGCCCGCGATGAACGTGGTCGTGTGCTCGCCGTAGCCGGAGAGCGTGGCAGTGAGCGTGCCGACGAGCGCTGCAATGCCGAGCTCTTCGTCAGGGTCCTCGATGGCCGCGCGGCGCAGGAGCACAAACGTGTCGGCGGTCGAGACTGCGGCCTCCTTGGCCATCTCGAGCGCTGCCTCTTGCTCCATGGACGCTAAGCTGTGGCACGCGTTACGCAGCCGTTCGGCGAGTTGTGGCAACGGCGATCTAGGATTGTGTAAGTCGTGGCGCAGCGCATCAAGCGTTGCGCGGAGGGCTTCGGCGAAATCTAGGGGCGCGGGTGCTGCTGGCTGTTCCGGTGGTGCTGGCAGTCTCGGCAGTGGTGGTGCTGCTGCTGGTGCACAGCCCGCCTGCGCAAGCATGTTGGCCAGCACATCGTACTGAGCGTCGCGCTCGGCTGCGCTTCCGGCAGCGCTTATGGTTTGCAACTGCTGCATCATCGCGCCCACGGCCGCCATGACCTCGGGCGGCACGTCCGACATCTAGTGAGTAGCGAGCGCGAGTCACAAGTGAATTGATGCTGATTGATGACACTACAAACTGACCGGATAAGGAGGACGAGTGGTCACGAAGATCGAAGGCGACCAGGGGGCGAGCCCATAAACTTCGACGAAAGCGAGCCGCGTTTCCCAGTGCATTGGGCGAGCGAAGCATGAGGTCCCGTCTGAGGAGTTGGTGGCTCGGCACGAGATGGAGCCCTGGGTGGAGGTGGCGATGCCGGACGACGCCGGCATCGAGTACGGCCATCTCGCTGCGGACATCGCGGCCGATAACATGGCAGCTCACATCGCTACCATGAGCGCAATCTCGACGAGCTCGACGAGTTCGCGGGCGAGAACACGACGTGCGAGCGAATCATGCCCGCACGTGCTCGCGCGTGCGCGGTCGGCGATGATGCTGCAGGCACTGGCTCGTGGCCGATCAACTCGCAAGCTCGCAGCGACGAAGAAAGGACAAGCGGAGCTGCAGGAGCGCGCAGCGAAGCACCATAAGCCGTCGCCGCCTCCGTCGCCTGCGCCCAAGTCGCCGCGTCTGCCGACAGGGCCAATGAAGGCCGACGGCACGTCCCTGGACCTCTCCATTGACGCCGAGGACGATGATGACGATGATGACGTGGGAGCGGTCGCTATAGACGCGCGTGTCTCTGCTGTGACCATCGAGGCGCAGACTCCGGCTGACAGCACTCTCGGCATGCGGGGCGCAAGACTTCCTGGCTTTCTCAAAAAGCTCAAGAGTGAAGTCCGGAAGCGCTACGGCGCCACGGCGCTCGCAGCAGCCGAGACGGTCTGGAAGCAAGCGCTGGAGACAGCCGACAAGGCGAAGTTGGCACATTTCTTGCGGAGAGCGGAGATTTCAGCACAAGCACAAGGTCTCGTAGCCTGCCCCGAGGAGACAGTGGAAGCAATCTTCTCCTTCGTTCTCAAGCTGATGCTCTACGCGGGCGCCGATTGGTATGAAGTCGCCACGGGCTTGCCACCCCCGGAGAGCGTGGCGTTGCGAAGCCCCAGGTGGTCGGGATCGGGGTCGAACCTCGGAGTGGCTTTCGATGCTAGCTCTCGCTTGCGACGTGCTGGCATCGAAGCCTATCACACGGGTCTCGCCGCCGGCCACGCATGGTCATGTGCACCGGGCATGGCCATGCTGGTCGCGGGTCAGGGCGAGCCTCAGCTGATGCCAATCGCTTCACTCCCCCCCAAGGCTGCGGACAGGGTGCGCGTCGTCGCCATTTCGGACACGCACCTGCTGCACGGCAAGCTGGTGCTGCCCGAAGGCGACTTGCTCGTTCACGCCGGCGACATGTGCTATGAGGAGTCGCGATCGCTCGACGCCGAGCGTGTGGAAGCCTTTCTGACCAGCGGCGGCACGGCCACCACGATTCTCTCTGAGCTACCGACGCTTGACATCCTAGAGTCGCTTCGGTGGATTCAAGGCCAGGTGAGAGAAAGGGGCTTCGAGCATGCTGTGATCGTCGGTGGCAATCATGATTTCACTCTCGATCGCCTCGGCGCACCTGAGTCCACGGCGCTCTGCGATGCCTTCGGGCTCGAGTATCTGCACGATGGCCAGCAGCCGGTGTCCCTCCATTTCGAGTCTGCGGGTCGTGACCTTACCGTCTGGGGGTCGGGTGCATCCCTAGGCAACACCGTCCTCGACAAGGAGCGCGCCATCAAGTCAGGCAACACCGCCTTCCAGACCGACGATGCCACGTTTGCGCGGAGTTCGAGCCACGTGTGCAAAGCCGACATCATCGTCGTCCACGGGCCACCGCGCGAGATGCTGATGGGCAAGAAAGGCAAGGCCCTAGAGGCCGTCAACGCGCTCCTCTCGCGCGTCCAGCCCGAGCTCTTCATATGTGGCCACGCCCACAACGGACGCGATCTGACCAAGGATCGGGTGGCTGCCCTCCCCGATGGAAGAGGCATTGGGATCAACGCATGCGTCTCCTCCACCTACAACTCGATTTACGGATATCCTATTGTGGTAGATCTTTGAGAGTAGACCGTAAACCGGTAACAAGTGCACCCTGGTTGCTTCGTAACACGGTACGAGAGTAAGTACGCAGTCATGGTGACAACATCGAACTTGCAGCTTGCACGGCACAACCATGCTCGGGCCTCGGCTCGCGGCTCGCGGGCCCCACACGCCGAGTTCGCCGACCCTTCCCGTTGAGTCCGTGCAGCTGCAGGTAAAAGTCGCCCCCGTGGCAGTCGCGAGTCGTGGCACGTGGGGAGTGTGGGCCGGCCACGGACCCCGCGCGCGCCGGCGCGAGAACCAAGTCTTCTCTGTGCATCACAAGTTAGGGATGATGATTTATAATCGGCATGCCCGAGAGCTGGCCACTAAGGGCCGAGCTCTGAGACAGTCCCAGTAGTGTGGTGCCGGACGAGGCGGGGTCGCGGGGACCGGGGCGGACGCGACACCTACTTCGCAAACCAACCCGCTCCGACTTGTGGCTCTTCGCACCCGGGAGGACCCGAGCCGGCCCCACGGTACACTCATGGAGTTACACTCAGATTGCACACATACGTATCAACTGATACACCACACACAGTCGCGGTACGTCGACCTTTTTCAGATTGGCTCGCTTCGTCGCTTGGTGCCCCTCTTGCGTGCGCGCCGCGCGAGCTCACACGAGCAGTATCCGGGGGCGACCCCGAGCCGCGTCACATAGACACCCAGAGCCACCTCCCTCGACCACCTCCCACCACAGCGCACAGGGAGACGCGGTTGGTTTATGGTCTTGAGAGGGCCTCCACTGCCCCACACCAAGAAGTGCTCTCGGTGCAATATGGCCTCGCGAAGAGCTACTTGGATGACTACACAAACATCGGATCCGCGAGTATCTCGATATAAGGGCTCCCATAGTCAGATTTACCTGTGCTGTACTTGACCAACGTCTTAGAAGCCCCCTCGACCATGCTAGTGATAGGGTCGTTAAGGCCCAATCCTGCTTCGAACTCGGCACGGTCGATTTTGCCGTTGCCGTCGCGGTCGAAATGGCCGAGAAACTCAGCGGTGGTGAGACTGCCGTCGCCGTTGACGTCTATTCTCGAGAACGCGTCTTGACGAGTTCGAGTCTGACAGACTGCCATGCTCGTAGAGGGTCGGTGCTCGCCTGCCACCACGCTCGTGGAGGAATCGCCACCGACGGCCTCCTGATTCCAGCTACCCACTTGCCTGTCGAGCACGAGCACCGTGTACGGCGGGAAAAGGACCTCCTGCTCTTCGCTGAACTGGGAGAGCAGGGAGATGTCAGCGCCGCAGTGGAAGTGGCCATCGCTAGGCGGCTTAATCCTCAGCTTCCAGAGTACGTTGGCCCCCTCCGCGTCCATGTACTCGAGGGGGGTCTTCTTGTCCCTGGAGGTGCTCATGAAGGCGATCTCCGTCGCGCAGATCTTCCCTTGTTCGTCCACCGACCAGAAACTGTGGGGCAACTGTGCAGCCACGCGAATGTGGATGGGGCACAGAGTGAGAAGGGTCGGGCGGCGAGGGACATGCAATGCGCCTGGCGTGCTGCTGCGTTCGACAACGTGGGCTCAGGAGAGTTGTTGTTTGCTGGAAGCACACCTGGCCGCGCACACCGCGATAGAGAAACCCATCCATTTCGTGGTCCATCATGATCGCTGAGAGCTTGCGAATGCCCGCCATGATGTGTTTAGTAGTGTGAATGAAGGTGATCCCCGCGTGGCGCGCCAGCTCGGTTTTGAAGATGCCCGAAAGCTTACCGAGCTGCCTCAGAAAAATGTTGATCGGTGCGAATGCCGGGCCAGAGTAAAGGCGAATGGCCAGAACTTCGTCAAGGCTCAGGTAGGCGTGGGATTCTGGAAGCCGATCCTTCAAGCTCTTATCTTCCTCGCGCCGCTTTCGGATCAGCTCGTTCGCATTGCGAAGGAAGTCCGCGGGCAACCAGCCCTCGTGTGTCACGTCACGCTCCCCAATACCCGCAATTAGCGTCCTTGTCGCCTCCCCATTGACATACTTCCACTCGCCCACAAGTGTGTGCTCCACGCCGCCGCGACGGTCAGTCCAAGACATCTGGCGTGAAAATTCCTGCTCCATGGTCAGGCTCGGGGAAAGCAGCAAGCTGTTCAGGCCGTCGATGAAGGCGGTTCGATCCGAGTACTGCAGCATCATCGGCTGCGAAACCGTCTTTGATTCGGTGACCACCTGGTCGCTTCCTCCGTCGCTGCCAGAAGACCGGATAGCCGTGGTGGAAATGAAAGTGGCTGTCACTCTATAGAGGGTCTGCTGGATCTCGATGCTGCCCGGCGTACCCGAGGGGCATACTGCGCCGTTCTCGTCGATGGTGAAGCTACGCTCGATCACCTCCCGCAGCCGGAACAGCGTATTCGGTGGGTAGACGGCCACGGAGGGTAGCCCGTCACGTTTTTCGCCGCCCAGAAAGATCGGCGCGTGCATGCCGTCGCTGTTGGCGACCTTCGAGATGAACTCGACCACAGGCGAGTTCTGCACGACGTAACGTGTGCCCTTCGCGTCGGTGACCTGCTGCGCGAAGCCGGAGCCGAAGCCGAAGTCGGTCTGCTTCAGTTCTCGATCAGTTCTGGATCCGGCGAAGCCGAAGTTGCCCTTCCCGCAATTGACCTCGGTCGCCGACAGCGATGTAAGGCCACGGAAGCCGTATTGGTCCGGATAGTTGATTGTCGCCCACCTGGAACGTACATGGCGGAGGGAGGGGCAGTGCGGCAGTTCGGTCGCAAGCCACGAGGAGGTGTGGAGGTCTGCGAATCACTGGGCACGTGCAGATTCCATAGGGTTACACGCACCGGCTGTCTTGCTTCTCCAGCGAGTATTCGCCATAGAGGTGCTTGAACATGCTTGGACACGCTTGGACATGCTTGGACTCTTTTCGTTGTTTGTCCGCGACGGTGAAGAGGGTTTCGCACAACGCATGGAGGCTCGCCGAAAATTGGACTGCTTTCGTTCGCGATTGTAGCGCCAATTTGAGTGAACGGGCGAGCGGCTGCCGCCGCCGCGTAAGGAGCTGCACAATCGTCGATTCGTCCTCGGTCCAGCACAGCTCGGGGTCCGATAAATCCTGCTCGATCAAGCGTCGCTTGTCTTCAATCAACGTCTGTAAATCAGTCTTACCAAAACGGTTGTTGAGGATGTCAGCCTCGGAAGCGTCTGGCTTGGCTTGGTCAATGCGGAAAAAGTCAAGGGTCAGCTCCGTCCATTCGTCCTTCCAATTCCTATCTGTTGGCGCGGGTCCGATGATTTCCGAGAGCGTGCGGAGGAAGTCTGAGCGAGTGGACTGCAGGGACTGGGCGAGGACTTCAGCGCGTGCATTGAGTTGGCCTTTCACAACCTCCAACTCCATGAGCGCCTTCTGCACATCGGGAATGTGATCCCTATCCAGTTTTGGTACAGCCTCCTTCAGGTGAGAGAGGCACTCCAGCAGGGCGCTAATTTGTTGTCCCGCCCAGGCACCGTCACGATCCCCCTCAACGCGCTGGCGCACGCGCCGGGCCTGGTCGTCGGCATGCTGGGCAGCGCTCTTCTCGCAGAATGCGCGATCCCCGCCCTGGTCGTCGGTGAGCCGGGAGGACCGGGCAGCGCTCTTTCCTGACATAGAGAATTCGTTTCGTTACGAGTCTTTCCAAGAAATCACACCACACGTAAAACATCAACACTGGACGTCGTAATCTCGTGACCGTGTAAGGGAAGTCAGTTCTAGTGACTTACGCGCGCGACCGTAATTTTATAGGCGCACTTTCCGCTGTACCGGTCAGCACATGTCCATTGAGAGACTGTGTGGGACCGTGTGTGGGACGTCAAATTCCGCCACTCCGACTGGGCGGCTTGCACTCGAGTGAGCCAGACTCGAGAGAGTAACGTACAGTGTTGACGCGCGTCGACGCGCGCCACGGCGCCACCCGCAGCCGCTGTCCACGCTCAATCCATGCGGCCCTTGAGCTGCCTCGTGGTGAGGCCCTCGGGCGTGAGCACGTGCACGGTGCAGCCCCAGCCCGCGAGGCAGTCGCGGTCGACGCCCGAGAGCAGGCACTGCGCAATCACCTCGAAGAGGTCGTCGGGCTCGAGGTCGGGCTTGTACATCGACTCGCACAGCCCATACATGGCCTCAGGGCAGTCGCCCGCCAGTATGAAGTCCTTCGTGTACACCTGCGCCCCGAGCAGGTCCATGCCGCAGAGGTAGGGCGTGTTGGATTCGCCCTCGAGGCCCGCGATGACGGGCTCGCAAAAGTACGGGCCAAAGCGGCGCTCGTACAGCAGATTGGACACCATGTTGGAGAAGACGGTCGGGCTCATGTCGCGCTCCTCGCGCAGGCGGTACATGTTGGTGCGGAAGACGAAGCGCTGCTCGAGTGTCTGGCAGTCAGTCGCCAGGCCCGTCAGGCCGCACAGAGTCTTGTCGTTCACCTGGAACGTCTTCCTCATCTCGCAGGAGATCGTCTGGTTGCGCAGGCCGTACCGCTTGTCGCTGGCGATGGCGACGCAGTTCTTGCCGGCCATCGCGATAACGGCAGAGCCGTTGTACGACATGATCGACATGGCTCTCAGGCGCGCTCGGCGGGACACGCACGGGTCCGCAGGGAGCGAAGCGTCGGCCGCGCGCGCGAGCGCTGAGGCCGAAGGCTGGTGCGCTGCAGTAGAAGGCAAGGATGGCAAGACAAGGCAAGAAAAGGCAAGTCGACCCATGTTGAGGCCCGCATCCTCTCATCGGGGGAGCCAGGACAGTGCCAGGACACAAACAGTACATTTTCTGTGGCTCTCGACTTTAACTTTGTTCGCTTTTTGGCCGGCGCTTTCGTCGTGGTCGTCATGGCGGTGCTCCTCTCCAGCGCACCTGCTGCAGCTACCCCGCACGGGCTTCGATTTGGTGCAGACGGCAGCCCAGGGGGCTTTTTCAACGTTGTTGGCGATGGCGTCTCCTCCAAAGGCGACGTGATTGAGTATAGCGGGATCCGCAAGTTGCAGGAGGATGTCGAGGATGTTAGTGGCGATACTACCGGCGTCCCCGAGCCGCCGCCACCGCCGCCGCCGCCGCCGCCACCACCACCACCACCTTCACGACCGCCGCCGTCGCCGCCGCCTCCACCGACGCCGCCTCCACCGCCGCCGCCGCCTCCACCTCCTCCTCCGCCGCCGCCCTCGCCACCACCGCCGTCTTCGCCACCACCGCCGTCTCCACTGCCATCGGCACCGCCACCATCTCCGCCACCCTCTCCGCCACCCGAGCCACCGCCTCCCTTGCCTCCGCCGCCGTCACCGCCGCCGCCGTCTCCACCACCGGCCCTGGAGAATGAGTATAGGCGCTGTTGGTACAGCTGCGATCTGAAAGCTGGCCCATGCCCCACATTTTGCGGCACGCATGGTAGCTGCTGCAAGGAAGGCGACGAGACTTGCGAGAGCGGCTGCGTTAATGAGTACTGCTGCGTGCCATTGCTTGGCACCGCTGCGGAGGCACTCTCGAGGCACCACGAGGTTCCCTACGTGGAGTTCTATCTTGGCGACGTGATCGAGTTCTACCTCGCGGAGTTATACCTTGGACTTCTCGCGGGGTCTGTGCTCGCTTGGTCTGTGCTCGCTTTGTCTGTGCTCGCTTGCTGCGGCGGCGCTCTGTGTTGCATGCACCTTCACCAACAAGCCAAGGCGCTCGCCGACGCCGAGGACGCGCTGCTGCTGCCACCAGACGGGATGCGCTCCGAGATAGAGCAGGCCTCCACGGGCAAGGTGGTGGAGTCTGCGCCCTCGTGCGTCGGCAGGGCCCCGCCCTCTGGCGGCGCCATGCATGACGAACCCCGACCTACCAAATATGGCGGCGCCACGCCTGACGAACCCCGACCTACCAAATATGGCGGCGCCACGCCTGACGAACCCCGACAAGATGGCAAGCTGTTAGTCATCTCGCCCTTCAGCGGCGCCAAGGTGCTCGTCGATCCTGTGACGCTCGACGCGATGTCGCCTGCGAATCTGACCTCGGTGAGCTTTGGAGGCCGGAAAGATCAGCGGCAGTCGCCCGTGCTCTGGGACTGGGCCTTGCCCAGCGCTGCCAAACAAGCCGCCGCCTTACCGATGGGCCCGGCCACGTGGAAGGCAGCCCGGGTGGCGGGCGGGGAGACAAGCGCTTCTCAGCCGGCTTCGCCGACTCGCTCGCCGACCCGCTCAGCCTCGCCGACCCGCTCAGCCTCGCCGACCCGCTTCGGCGAGTGGACCGAGGAGCGCTCCCCCCTCGCCGATACGTCACGCTCGCCTGCCCGCTCGCCGCTCGGCTCGGCGCTCCGCGTGTCTCCCCGTCTGCTCGGGCTTGCTTCCCCACTTGGGTCCCCGGCCAGACATTCTCGGAACGGCCCTTCGTCGCCGTCCTCTCCACCTCGTGTAACCACACCGTAAGCTGAAGGTAACGGCGTCCCCGCCCTAACCCCGCCACGTGACTCCTCGTGGCAAGTAGACTCCAGCCCCCAGCACGCGCCCAGTTGTCATGGTCCGGTCCCAGTCGTTCCGTCCCGCAGTCTCACGCCATCTACTGGCACAGCTCAGTCGACACACGGTCTATCAAGTAGTTTTACGGGCGTGATGTGTGGCGGCTTTCGAAAGGTTCCAGGTTAGCGTCTACCTCCGCTCGGCGGCCGTGCGCGAGCGGCGAGGGTCTCGCCGGGCGCGGTCAGGGTCACCTGCGGGGTGCGGGCTGAGAGACGGCGCCGCCCGACGCACAAAATTCCTGAACACCTCACGTTTCACGTTTAAATTACAACCTGAACCTCACCGGGTCGCTCGTCTGTCACGTCAGTCCGGCCGTGCCAGTCAGTCTATTTCGTCGCGCGCGGTCCGACACCCCGCTCCGCTCACCACACCGTCCGCGCCATCTCGCAAAGGACGGCTGTCGGCTCCGCGTCGTGTACCGGATACACCACATACTTAGAGACCTTCTCGGGCAAGTGATCGGATACCTTCCAGTCCCCGCGGTGCGTCCTCTCTGTGAGTGAGCGCCCTCACGAGTCGCGCTCACGAGCCCGCTTCTGCTTTACCTTGTTGCGATTGACGACCAGGCTGTGCTGACGCAGCTTCCGCCGCCACGTCTCCAGGTGCTCGTCCGCGAGGCGGCGCAGCAAGTCAAAGTCAACGTCGCGATGCATGCCCCAGAACTTGTTCTTCTCCCAGTCGTGCTTGGGGAAGCTGGGCGAGGGTAGCCGGTGTAGGATGCGCGCGACAGCACGGCCCGTGAGCTGCACGCCCGCCTTGCCCACGTCCGTCGCGTGCGTCGCCACAAAGTCAAGCACGTCGCCGCGCAGCGAGGGCGGAAGCGTGCGCCGCCGGAACGGTGCGCTCCATCCCTCCTCCTCGAGCTCGCCGTCCGCGAAGTAGCGAGCGAGCAGCGCCTCTGTTGAGGGAGCCTCGTTCGCAGCGTCGCCGCCGCCGGCCGCGCCGCCGCCGCCGGCCGTGCCGCCGCCGCCGCCGCCTCCGACGCCGCCGCCAGTGGCGAGCGCCCACAGGAGGGTGGCGCTCGCGTCGAGTTTGGTGCGCTGCAGCTGCTCCACGTGTTGCATGCGGCGCAGCAGCTCGGCCGTGAGTGCACGCTGCTCAGCGGCCGTGGGCGTGGCCTGCAGGGCAAAGTAGAAGGCGGGATCATGCAGCTCGAGATGGAACACACCGCCCACATGGAGCGCGGCGAGCTGCTCGTACGCGGCGTGGGCGTCTAACCCGAGCTCCGACGCGGCCTGCACCAGCGGCGCCTTGTACACGCCGTTGGTCTGCTTCGCATACTTGAGGAGCATCGCTACGAGGGGCGATCGTGCGCCGACCACCTCGGCAGGGTCCACGTGGAAGCGCATGACAGCGGTGCGCCGGATCTCGGGGAGCAGTGTGAATAGGCCACTTGAGCCCGCAGGGCCTCTGCGGAGTGGCGCCGACCGCTCACCGCTGGGGGCGGCGGCAGCGGATCGAGGCGCCGCCGGCGCGAAGGCCGTCGCCTCCTCGCCGCCGCTCATCTCATCGTCCCCGCCGGCATCGCCGCCGCCGTCACCGCCACGACCGTCGCCGTCGCCGTTGGCATCCGGCTCGGGGGGCGCCTCCCAAGCAGACGCCGGAAGCTCAGCGAGCAGCGCGAGCGCCGTCTGCGCCACCTCGCGCGACATGTCCAGTTTCGTCTCGAGCTGCTGCTGCGCGAGCTCGCCGTACCCGTTGCGCGCGTTCCGGAAGAGATGCGTCACCATCTGGTGCAGCTGCTCATGCTCGACGCCGTCACGGAAGCACTGCGAGTGCAGCCGCCGGTAGTCCTCCTCGCACAGGAGTGAGACGCAGCGCGCGGGGAGTCCATCGCGGCCGGCGCGCCCCGTCTCCTGCACCCACGCCTCGATGGAGCGCGGCAGCCCTGCATGCACCACGAGCCTCACATCCGCCTTGTGCACTCCCATACCGAAGGCGACCGTCGCGACGACGACCTGCAGCGCGCCGCTCATGAACGCACCCTGTACCTGCTGGCGCTCGAGAGAGGGGCGGCCTGCGTGGTACCCGTCGCACTTCCAGCCTCGCGAGCGCAGGTCGCGGGCCGTCTCGTCCACCTCCCAGCGCGAGTTGCAGTAGACGATCGCCGCGCCGCCGGGAGGCAGCTCGTTGCTCAGCAGCGTGCGCACGCGCCCGAGCCGTTGGTTCGGGTCGACGATCTCGGCAGCGAGGTGCAGGTTGGCACGGAGCACAGCAGCGGGGCGGCACACCGCGTCCGCGGGAAGGCTCAGTGTGGAGCGGATCGAAGCGGCGGTGCGCTCGGTGGCTGTGGCGGTCAGCCCGAGCAGCGTGCTCACGCCAAGCGCGTGCAGCGTCGCCCCCACCGACATGTAACTCGGCCGGAAATTGTGCGACCACTCCGAGAGGCAATGCGCCTCATCGATGCATGCAAACCCGAGTGGCGGGAGCGCGGGAGCGCCGCAAGCGCGGCACACGCACGCGCCGGCGCCGCCGACCTGAGCACACGAGGGGGCGTGGAGGGCGGCGCCAGCGTCGCAACCGCCGGCCCAGGCGGCCAGTCCGTTCCTGCTGCCAGTCGCCCGCTCGGCGGCGGCCGTGGCGGCGCGCGCCGCGGCGGCGCCCGGCTCGCCACACCGGCAGCCCGCCACCCATGGCAACGAGCGCAGTGCCTGCTGGAAGTGGTTATCGGCGAGTCTCTCGGGAGCCACGAAGAGGAGGCGCGTGGGCGCGGTGCCGGCGGCATCGCGTCGGCGGAGGGCCTCGAAGGTGGCCCGTCGCTCGTGTGCCCCCATGTCCGACGAGAGGGAGACGCCATGCAGGCAGCTGGGCAGCTTGGCTATCTGGTCGGCAATCAGCGCAAGCAGCGGCGAAACCACGATTGTGATCTGGGTGCTCAGGAACGCTGGCAATTGGTACACGAGGGACTTGCCGCCCCCCGTCGGCAGCACGAGCAGCGTCGACTGACCACGCAGCAGACGGCGCATCGCCTCGAGTTGGCCCTCCTTGAACTCCTCAAGACCGAAAGCCCCTCGCAGCGCCTCGTACAGCAGCGCATCAACTGCCGAGCGGTCGTCGTGCGACCGGCGGCCGCCGCGCGCAGCTGAGGGCACAGCCAGAGGCGCGTTGGTTGCGGATGCGCTCCGGGTCGCACCGCCGCTGCGCTCGCCACCGCTGATGTCGTCTGCCGTCGCCGCGCGAAGTCGTCCATCCGCGGCGGCAGCGGCGGCGGCGGCGGCGGCGGCGGCGGCGGCGGCGGCGCACGCGCTCTCGAGGTCGAATGCCGCAAGCGCCTCGTCCGAGATCTCATCCAACGCCTCGTCGCGAGTGCCGCGGCTGCTGCCGCCGCGGCCGCCGCGGCCGCCGCCGCCGCCGCCCTCGCCGCCCTCGCCGCCGCTGACGCCGCCGACGCTGCCGACGCCCTCGCCGACGTTGTGGTGCCATTCGGCTGAGGGACCCTCAAACGCCTCTGCGCCGCCGCCCAGCCGGCTCGCGCGGCGCAAGAGGTCGCGCTGTGGCTCACTCAGCCCCTCCCAGGACGCCGCCGCCGCCGCCGCCGCACCGGCCGCCCCCCCCTCCGTAGCCACATGCCGCCAACGAGCAACGTCGGCAGAGGCCGCGGGCGCCCTCGCGGAGGGCAGGCTCGCTCGCAGCGCGTCGCCCAGATCGCCGACGCCCGCGGTGCCACCGGCCGCGCGGTCGCCAACTGACGTCACGGACGGCTCATCAGGACGGCCTTGAAGATAGAGGGGCTGCACAGGCACCACCTCGGCCTCCAGCTCGGCGCGGCTCCCCTTGCGCAGCTTGCTTCTTTTACTTTGGCGCTCGGCGCGACGCCGCTTAGCGCCGCTCTGCGTGCCCGTCTTGCCGCGGCAGCCACCGCGGCCCGCATAGCTCCGATTATGCGTGTTGATCTTCACGTAGTTATCGTTTACGGACGCGCCCGGCAGCGCGCGCGCCCGCCCGCCGCGCCCGCGCCCGCCGCCGCGCCCGCTGCCGCCGATGCTTGAGCCAGCCGCCGCTTCCGTCGCCGCGCTGCCGGCGCCGTAGCCCACCCGGCCGGCAACGCCGTAGCCCATGGCCGTGGGCGGCGGTGGCTGCGGCATGGTGGCTGCCGCACTGGCAGCGATGGCGCCATCGGCATGCGACGCGAAAGGGCCGCGCGTCCGACCCATCCCGGACAGCGCACCTTGTCGTGCATCGCCCTCGTCCTCCTCCTCGTCCTCGTCTTCGTCCTCGTCCTCGTCCTCGTCGTCGTCCTCGTCCTCACTGCTGTCCTCGATCCGACGCCGCTTGGCGCGCCGAGCACCGGCCGCTGTGGCCTTACCGGCCACGGTGGCCTTACCGGCCACGGTGGCCTTACCGGCCGCCGGCAAGGCCACAGCGGCCGTGCCACTCGCCGGCGTGGCCGTCGCAGCCGCCTCAGCAGCGAGCGGAGGCAGCAAGCCGAGGGAGCGGAGCATCTCCTCGTTGGCACGCTTGGACGCATCGCGTTGCTTCTCATACTCGGAGACCTGCCGCCATGCGAAGCCGCAGCGCAGCCCGGGCGTCAGGCACACGCACCCGGTCTCCACGCAGCACGGCACGCAAACCAGCGGCGCCGCCGCCGTTGCCGCCAACGGCGCGCACACCCGCGCTGCCGCTGCCGCCGGCGTGCCTGCGTTCGCATCTACGGCTGCTCTGGCCGCGGCCGCCGCAGCCTTGTCCACTGCCTCCCGCTCTGCGAGGGCTTCGAGCCGCTGCAGCGCGCTACTCTGCCAACCGCCGACGAGGATGCCACCACCGCCGCCGACGCCGCCGGCGCCGCTGCTGCCTGTCGAGTGCGCACCAAGCATGGCGACCGGCGGACGCGCTGCCGCGGGCGGCTGCGATGGCAGGGATGCTGAGCGCATGAGCGGGGCAGCACTTGCTGCGGCGCGAGAAGAGGAAGCGGAGAAAGAGCCCGAAGCGGACGATGCGCGAGAGGGCGCCGGCGGCAGCACTGCAGAGGTCGACGGGGCCACAGCACCGAAGGACGACGAGGCGGCCTCGCACGACGGTAGCGGGGCCGCCTCGTTTTTGACGGCATCAGCGAGCGGTTTGCGGGTGATCACATTCGGCCGGAATGCTGCAAGCTTCGAGCGCCGCCGGGTGGCCTCGGCAGCGGTGACTGGACCGGGTGTGGGCGCTGTTGCGTCGATGCCGGTGCGCATGGCGCTGCTGGCGATGGTGGCGACACTCGTTGCAGTTGCGCTGCTGCTGCTGCCGCCACTGCTGGCGATGGTGGCGACACTCGTTGCAGCTGCGCTGCTGCTGATGTCACTGCTGGCGATGGTGGCGGCGCTCGTCGCAGCCATGCTGCTGCTGCTGCTGCTGCTGCTGCTGCCGTTGCTGCTTGCAATCGTGCTGCTCGTCGCACGCTCCCCCTCCGTGATGAGCCCCTTGAGTTCGTTGTAGCGCGCCTGCTTCGCACGCTGCTCGGCGGGCACGTCGCTGCTCGTGGGGTTGCGGCCGAAAAACGTGATGAACTCGGTTTGCCAGCGCTTGAGCTCGGCCTTGAGCCGTGCGCGCTCTTCGACGAGGTGTGTCGACATGAATTCTCGGGTGGGGGGGAACGCGTCCTCTCGGGCGGTTGTTGCCGGTTTTCAACCCTGGAAAGTCCCTGGAATAGTACGCCGCCGCGTCCATCATGTGAAGTCGCGGAGATAAAAATTACCCCGAGACTCCCCAAAGAAGCGACGCTAGTGACGAAATTCGTGAATCTCACAATTGAAGGCTCTGCTCGAAACTGACTGGTCCTGGAGTCCCTGGACGATGGTAGCTGCCCAGCCAAGCAGTCTGACTCCGTCCAAGTCTGTTCCTAGTCGAAGCGCGATACGAAAGCGCTCTCCAGCAGGGTGTGATCTCGTTGGACGACGCGTTCAAGTACCCCAGCGCTTCACCGATGTGCCTGATGACGGCGACGGCTTCTGCTTCGGCGCTACCATCATTGTGGGAGATGCCAAACGGGTAACGATCATCTATGACTACACGGGCGAGGTGGAGCAGTGGCCTCGAAACATGGCCATTCAATGGCTCGAGCTCGACACCGATCCGCTGTGCAACGCCCTCGAGAGATTGAGTCATTCGCTCGTGAATGACGGCCGCTCAGTCATCCCCGTCTGAGTCTCCTTGCAATAAGGCGATCATTCTCTTCACGTCCTTCTACAAATAGAAGCCGGGGCCATTCTAACCCTACCCAGGTGGTGGCGTCACGTCAAGATCCTCGGAGAATTTCAGATACATAGTATCGAGCAATCGTGTTATGAGGTGCACCCCGACCGCGAAGACACGGCGATCACGCCGGTTTCGGACATGACAAGCCCATGGACAAGCCTGACGCATGGAGCTCAGACATTAGTTAGCAGCCACATGTTCATGTAAATAAATTGTATTGCAGTGTGTTCGACTAAATTTGACACCATGCCATCGTCCGGTCGGGCCTGTCGCTCCCGTCGCCTGGGCGGCCTGGGATACAGCACGGCGCGACCGGGCACCCGGCCGGGGCCGGCCTTAGGCCGGCCCGCTCACGTCTCTCTGCTGCGAGATATCACGCTACGGCTGAACTCTCCGCTCCGCTCTAGAACCTAACAGAAGCCGGTCAGCTTCGCGCATACCCATAGAGGGAGCCCGTAGATGCAACGGTCTTCCACCCGCCCTCACCGCCACTGGGCACCGCGTCCTTGGGTGGCGAGACGGTGAGCCCGTGGGTGAGGCCCTGTGCGGCCGTCCGCGGCTTCTGCTGCGCCGGCTCCTTGGTTGAATTTTCGTCCTTGGCCGGAGCGCGCGCGCGCGCCGCGGGCGAGGCGGTGCGGAACGTTTGGGCACGTTCCTCTGCTCTCTGCGGGGGCTTGGAGACGTGCCTGAGGTTGGTCGCGGGCGAGAATGTGCACGCCGCCACGTGCTTGAGCTCCTCTTGCTCCACCTTCTCGGCAGTGCGAGTGCGCAGCCGCTCTGCGCGCTCGCCCGCATGCTGATGGAGCCGCTCGTGTGCCAGCCGGCCTGTTGGTGAGGGTGGAGCCTTCGCGAGCGTGCCCGCCTTCGGCAGCGAGAGCACGGCGGGCGCCTTCTCGGCCCAGCGACCCTTCACGTTGATCCCCTTGACAGCGAGGAGCGAGGCTTCGCGCACACGCTCTGCGGCCATCCTCGCCGCCGCTACCAGGGCTCCGCCGCCGCCGTCCGCCATGCGCCGTGAGAAGTGGAGGTTGGCGGTCTTCTGCGCATACAGCTTTGAGTTCCTGAGCATCCTTGCGCGCCGCCGACGTGCGAGGAAGACGCGAATGCGCTTCTGCACGAGCCTAGCAGCCTTGTGGCGTCGTGCCACCTCGCGGCTCTTCATGCCCCGATAGCCGCTCTGGATGAGCGACGCTGCCGCCGAGGGAGTCGGCGGGTAACGCATCGTCCCTCCAGTCCACGCTGTCGCACCGGTCGCCTGAAGGAGCGCCTTGGCCGCCGCCTTAGCTGCTGCGCGCGCGGCGGGCGACGCGGCAGAGCCGGGGCGGCCCGAACTAACCGCCGACTGCCGCGCTTTCATCGCGAGCGTGTGGTAACGGTCGATCGGGGAAAGGTCCGGCGCAAGGTCGTGCAGGGCGGTCAGGGCGCCGGTGCCGCCGGTTCGCCCGCCGGTGGAGGCGCCTGCGGGTCGCCATGCAGCTCGTGGAGAGCAGCTCGACACCGTCGTGGCCAGGCGCAGCGTCGTAGCGGAGGACGCTCCGCCACTTGTCGCGTGGTCGCCTTTGAGGCAGGTCCGGCTGGCGCTCGTCCCAAATGCTGGGGGTGCCCCAACAACAGTGCCGATGAAGGATCCCGAGGTGCCAGGGAGCTCGGCGAGGTGAGCTTTGAGCGAGGCCGTTGGGCGCATCAGGCGCGGCGACAGAGGGCGAGCGGGCGACACAGGCCGCTTTGGCGTCGGCTGCGACTGCGCCGTCGTGTGCGCGCACCAATGGTCAGAGCCAGGACAGCGTGCGCTCGAAGAGCCAAACCCCGCCCTGGGCCGGTGCGCGCGCGGGCTGTTTGCGTGGGCTCCTGCGCCCGCACCCGCCCCAGTAGTCAGGGTGGGACTCGATCCCATCCCACTCGTGGCGCCAGAGGCGGCGCCTGAAGGTGTCTCTGCTGAGGGGGGCGCCGCCCCACTCTCGCCGGTGGCGGTGGTGGCGCTGTCGCCCTCGCCTTGGCCAGCCGGAGCCTCCTTCGTCGGTGGCTTGTCCGTCGCTGGCTTGGCTGCCGGTTGGTGCTGACGGATTTGCTCGATGGCGTACATGGAGGCTGCCTTGCCCATTTCCCGCGCGACGTGACGGTGCGTGCGCGCATTCTCCGCATCGCGCGCCGCCCTCTCTGTCTCGAGGAGCTGCCGCTGCATTGCGGCGCGTCCGCGCTCGAGCGCACGCTCCAGCTGTGTGTGCGCCGAAGGCGTAGGCATGACGATCGGCTCTCCGCGATGCAGCTTCTCAATCTCCGGCGGAGCAGCGATACGAGCTGACGAGACCGCCGAAGTGAGCGACCAGGACGAGGCGTTCCTCGCCGAGCTTGCGCCGGCGCCGCTGTCGTCGCCGTGCGTTGCCGACGCCACCCGCCAGCGCTCGCCAGCAGACTCCACAGAGTCAAGCTCGTCTCTCTCCTCGTCCCATGTGGGCCGCACGGGTCGCTTGTCGTCGGCTTGGGCGGCAACCTCGGCCCAGCGCACACCCGACAGCGGCCGCGTGAAGCCCTGGCCAGGAGCGGTGCCGCTACCACCGCCGCCGCCACTGCTGCTGCCACAACCCGCCGCACCGCTCTCGCCGTCATACTGAACCGAGCATGCACTGAGTACGGCACGAGAATCCTCACTGAGCATGCTCATGCCGCTTGCCAAGCCGCGATCTTGGCGCATCTGTTCGACGGCTCGCAACGAGGCCGCGGCTCCGAGCGCACGTGCATACGCCGCCTTTTCGCGCTTTAGCGCCGCACTCTCACGCGCCACCGCCCTCTCACGTTCGAGCCGGAGCTGCGCTAGCTTGCCACGCTGTGCCTGCCGCTCTATGAGCTCCTGCGGCGTCAGTCCGACGGCGGGATCGCACGAATCGAACCAACTGAGAGACGCGTCGGCATCGAGCCCCGTAGTGCGGGCCGCGGCCGCTTCGCTCAGCCGGGGCGTCGGCAGACTGTCGCGCTCGAACTTGGGAGTGACGGGCTCCCACCGAGAGCAATTGTTGTCGCGGCTGCTTCGCTGCGGGGACGAGCCGCGCGCCGGCGAAGAGGCACGTCTTACGACCTGCCACGGGCGACCGGGCGGTGGGCGTGACCGCGAGGGCGAGGCACCCCACGGCGCTTGCAGAGGTGCGTTGCCGAGCATTGACAGTCCGGCGCGTTGATGGGCCCGACACGGGCGAAACCAAATTTCGACGTGCGAGGCGTTGTACTGGCGGAAGGGAAATGAAAAACACACATACGTCCCGTGTGTGTCCAGGCCCCCCCCCGGTGTCATTTTACCGAACATATGTCGCGTCGCGACCCCTGTTTTTCCGGAATGTTGCATTGAGTACTGTCCCGGTACACGCCCCACGCGCGCCGCGCTCGACACGGCGGGGCCCGGAATGCGAACCGTGTTCGTCGTGCTCAGCGCCGCCGAAAAGCCTGGCATAGCCAATGGTTCGGAGTCGTTGAGGCTCCGCGCCCTGAGACGTGGCTGGCTTGCTCGGGTGCCACCGAGCGAACACCTAGTTTGGATGCTGCCCCATACGCTCGATCGTGCATCGAGCTTCAAGTTCACGGGCTCGATCAGCGGCACGGCCTTGTTCGAAGCGCTGAGAGCGGCGAGAAAACAACGTGGTGAGGCCGACTGGTTCATGCTTGGTGACGATGACACTCACGTCGATCCAGAAGCCGTCGACTCCTTTGTGCGCGCCGCGAGCCCTTCACTTGACAGCTGCTAGCTAGTATGTGACCAAATTCCAGAGCGTCGGCGTTGTCAGTCGATAAAAAAGGAAAGAAACATTCGTTTACTCGGAGCTGCGACCTTCCGGGTCTCGCCTGTCTTTCGTAGGCGCACTCGCGAGCATTTTGCATGCGCAGCTGCTCCGTCCGCCTGATCCTCGTTGCCATGCTCGCCACACAGCACACCGACTTCGAATCCTTCGCAAATGCGCTCGGTGCCCTTCCGAATCAGCCGCCCGTACCGATGGCGTGCGAACCGTCGCCGAGTCCCATCGATGTGGACACCAAAGACATCGTGCGGCAAGTTATCGATGTGCTGCTCAAGCACAGCCCTTCGCCCGCGGTGCACCTCGAGGTGCTCGGCCGCCGATGGCTCGCGCTCGCTCGCAACGAATCCGTGACCAACCTCACGAGCACGTTGCTTTTAACACGGCCGACTCCGAGAAGAGGCCGCCCCGCATACCGGTACCGTAGTGCGGGGGAGCCGGGACACACACGGTACTGAACTATTGCGACAGCGCGCTACGGGGGTCAGGGCGGTCAACCGCGCTCCAGCGTGCGCGCGCTCTATCTGTGCGCGCGGGCAGGCGCGGTGGGCGACGAGGGGACGACGACGAGCGGCTCTGCCGATATTACGTGGCTTAGGGTTACTTAAGTTTTTTCAAGGCGGAACGCAGGCGCAACGGTCTCGACAGCAATTTCACACAAACAGAAACGACAATCCATCCTGGCACTCGGAGTACTCGAGTACTCGAGCTCCTCCTGGCTCCTCTCCTGGGCCCGGAGGCCGTCAGACCAACATCTCCACCGCCATCCAAACCGCCGACGCCCAGACCATCCTCAACGCCGCCAGCGCGCGCATGCTACGCGTCTCGTTTGGGGTCATGTAAGGTGTGTGTATTCTGAGCGGGCAGTAACAGTGCCGTAGCACCGGCTGTCGCGTCTGTCGTGTTAACGTTCACCCGAGCACACGTGCGCCACTCACGAGCACACGAGAAGCGCGCGCATTCATCCGCATTCCGCCCCATGCCGCAGCGCCACACGCCTCGGTCGGCCGTCGAGTCGCACTACGACGGCCAGGCCAACCTGAGCATCCCGCGCGGCGCCTACATGCAGCAGCGCAAGAGTGGCCCGCTCATCAAGTACAAGGAGTTTTTAAAAAAAGAAGAAGAAGAGAGCGAGAGGTTCTCTAGGTTGAAAGTTTGAACGGGGATGTCTTCAAGAAGCGAATAAGTAACAAGGTAGGTGGTAATGTACGGACAACGGTTCACACTTTGACGTGTTCCTAGGAGACGAAGTGTGGTTGGCGCGGGTGTGGCCACGAAGCCAAGGGCACGAAGCAACCTGATTGTTCTTACCGGTAGCATTCCTATTCACACTTCCTTCGAAATCCGCAAAGACGATTTCCGACCCATCATGGTTCACGGCACCGGCGCGGCGTCGTGCAGCGCAGCGGTGGCCATCCTGATTTCTGGCGAGGCTCGGTCGGGCCGCTCCGTCTGGGAGCGCATGCGATCCGCGCTCGTCGAGCCAAACCAGGCCGATGTGCTGCTTCACACATGGGAGAGCGAGCTCGCGTACGAGCTCCGACGTGTGTTCAAGGTTTGCGCCGCCACTCACGAGCCATACAATGCGACCACAAA